>JACLAA010005859.1_pt1 | contig 18683 bp, 6 predicted proteins | sample 8027891 | NCBI WGS metagenome assembly JACLAA01 (sample SAMN15724900, study PRJNA655200) | protist metagenome | isolation source: fluorescence activated cell sorting (FACS) single amplified genomes of... | place: Spain: Blaines Bay Microbial Observatory, Mediterranean Sea | collected 2016-01-19 | reverse complement strand
CATCGCCGCGACGCCGCGTCTCGCGATCGACGACGAAATCGCTCTCTCGTGCTCATGAAGGCGCCGCCGACGCAACTTGAAAGACACGGAGTCCGCGCCTGGAACCAGCACGACGCGAAGCGCTCGTAGTCGAGGAAGCCCATGCCGCCGTTGTCGATCTCCCAGTCCTCCTGGGCGAGCTTCTCATGTTCTTCATGATTAATACGGCCGTCCCGCGTGAGTAGTTTGGGAGGCAAACCCGTGCCGACGTTCACTTTTTTGCCACTGATCGACTCGACTTCTATTTTCGTCAAGGAGACCATGATCTCGCAGCAGCGCCGGTGCATGGGCACGTACTCGTCGTACTCTATTCTTCCACTCTTATCTTCGTCGATCTCCTTCCAGAGCACGTTCAAATGTCTTCTTATCGAGGGATCGAATTTGAGACTTTCCCGCTTACACAGCGCTTTCAGCGTATACAAGGGGTGGAACTTGGGCGCTACTTTCTTCGGGTCGTAGAGCTTGAGGAGTTGGTCCTTGAAAGAAGTGTCATAGGTACCGCAAAATTCTCTACTTTGCGAGATGCCGACCTTGTCCCTCCGATTGATAAACTGCTTGAACTCGTCAAAGTCCACGGCCCCGTCGCCCGACGGGTCCAATGCTGCGAGTAGGTTCTCGATCTTCTCCTCGGAGAGGTCCTCGCCGATGTGCGCCTGTGTGGGAACGACACCGTCACGAAACGACTCTCATGCGGCCGCGCCGACGGCGTCGAGGCGGTGCGGTCTCGTGAAGACGCCATCGCCGCGACCACGTCACGTTGAAGCTCATTTCATGCTCTGAGTCGGCGCCATCATCGCGCGGAACTCGTCTCCGTCTAATTCCCCGCTCCCGTCATCATCATACTGGTTGAATATTTCGAGAGCGTTCGACGCCCGACACAACGCCTTCATCTTCCTTTCCACGGACACCTCGAGCAGCCAGTCCTCCTCCTTCGCCGCTGCCTTGATGTGTTTGTCGTATTTGTTCGGAGGCTGCGTGAGCCATTCGGGGGGAATCTGGTCTATTTTCTCGTTCTCTTCTCCCAGACATACGGTGCGCTTCGGCGCCCACCAGCCGTTCGACGCCTTCGCTGTCTCAGGTTCGACGTAGAGGCACGTGCCGAGCAACGTAACAGCTCGTCGAGGCACTTGCGACGGCCAGACCTTCCACTTCTGGCCGAAGGCGTCCCGTTTCTTCCGCACGTCGACCCAGCATTCCTCCCACTGCTTCGGGCGCTTATACAAGCGCTTCTTCTTCTTGTTTTTTTTCCCTCTCTTCGACGTGGGCCGACTCTCACTCGCGCTCGCGACGGACTTCTGAAATAATGCTGCTGAGCGGGACGCCGTCGCAGCTGATTTTAACTTCATCTGGGCCAGCGCGCGCTCCTGGGGTGTGCCGGCGCGTTTCATGATGGTTGTGGTGGTGGGGCTGCCCCAACCAAGGCTGAAGGCTGCCCCTGTCAATGCGCTTGGGGTGCGCGCCGCGACGGGTGGTCGACGGCTCTTACTACTCGCTTTGTTGCGGCTTTGGGAGCCTCTTGGGCAGTGGTAGCAGCGCCTCGTTTGGCAGAGAGCGCGAGCGCTGTGTGAGTGCGGGCTTCGCCGCCGTCGAGTACGATTCTACCGAGAGCGGTCGTGGGGCAGTATAATGAGACCTGGCAGGGCTGCTGAGGGTGGCTCGGGCTTGGCGCCCATCGAGTCGACGTCGAGATAGTCGAGTCTACGTCTGCGGCTGGAAATCGTCCTGGCAGCCATTTTTTTACAAGCGGTAGCCAGTTGATCGTCGGTGTGATACCAGTATCTGGTGTACACCGTTTCGGCCACAAACATCTGCTATCGCGGTTATAGCAGAGCTGTAACACCACCAAAGGCAACACTGTGACAACACAAGGCGCGAGCGCGTGAGAACGCTGCCACAGACGCCGTCGACGCGTGAGCAGCACCAGAGACGCGCGCGGAAACTAAAAATGAACGCACGACACGCCACGCCCGCCGAGACCGTCGCCGCGCCCGCGCGCGGCTTTCTCGACGCCTGCGAGACCTTCGCCGACGAGGCGTCGAGCAGCAGCGTCGACGCGTCCACAGTCGACCGGTTCCGCGCCGAGGCGCGCAAGGCCGCGGCGCGGTCGGCGTCCGACGCTGCGCGGCTAGAGGCGAGCGAGCAGGCGGCGGCTCGAGCGAGGATAGACCGCGACCGAGCGGAACGGGACCGCGCGCGGCTCGAGAACGAGGTTGCGCGACTGAGGCGAGCCGTGTCCAACGAGCCCGCGGACATGCGAAGGGAACATAGCTCCTTCGACCGGTTGAAGGACTTGTTTGACTCGTTGCGGAACGCGCGGCGGAACGGCTCTAGATTGCACGTCGGCGAGGGCGGCCGCGACGACTCCGACAGCGACGGCTTCCGGTGTCCGCCGTCGCCCTGCTGGTCGTCGCCCGTGCCCTTTTCGCAGCGGCGCGTGCCCGAGGCGCGCCAAAAAGAGGCGGGCTGCTGGTGCTGCGCCGCGGACGACGACGACCGCGACGCGCGTTTAGTGTTCGCGGCGCCGTCGTCGCCGCTGCGGTCGCCGCCGCGGTCGCCGCTCTTTCTGGAGGCGGGGCGCGATCCTGGGCGGCTCCTGGGCGCGTGAGGGAGGTCCCTTCTCTGAAGTGGACTCCCCGCGCGCGCGATAAGTATAGCTTTTCTCAAGTTCTTCTCCCTCTCGAGTCGCGGCGACGGCGTGCTACATATCCCGATGCATCTGCCTGATGCCGCCGGCGATGATGAGCCATGCTCTATGTACACTTAGCTCCTTACCCGGTCCACGCGCACCACGCCTCGAGCGTAATCCTGGCTTGCGCCTCGCTCATGTCGAACAAGTCCCCGACGGACTCCCACATCATGTGCGCGTTCACGTGGCTCACGGAGCCGGCGCCCGCGTAATCCCAGGTAAGCTTCAGGAGCGGCCACGCTGATAGGTTCATGCCGTCGGCGTTCTGCTCCGGGTTCTGGCGCAGCCACGAGAGCAAGCGGCCTTGTTCGCTGTCTTGTCCCGGGCCAGGCACTTCGGTCCAATCAAAGAAAAATGTATCTCCATCACAATCGTCGACCTCGGTCTGCGTGAGCACGCACCGCTGCCACGTGCCCCTTTTAAAGCACAACACGGTAGCATAAATGTCGAGGGGCACGTCGTCCAGCATGAGGGCCGTGAAGATCGAGGCCGGGACGTCAAATTGCAAGCTCGACCGGCCCTCTTCTCGCCTCACGCGGCCCTCGCCGACGTGGATCACGCTCTTGGCCTCGTCCGTGCCGTGGCGCCGCGTCGAGAGCTCCAGCGAGAAGATATATGAGTCGAGGTCGCGCCGGGGCGTGATCGCGGGGATCGGCCGCGGCTGCGGCGCGACCAGGCGTCGCTGCGACTCGAAGAGCGCGCGCGGGTCCGGCCTCATGCAACGCGGCGCTCTTACCAACCGTAGCTGCGGGAAGCGGTGCAGCGCAAGGCTATGCAACAAGTCCGGTTTTATTTTGTTGAGCGCATCCCTAAACTCGCGGCAGATCGCCGAGCCGTAGGCGACTCCCTGATAGTCGGCGAATGCGAGCACTCCTAAGAGCGCATCCTCGGGCAGGCCGAAGCGGCAGGGCCGTGCGATGCGCCGCTTTGCTTGCCGGAGGGCGGTGTCGCGCGTCTCGGCGCGCCGCTTGCGCACGGCCTCTCTCCGACCGGCGGTCGACAAGTGCGCGCCCATTTTTGGTCGCCTGGGAGAGCGGGTCGCCGCGTCGGCGCGGCTCTAAGAGTTAGGGAGAGCAGTGCCCTCTGCTCTCCGCTGCAGGTTACGGGCGGCGCGGCGCCGGATACCTTCGCAGCAGCAATTGTGCAGCGACAGCGTCGCGTACGACCTCTTAACGGCGCCGGCGCCTAGTAGATCGTGGATTTCCCCCGCTGCAGCCGCCGCTTGGGGCTAGCGTGTGTTGACACTCTAGGCCACCTGCGGTCGTGGGCTGCTTGGAGGCCTAGCTGGCACAGTCGTGCATTGCAGTGGTATCGACTGCGGTCAGTGCTGCCAAATCGCAATGCTGCGCGTAGCTATAGTGCTCATCCTGGCGCAGACGACCGATGCATTGGTGTGCAAGGGCAGCATCCGTCGCGCGGGACCGGTGGCAGCGATGACAGAACCGTCGTCGCTGGCCCCCGTCCTCTCGCCGTCGGCGGACCGGCCGGCGCGCTGGGACTCGGCCTGCGTCGCGAACCCCGTCGTCCTCAAGCCCGGACCCGGCGAGGACCGCTGGAAGATGTTTTATTATGGTAATAACGGCAATTGGTCCGACGGCACGGTCGGGTTCCTGCCAACAGGAACCAGCGGCCTCGCGGAGTCCGCGGACGGCGTGCGCTGGACCAAGGTCGACGGCCCGCGCACCGACGGCTCCGTATTCGGCCCGGCGGACGACGTCGACGCCTGGGACGGGCTCCACACGGGCGTCGGGGACGTGATCCGGGAGGACGACGGCTCGCTGCTCATGTTCTATTTTGGTGGGGGAGGAAAAGCGGCGAACGGGTATCGGGGCCTCGGGATGCAGATCGGCCGCGCGCGGTCAGTAGACGGCGGGCGGAGCTGGACGCGCTGCGGCTCCGGCGCCGACGGCGCGGGCCCGGTGCTCGAGGCGCGGGCCGAGGAGGGCTTATTCGCCTCGTGGCCGCGGATCCTGCGCTACGATAAGGAGTGGGTCATGCTCTACCACGCCTTCAACGGCACGCACTGGAGAGCCTTCTCGGCGACGTCGACCGACGCGGGCCTCTCGTGGGCCGACCGCCGCGTCGCGCTCGACGCCGGCCCGGCCGGAGCCTTTGACGAGACGGGCGTGGGTACGCGTTCGGTGATCCAGCGCGGCGACCAGAACGCGCTCATGGTCTACGAGGGGGTCGACGGCGGAGGCACGTTCTCGGGCACGCACCGCCTCGGCGCGGCGACGTCTTCGGACGGCGGCCGGACCTGGGCGCGCGTCGGCGACGGGCGAGCCATCGTCGCGCCCGGTATCGCTCCTCTGGGCGCCTGGACGGCCCAGGTCGTGGGGACGCCCTACCTCGTCGCCGACGGCGACGCCCTGCGCCTCTACCACTGCGCGAAACAGAACAGCGAGACGAACATGTCGATCGGGCTCCTCGTCTCCGAGAGCGGCGACGTCGCCGCGGGCGCGTGGCGCGGCGTCATGTGAAGTAATATAATGTACAGTCACTTATACAACAGGTCCGTCGAGCCGCTCGTCGGCATACACCTTCGGGATCCCTCGGAGGTCGCGGTCGCGCTTCGCGGAGCCGTACTTGAACGCAAACTCTCCGACGAACGCGTGCGCCGCGTAGCCGAGCGCTGCGAGGCCGAGGGCCGCGGGGCTCGCCGCCGCCCGCGCCACGGAGCCGAGGCGGGCCACGCGTCCGGCCGCGACGGTCGCGGCAGCGGCCCAGGACACAAGACGCAGGGCCTTGGCGTTGCGGACCGCGCCCCGCGAGTCGGGGCACACTTGCGTGTGCTGCGCGTAGCGGTCGAGCGTCGTCTCTCGCGGCGGGCACGGCGCCAGAAGTTTCAGGGGCTCGCTGTAGCGGTTAGGCGTCTTCGGGACGGCCGCGTCCATGAACTTGCCGACCTCGACCAGCAGCCGCTCCGTGGGCGACGAGTACTTGTAGAGCTGGCGGCGGACGAGCGGGGCGCCCAACTGCGCCGCGTCGTACTCGGCTTGTAAAACGTAGGGCTGCTGCGTGGCCAGCAAATGCGTGTCCTGATCGAGGAAGTTGTTGAGCCCGACGTGCTGGAGCCACCGCGGCACCGCGACCGGCAGGCGGCCGACGCCGGCGCTCATGAACCGCGTGCGTCCCACGCCCGTCGGGCAGAGCCAGAAGCACGCCTGGAACTTTGTCGCGCCCGCCGCGTCGCGCCGACCCGTGGCGATGGCGGACGGCGGCCGGAACGTGGAGACACCGGTGACGTTTTGCGCGCCGTACAGCGTCGTGCCCGCGACAGTTCCCGGCTGTCGCACCTCCTTCCGCATCGTCGTCACCAGCTTCGGCACCGCGGCGACGGCCGACGAGAGCGAGAAAAAGCCCGGCGACGACTCGTCGACGGCGACGGTCTGCGGCGCGGCGCGCGTCGCCGTGTAGAGGTCGAACGGAGCCGCTTGATGGGCGAATAAGCCATGATCCGGGTCCAGGATGTTTTCGACGAGAATACCGTAGTCGACGGGCAAATCCCGGATCGCCGTGGTCCACTTGAACGCCGGGTCGTCCATTTCCGGGACGCGCGGCGGCGGCGCCACGCTTTCCGGGTCGCGCCCGGCCGCGGCGCCGGGGAAGAGCCACAGCAGGCCCTGCTCCACGCGGCACGGGACCGCCGTCGCACAGAGGGCCGCCGACGCGCCGCCCTCGCGCTGGGGAACGGACTTGCACTCACCGCTCGCGTCGAAGCTCCAGCCGTGGTAGGCGCACTGGACGTAGCCCTGGGCCGTGAGTCTGCCCTCGGAGAGCGCCGCGAGGCGGTGTGGGCACTTGTCCTCCAGGGCGAGCGGCTCACGTTCGCCGCGATTCACCACGCAGTAGTCGACGTCGAAGAGCGTGACCTTGGTCACGGCGTCAACTGGGAGGTCGCGCGTCCACGCCACCGGGTACCAGTGATCCAGCCAGTCGAACCTCGAGTAGTCCGGCGCGCCGCTCGTCGTCTCAGTGGCTGCGTCATGCGTCGTCGTAGGGTCCGTCAACGTCGCGGCCATCGCGGCGACGTGCCTGGACCTGCTAATTGCGACGTCGTGCATGGAGCTGCGGCGCAATGCCGCGGCCATGGCTGGACGGGGTGCGCGAGCCACGAGCGCAGAGGCTGTCCAAGCTAGAGAGAGCAGCAGGCATTTGAGCCATGCGTCCATTGCCAAATGCGCAGGCCTAGACGGTTCACAGCAGCGCTTCGATGCACACGCACGGCACTTCTTCTCCTCGTGTATTCGTCAAGCTGATGTCATAAAAGTTCTTCGGTGAGCCCTGTGCCAGCGCCTAACATACTAGATTTCACGAGGACTTGACCGGGGATAGCTCGCTTTTTTTGCTCGTATGCAGGGCATGTGTGGAAGCATGGAAACCTATCTACAGATGCGGGGGGCAGCATTTCGACCGGCGGAAAGGGTCGCTTTGGCGCTCGGCGCTCGGCACCATAGGTATATATATAGCAATTAGGAAAGCGGCACGCGCCCGCCGCCGATGAATCGGCGACGCGCGGTCTCTCCCCCCAGCCCTGGGCAGGGGCTCCGCCCACTAGTTCTAGCACCGTAACTATAATCGGCGGGACCCGTCGAGAGGACCTATTATGTTGAGCTGTATACTTAGGCAGTAAGCTCCATGATCAGCGCGACACCAGCAAGCGTCCACCGACCAGCGGCACTCTTCGTCTTCAGGTTCGCGCAGAAGACGAATGTGGGACCTCTAAATTCGGTCTTGTAAACCGGGCACATGTACATGTTGCCGAAATCAGCTTTTTCCGCTGATAGGCCTCTAATAGATAAGACTGGCATGCCGAAGAACATCTCCTTGGGCTTGCTTCGGTCGATGGTCGACGCGCCGGTGTCCCACCGCGCGCCCTGCATGTTGAAACCACACACATAAGCTCCATCTCTGCTGACAGAGTCTACTTTATCATGAGTTTCCCATTTTGTGACATCAGTAAAAGTAACGAGTTTGTCCAACTCCCACTGGTTCTTCTGCGCGGCGACTTGGTTGACCGATGTGAGGAACGACTGGGGGTTAATGAGGTAAGATAACCAAGTACACTTCGGGATCTCGGTCGGGTTGCCCGCCCACTCCTCGAGCTGGCCTAGTCTTGCGGTAAAGTTAGCTAACCACCCGCTCAGAGCCTTCATCGAGGCCCAGGAGATCTTGGACCATTTTGGCGGGACTTCGTCCATGAAGAGCGCGTCGCAGACGGCCTCCATGGCGTCACTCATCGACAACTCTCCTTTGAATCCAAGCGTCAATTCTTTGAGAGATCGGACAATCTCCGCCAAGAGTCGGTTCATGACCTCCATCTCCTGCAAGAACGAGTTCTGGAACGGACCCTTCTCATCGAGAGACGCATCGAGGTCGTCGATATCGAACTTCTTCTCGCCGAAGCGCTCCATGATGTCGTCGAGTTTGGCTGCCGCGACTTCGGTCGGCGACATGCCGCCGCCCTCGTCGTCTCCAGCTGAACGCGGTTGCAACTCGACTAGCGTCTTGAACATTCCTTCGGACTGCGTCGTTCGGAAGTCGATCTCGGCGTTGGGATGTAATCCGAAAGCTACTGGAGTATCAGAGGTCAAGGTAGCGTTGATGTGCTTCAGGTAATTATCATAGGATGTAGGTGCGGGGCACATGAAGCTGACACCCTTTTCTTCTTCACTGTAAGGATACATCTCCGTCTCATCGAGTAACTCATCCTTCATGAAGAAGTCGAGGTAGACCTTGCACGTCAGGCGGTCGAAGTCATTCACGATGTGGCCGCCGTACATGATCTCCCCGAATAGATATTTGAGGTCCATCCAGGGGATCTTCCCACCTCCGCTGTTTTCCATGTAATTGGATAAGATAACTGCTGAGTCTCTTAAGTCACCCACAGCAAAAGGGTACATCATGTTGTAGCCCATGGGTCCATATAGTTTCCGCTCCATCATGACGGCGTGGAAATGACATAGTCCGAAGAGAATGGACTTTGTTTTCGAGTCTAATTCCTCAAAGGACTCCTTGCTGAAGAAGCAGAAGGCTCTCACGAGATTCGCTTTCAGACCGCCCGGGGGCTCGTTCGTCAGCTTAATGCACCGGTTCAAGATACCGATCGGGATGTTCTTGGCTGGATCACTACTGAGGAACAGTCGGAAGTTGTCGTGGGAATGGTCTCCAAAACTGTCAAGTTTCTTCTCCAGTTCTAACAACCATTTCGGCATGAGGTGGATGTTGTTCAGGATCACCCAACTACCATTCCTATGAGCTGACTCCAGATAAGACATGGCGATGACGTCCTGCCCCTGGCCCATACTCACATTAAAGTAGTTCTCGCCGTTCACGAAGGGCGGATCTTGCTCCGCCGCAATCTTATCCAAATCGGCCACGACGTCCGCACCAGGTGAGAGGATGAAGTAGATCGGCGTCTGAGGCGTCGAATCAGCTAAGGATTGTCTCAGGATCTGCACGGAATTCAACGTAGAGTCGCAGTCGACGTAGTCCCCACCGGCGGGCATCGTCGTTCTCAGGAAATTGGCCAAGTGACTGACCATGCGATCCGGTCTCAGCGAGCGAACCACGAGCATCTTCTTGAACGCTTTATCTGGTCTATCCAACTGACTCCAATCGAGCGGTAGCTTCTCCGACTCCGGCGTGGCGTGGTTGTACCATTCTCTGAACCTAGGAGCGGCTTCCACGAGATCCGCAGGCAATTTCCCGAAATCATCGAGGTCAGCGAGAGCTTGACAGGCCTCCCAGGCCGGTCGCGGCAGCCACGACTGTAGAGGGTTTTCATCGGACGTCTTCTTGGGGCCCTTCAGCAAGAAGTCAAACAGCACGGGATCGATCAAATTATCTTCTCCGAGCGTGCCTCTTTTCATCAAGCCAAAGGTGATCACCGATAAGAAGATGAGCTTGTGTCTGGTGAAGAGTCCTCTAGCGACCCACGTGAAAATAGTCATTCTCAATGAGGTAACTAAATTGGCCACGCGATCTTCAATCTTGGGAGCGGCCGTAGCCTTGGCGATTGATTTCAAGAAGAACGTAACGAAGGAATCGAGCGAGTACTGGTACATGTGGTCGACGGCGCACATGCGCGTGAGCATGAAGTAGAGCATGGCGCCCTCCGACGCTTGCTTGCGGTACACTTCTCGCGCGACGGAAATGCCGGCCGTGACCTTGGCACCCTCGGCGAGAGCGGCCTGGATCTCCTTCGAGGTCTTCTTGGTCGCTTCTAGACCTTCGATGAGCGGAATATCACTTAGAATATCATCGGGAGCGTTCGCCAGTCTCTCGAGCAACTGATCCTCCAAGTCAAGTAACTGGATCTTGTACTGGGTCGCTTCCGCATTCAATCTTTGGGTTTCGGCCTCCAAGTCGGGTCGCTCCTCGCCCACCGTCTTGGCTAGCAACTGGTCCTCCAACCCACGCTCAGTAGCGATGAAATTGATGAGAGTACACTGCGCCGCGATTTCCGGCTTGTAGTGGGGGTTATCGAGCCGAGTCTGCATGTACAACGAAAAGGCCGGATCATAATTCATCTCCTCGCCGCCGAATTTAATGTACAGAGAAGAACCCTTCTTGTAAATAGCGCGAGACAACACCGGATCCAACGTCGCGTCGATCTCCTCCCCGAGGTTCTCGATAATAACACACATCCCATCCGAAATGCCCCCGCGCATGGCCCGGATCCAGTTCTTCTGCGTGAGTAAACAAGGCACAAATCCATCTTTTTCTTGCTTTTGCTTGAGCCACTTGATGCCCTGCACTTGGGGATCGATGATGAGAGGCCATCTTTTACAACAAGTGATGATGGCGCCGTTCTCCGTGCTGATTCGGTCTTCCGGCAGGCCCTCGCCGACCATGCGCGCGACCTGCGAGTCCGTCACGAGGATCGGCAGGGGGTCGACCGTCTCGGACATGGGCACGCCGTTCTGCTTGAGGTCCTCGAGCCACGTCGTCTTCCAGAGCGCCTCCCTATTTTTCTGGTCGAACGCACCGACGTACGACACGAAGCCCGCGGCGACCATACAGTCGCCGATCAAACAGTTCGTACTAACTTTCATCTCCTCTATTTCTCTACCCCACCTTTCATTCTCCGAGGCCAAGCCGCCCACGAGTCGCTCGGCCAAGCCCAGTTTCTCCAGACAAGCTTCGGCCATCTCCTCGACCTCTTGTTTCTCAGCAGTAGCCGCTTCGAATTTATCCTGCAAGGCTTGCAACTCGTCCTCACACCTTTTGACCGTAGCTTGCGCAGCGGCCAGCGACTCGTCAGCCGCGGCCTTCGACGCGTTCGCCTCATCCAACGCGTCCATGAGCGGCTTCACTTTCACGTAGATCCTATTGAAACCGTAGATGTTCACGACCCACGTCCACAAGTTCGCAGCCGCAGCCGACTTCTTCTTCATCGCGTCGACGGTCATCTCGGGGTCCTTCACGAAGACTTCAACTTTCGGGATCTCGTTCTCGGGCATCGTGCGCCCATCGTACTCCTGGAGCGTCGTCATGAACGCGTCGACGTTGCCCATCATCTTCTTCGCGCGATCCCACTTCAGGTGCTGCTTGTATTCGTGCTCTAGGAGAATCAGACAGCAGGCCGTGACCTTTTCTACGCCAGCTGGAGGCTTCGGTAGACTTTTTAACTCCCCGAGCATGTTCTTCGTCAAACAGGCCACTGCATCGGCCGCGGCCTGCATGGCCGGCTCGGCCTCGGCGAGCTCGGCCTCGGCCGACGTCTTGACTTCCAGAGCTGCCGCAGACGCAACACCTGCTTTCTCCGCTTCTATATTAGCGGCCGCGCCCTCCTTCTCGGCGATGTTCCGCGAGATGCCCATCTCGATGATGAGCGCGTCCGTGGCGCTCTTCTTCTCTTCGACCATGACCATGGTCCTCTCCAGGTCTATCTTGAGTTCCGCGACGTCCGTTGACGTTTTCTTTAAAGTAGAAAGACCGACATCCAACCGATCTATTTGCCGCTGGATGTCCTGGCGCTTCTCCCCGAACACGTACTTGTAGAAGCCGATCAATTCTAGATAAGACTTGGGCGTGACGTAGTTGTACCGGCGCTGCGTCTGCGCGTATTTCGCGGACGCGTCACCGACGCTCAAGTGCTCCAAGGCCATGTGTAACGCTAACTTACCTTTCAACGACTCGTCCTCCAGCTCGACGTCGGCCAAGAACCGGTTCGCGACGGATACTAACGCTTGATGAGGCCACGGGTGGAAATAATCAATAGCGGTACAATTGATCAAGCCCGGGAACCTTCTAGCACGAATTCTGAACGTGTCACCGACGGGCGAGAAGGCCAGCACGAGCTTGAACCTTATCCTAAACTTCTGGATCATGTACGTCTGGGCATCATTAGGATCATCGGGGTTCAGCAAGGGCGCGTTCGCCTTCATCTCGTTGCGCAACGAACCGGTGATGGCGTCGAGCTCGTCCTTGGCTAGGAGGTCCGAGACCCAGCCCGCAGACAACAACGCGTTGATGTAGATGAGGAACCGGTCGTTTACGATCTGAGAGTCAGTCATGAGTAATACCATGGGCGTATCTTTCGAGCAACACAGCGTATAGAACAATTTAATGTCCTCCTTGAAGTCGTTCTCGCTGTAGGCGGACGTCACTTCCAGTTGTTTGGTCTCGTATCCACAAATAAATGCCGCTAATTTGGTGAGAGACTGTTTACCGCTACCGCCGACGCCAATGAGCATCGCGTTGCCCGCCGGGTTCGAGATAATCCTAGCTATTCTTGAAATATGAGACATCGCATCATCGAACAATACAAGGTCCATCATCGCGTTGCTCTCGTTGTACTCCACGAGTTTCGCCTCCAGCACTTTGGACAGTTGCGCGAGGTCGGCGATGGGCCGGTAGGCGCCGTCCGGCTCCGTTGCCGTGAAGGTCGTATAAATATTCGCGTTCTCCGCGTCGTTCAGCAGCACGTCCGCAGAAACGCCCTGCTTCTTGAGGTGGTCCGCGTGGCACTCGCCGATCATGTCGTCGATGATTTTTGTTTCGTCTATTGTGATTAACCTATCGGCCAGGACTCTTCTACATTCGTGGCACCACAGCTTCGCTAACGAGTCACCCGTCCCGTAGTATTTATCTTTAGCTAAACACATGTTCTGGAACAAATTGGTCATCTCCCTCATCGTCCAGAAGTAGGTAAATCGCACCGACGTAGGCAGGAACTTCGCCGCGACCTTATCTATCAAACCGATGGACGCGGAGACGATGAAAGGTGCCGTTTCTTTCGCCTTTTTGTCGAACCTTTCCACGTGTCCATTAAAAATCTGCTCGTAGATCGTTTGCAAGTCGGTAGTAGACGGCATGGCGCACGAAAAGGTGGCGAACTGGATCTGGCCGCGCTCGCAGATCTCGAACGAGCCGGACGTGGGATTCATGGCCGTGATGATCTGGACGTCGACGATTTCCTTCCTAAAACCAAGGTCGGCGCGGTCGAAGATCGTGCCGTGTTGCAGTAACTGTGTCAACAACGCGATGGAGTTCTGCGTGCCGTAGGTCTCGATGTACGGCAGATTCAAGTCATCGATGAAGTAGATGAGTTTCTTGCCGGTCGGCGGGCCGAACATCCGGCCCGCGCGCTTGTCGATCGGGAGTTCCAGGTCTACTTGTAACTTGGCGCTATCTGTGAAATAGGACATCACTATAGAGTAAGAGAGTAACCCGTCGGTGTCCTTATCTAGGCCGTTCAAATATTTATTGATGGTCGCCGTCTTGCCGGTACCCGCGGTGCCAACTAACATAACGTTTCGCCCGCGACGCATAAGCACGTCAATGAGGTACTTCGTCCTTTTGCTGTCGACTGTTTCCACATTGAGAGCCATAAACGCGGTCTCGCCCGGTCCACTTCCAATAGCCTCGGGCACGTATTTCTCGAGCGAGTCGCGCCAGTGCACGTGCTGGTCCGTCTGCGAGTCGAAGTAGTAGTCGAACACGTCGCCCTCGGGAGGATAGAGAACCGTAGGGAACGTCTGCTTGAAGTCATCCGAGAATCGCTTCCGGAAGTCCGTCTGCTTATCAATAATCATCGGACCGCCGAAGGCCCAGATGTGGCAGAAGACGTAAATCTTCTCCATCAATTCCAGCGTCATGTCCACGCCCGCGGCGGCGTCGAATTGGGCTTCTAGCAAGTAGACTGTGGTCTGGACCTGGTTCATGAGATATATAGGCGTACACTTCTTGAAGCCTTTCCTCGTCATCGCGGCGGTGCTATCGACGTACTTGTCGAAGAGACCAAGCAAGTTCTGGGCCTCGATCTGCGTCATGAGCTCCGCTTTCTCCCGGTCGGCGAGCCAGGTCTCGACGAAGGGCCGCCAGCCAATGTCGCTTTCGTTGATGTAGAGGATACCAGCTCTAGATACCGTAGCCGGGGTGGCATTTTTTAGGGAATTAATTTCGAAGACCATGCGCATCGCGTCCGACAAGGGAACACGTTCGTTCGATACTAACGTAAGTACTTTATTATCATCCATCACGGTGTTCATGGACTCGATCCAGACCGCGTCGATGTCGCCGTCGAGCACGGCCCATTTGTACGTCTGGTACTCGTAGAAACTTTGCTCCGCGAAGTTCTTGGCCATGCCGCGCATGATGATCGATAGACAGCCGTCCTTCCAGTCCTTCGATAGCGTCATGTAGCCGTACAACTCGTCACCACTGACACTCTTGGGATTAACCGTTTCGTACACGCACGTCTTCTTCGGCTTGTCGAGATTATGCGTACCGGCTAAACACTTCCAGATCTCGGTCTTGCCGCAGCCCGCCGGGCCTAGGAGCATCACGGAATGGCGCACGTCGAGTAATTCCTGGAACTGGCAGGTCTTCAGGATGAAGATGTCGTCGTATTGGATGCCCGTGTCGTTCGCGACCCTTACAATACGTTGTTTGAGGCCCTCGTCGACCTTGACGGGCACTTCGAGACCCATGAACAGATCCGAGATGAGTCGTAGGAAGATGGGCGTATCCACCGCGGGGATCTTCGGCGTGTTGAAGTCGCGTAGAGCTCGCATGAGAATCTGCGCCTCCTCTAAGTCAGGCTCGGCGCGCTTCATCTTACCAGCGACTCTTAGGACAGATTTCACCGCCCTTAAGCCCCAGTCGTAGTGTGCTTGCTTACTCAAAAGTTCACCAGACAGAGCATACAACGTCACGAACTTAATCGCGAGTTTCTGGGCGGTCTGGAAACCCTCGCTCATCAACATGTTCTCGCAAATGGGTTTGAGGTCGGGTCGGATCATGGCACACGATCGGAACAAGGCTTTCAAATTCTCGGGGAGCGGTGTCCGCCCGGCATACCCCGGGTTCATCGTGATCCAGAAGCCGCACGTCGGAATGAGATCAATAATTGTTCCGAAAAAGTCAAATTTCCCCACTTTGTTCGGCGGCGTGCCCGCCGACAGGTGTTGGTACTGCTCTTCGCGGCGACTGGGGACGGCGTACTTGACGATGGCGTCCTGGACCGTCTTGACTTGCGTGGCTACCACGGATAACACCTCAATGGAGATGCGGTTGAACTCGTCGAAGCAGCCCCAGGCGCCCGTTTGGGCGAGTCCCCTAAAGATGTCGGCCATGGACTGGTAGTTCATCTGGTCCGAGCAGTTGAACACATAACAAGGTAGGGCTAGAGCTCTTGCGAGGTCCTTTGTCGTTTCGGTCTTGCCGGTACCGGCGGGTCCTGCAGGAGCACCACCCAGGAACAAGCGTAGACCCATCGTTAATGTAATATAACAACGGTCCGTCAATGCCGTAATCACCAACCGCCCGACGTTCCCCGTCCACTCGTAGAAGTATTTTGTTTTAAAATCACAAATGCGGATGTTGACGTCCATGAAGTCGTGCTCCCAGTAGAATCTCAGCTGCTGCTGCCACATGAAGGCGCCGGGCCCTTCTATTTTCGAATCGACCATGAGCTTCAGGACGTCGCGACCATGTACATCCATGGTAATAAAGGTGATGATCTTGCATCTGTCGCCCGACGTGAGCTCTCCCAATACCAATTGGATCAAGTATCCGAGTCGCGTCAAGCTATTTTGATAAGTTAGCTTCACGGCGTCCTCCTTGCCGCCTTCTAGTTCTTCAAGCGCTTGTTCGGTCTCCTCCGTCCAGTAGATCAAACTTCCAGTGAGTACGACTTGGGCCGGGTACTTGAAGCACCACTTGTGCCTAGGTAGCTCTTCAGACGTCTCCCAATTAACACCATCTTCAATACCTTTCAACATTTGATGCCTCAATGTAATTTGCATCGCATCTGTTAACCTGTTAAGGTACAACTCGACCTCGCCCTCCATCGTGAAGGGCTCGTGCATCGGGATGCGTTCCCTATCCTTGGCGACCATGATGTCCGCCGTCTTGTTCGACTCCTCGCCGGTCGCCTCGTCCTTGATGAAGATAAGGTTCGCGAGCGCGTCGTAGCAGTCGCCGAGGTAGGGCATGATCTTCTTTGGTACGGTACCGTTGGCCAACATATCTAACAAAGCCACGGCCGACACGAAGTAGAAGCGCGGGTAGATGGCCTTCTTGACGTCGAGGTATTCATTCAATGCCCTTTGGCACTTGTCGAGGCCCTTCTTCATCTCTGTGAGCGCTTGCTCCTTGCCATCGACGTTACAGGCCACAATGACGTTAAATTCGGTACAGGACTCCTGCATCATGGCCTTGAACTCCGCGTCGATGCCCTCGAAGATTTTGGTGACGTCACTGAGTGAGGCGCGAATATCCGCTGAGGATAAAAAGATGGACTCGAGCGAGGCCCAGCTCCGAGACACCTTCTCCCACACACTAATGGTCGACTGGACGTTCGAGAGCTTGACCTGCCACTCCTCGACGCCAGCCTTGAAGAACTCGACGAACTTGCCCATCCCCAACATCGTCTGCAGCTCGAGCATGTGCGCGTCGAGCGCCTCCAAGACTTCTTCCGAGAGCGAGATGAGAGAGACCTCCGTGGCCTTGTGGGGCCGGTAGTCGATCTGGAATTCTTTCCACGCGCCGGAGATGTCGGCGAGCTTCTTTTCGATTTTCTTTTCTTTTTGCGCCGTTTCCACGACTTCCTGGACCTCTTCCACGCGCGTGTGGAGCTTCAAGGCCATCATATCTCCTAGACTAAAGCCTTCCGCTGTGGGTTCTACTTTAGCTACGGAGCAGACTCGCGCCAAGGCCTTCCAGTGCCTGTTCTGTAAAGCATCGGAGTGCAAGTCGTTGATCAAAGGCAAGACGATCTGCATGTTCTTGATGGCGTCCTCGATGTCTCTAAACACTTGCCACTGCTTGATGATTTGATCATTATTACCGTTGGCCCGCAACGTCTTCAGAATCGTCTTGTTCTGACTCTCGAGCTTATCCGTATCAACGGCATCCCAGGCACACCTTTTCCAGCCGTCGTACGTGAACATGACCATGGCCTTGAAGTCCCAGAGAGCTCTCAGTAAGCGTAATTCCATCAGAGTCTGGGGCAGCTCGGGATACTTCGAAACGGGCAATTCGAACAACTCTTCTTGTTTATTAAAGTCGGCAGCTCTCGTAGCAAAGTCCTCGAGTTTTTTAGCGAACACGTCGATCTCCGCGTACGCCTCCTCGGCGGTGCCCTGGTGCGCGAAGGGCGCGTTTCCTCTAAATTCGCCTCGGAACGCCCGCATCTCCTCGTAGTAGGCATTGAGCTCCTCTTTCAGCTTGATCTCCTCCTGCATCTTGATGGGCGCGATCGCGTCTTTTTTGGCATATTTCGTCTTCACGATGCCCTCCCAGATCATGGGCGCCTCGTCCAAGTAGTCGGCGACGACCTTGGACTTGGACAAGTCGGGAGGACCGTCGGGCACCCAGTCGTCGGGCTTGCCGCGCTTCTCGCGGCGGCGCACTTCTCCCTTGCTCGGGATCTTTTCGCCTCCCATGTCGACCTGATGATGGCGTAACAACGCGAGGCACTCCTTGAGCGGCGGGAACATGTCCATCGTGAACAATTCCGCTTTGGTGGTTTCGAGGATGTCGCGCATGACTTGTCTGAGATTGCCGACGTTGTCGCCGTCGTCGACCGGCATCGCCAGGCCCTCCTCGACTTGGATCGTGAACGAGTCGAATCTATCTAGGGTTGATACTAAATGATCCCTCAGGTAGTCCGTGTGCATGTCCTTCCACACTAAACTGAGATCAAGTAGGGAGTCTTTGATCGGTTGCGTGTTGCATCTCAACCACCCCACGTCCGCCGGGGACTTGGCTCTTCCCACCCTTTCGGCGATGTCCAAGTACTTCGTAATCGCCGTATCATACTTCGCGAGGTCTAGATAGGTAGCGTGCTCCGTCTCGACTAAAGCATCTGCGGTAAAGTCCTTGAAGAAGACTTCCCGGTCCGTCGTCCAGAGGAAGGACAATTCGTCGAACTGGCCCCGCAGTTCCAAGAGCATCCTTTCGTTCGTGTCCTGCGTATCTTCGATCACGGCCATGAGTAAACAAACGTCCGGGTCGGTATGCATCTCCCTCATGTACGTGCCGTCGCAATCTAGCCTCTTGAACAATGTCGCTACTTGGAAGAAGGACGACACCCAGTTGTTGGAGATATCTCTGAGACCTTTGCCGTTCTCGGTGCAGCCGATGCGCGGCGTGAACCGAGGACCCTCTTCTACGAGATCCAGAGTGATTTCTAACATGGGTAGCAAAGAAGCCTCGGCGATGTGCTCGGGGTCGATCTGGTCTAAGAAGAATTCTAGGGATACGGTGATGACGCCCGCGAGGCCTGCGTGGGAACAACGTGACCGCGACGCTCTCGCGAGGCGCGTAGCCTCTCTGACGGCCACGTCGACGGCGTCACGGTGACGGGAAGTCACCTTGACGCCATCGACGCGAACTTGAAGTTCGGAAACGTTCAGAAACGGACGCTGAGTCAGCACCGTCCACCACAATGTTGTTGATGAAGTCGATGTACGCGTGCCAGTCCAGAGAAGCGTTCGAGACCCGT
>JACLAA010008156.1_pt1 | contig 18692 bp, 9 predicted proteins | sample 8027891 | NCBI WGS metagenome assembly JACLAA01 (sample SAMN15724900, study PRJNA655200) | protist metagenome | isolation source: fluorescence activated cell sorting (FACS) single amplified genomes of... | place: Spain: Blaines Bay Microbial Observatory, Mediterranean Sea | collected 2016-01-19 | reverse complement strand
CCCGTCAAATACGCAATCACCCGAGGGCCCCCAGTAGTCGCCGTAGCGGTCTCGTTGGACCTCATACTACCCCACCGATAGTTAATTACAAGTATATGACTTCTACACTGCGAGAAGGGTACTTTTGGCTGCCCACGCTCGGGACGTGAACATCTTTATCTGGACCTCGCGTAAGTCAGTCCGTCATGAAAAAAATGATTGTTTTATGGTCCATGGCTAAGGTACACGGGCTGATGGTCACAGGTTCAAGTACTTTGCCCAAATTAGCGCGATAGTGGGGTCGCGGGACGGCCGAGCCGCCGGGAGCCTCCAGCATGTTCAGCCCGGCTAGCTGGCCCGTTCCGCAATCAAACCGCCTCAAACGCAAATTTATTGTACAAACCACCGGTCTGGGGCCTTTCCAGTGCCCCGCGTACGCACCGTCGTCTGCGGAGAACGGGCAAGTCGGTCGATCGTGAATAGAACAACGGCGTTATTGTCAATCTTGATGGTGTTGTCGCTGATATTCGCGCGTCTAGGATCTGGGCGTGTTTTAATATTGATGTGCGGTTTCGAAGACGACGAATCGCGAGGCTCTAACGGAACTTGAATATCTAAAATAGATAGATAAGTGGTCAATCGGCCTTGGCGCTGCAATGGCGCATGTTCTAGCGCTCTAGATGGACTATATTACTAACAAACGGAAGGAAACGAACATGAACTCGGGAGTTGTCTAGTATAGTTCTTCTCCCGCCCCTCGAGCGCGGGCCGTCGGCTCCAGTTCCGTCGGAGACCAATGGAAACTCGCTGGAGTACTTATAATGTACTAACTGGACGGTAGATGGCGGCATCAATCGCTGGTCTACTTTGGTAGCTCGCAGGATGAATCCGCGAATGTCGCCGCGGGGCACTGGCAGTGAGTTCCGGGAGCCACAAGGGTATGTTCCCGGGCCACTACTCTGAAATATTTGGCGGCGGCGGAAGGCCATGATGAATTCTGAATTTGGGAGTCCATTTATTTTAGCTCTACCTAACTGCCTTTCGCGTATACCTACGGTACGGCGCGCACTAGTAGCTTCATGGCTCCTAGTGCTCGTCGGATCCGGGGAGATCTCCCGACTTCTTTCATAGGTCTTGTCGAACCCAAGAGGAGTTTCGTGCCCGTGATTTTGAGCCGTCGATGGCGGCCCCGGTATAGTCAAAGCCAAAGTTATTACTAGTAATTAGACGTCTGGGTAATCCTAGACGTCTGGGCAGAGCCGGCCGATGGATGCCTCTCTGGATGCAGAGATCATGTCGATGTCACTCGATGAGATTCGCCAGCGCAGTCGGCTAGTGGAAAATGATGTATTTATTGCGTGAACAATGGACGCTCACTATGCTAATCCTTAGGTTAGGATAATGCGCTCAGAGATACAACGCATTAAGCACGAATCCGAGTCTCACAAAGAACGCATCAAAGAGAATCAAGATAAGATAAAATTGAATAAACAACTTCCATATCTTGTTGGTAACATCATCGAAGTGCTTGATTTGGGTTGTGAAGAGGACGAAGAGGTCGGCATGGCCCAAGATGTAGACGCTCAAAGGTAAGACTGGTGGATATAGGTCTGTAATATATGAGGTAAGCACTAGGTCAGGAAAATCTGTTGTGATTCGTACCTCGACTCGGCAGACTATCTATCTGCCAGTGCCTGGGCTCATTGACACCCAGGAATTGGTTCCAGGGGAGCTCGTCGGAACCAATAAAGATTCTTATCTTATTCTTGAAAAGCTCCCTGCTGAGTATGACTCGCGGGTGAAGGTATTTACTTGATTCACACACCACATGTGGAGTGTCATCGACGCAGGCCATGGAAGTTGATGAAAAGCCCACTGAAGAGTATTCAGATATCGGTGGCTGTGATAAACAAATTAACGAACTTATTGAGGCAGTGGTTCTACCCATGACGCACGCTGAAATGTTCACTTCAATTGGGGTACGGCCACCAAAGGGAGTTTTGCTGCATGGGCCTCCGGGAACAGGCAAAACTCTTCTAGCGCGAGCTTGTGCAAAGCAAACAGATGCTATATTCCTTAAATTGGCAGGGCCTCAATTAGTGCAGATGTTTATTGGGGATGGAGCAAAATTAGTGCGAGATGCATTTGAGTTGGCCAAAGAAAAAATCAAATCTGGCGAGTTCCTCGAAAAGAATCACTACGCCATGATATCGTCTTCTTAGGCAACAAAAGTGGGGCAATCGTCTTCATCGATGAGCTCGATGCCATTGGCACAAAGCGTTTTGGTGGCGAACAGTCAGGTGATCGCGAAGTGCAACGCACGATGCTTGAACTTCTCAGTCAGCTCGATGGGTTTTCATCGGATGAGAAAATTAAGGTGGCACAGCGTCAAAAACAGAACCTTGGCAAATGAACTCGATGAATGCAGGTGATCGCCGCAACAAATCGCCCAGACGTGCTTGATCCTGCCCTCTTGCGTTCTGGCCGTCTAGATCGTCATTCCCGCGTATCAAATGAAACGGATGGACATAATGCTGCAATCAGGCAAAATTGAACTTCCGCATCCAACAGAGATGGCACGGGCACGGATCATGCAAATACATTCACGCAAGATGAATGTAGATAAAGATGACACCAATTTTGAGGAACTTGCACGTTGTTGTGATGACTTTAATGGTGCGCAGTGCAAGGCCATATGCGTAGAGGTAAGCCATAGCGTGCTTGAAAGTAAAATATTTTGTCACTGCAGGCTGGTATGTTGGCATTACGGCGCGAGGCCAACACAGTGAAACATGAAGACTTCATGGAGGGCATTGCAGTCGTTGCTGCTAAAAAGAAAGGAGCTCTGGACTACTACGCGTGAAGTATCCAGGGATTTGGCTCCGTGAACGTTCTACTTGTGCTAGCTGGGTTTAGTGGAGACTCGAGAGTTTGAAAATTTATGTAGTGGCATGGCGTCTGATCAGTGCAGATTCCCTCCAGATAAAGTCGCCAGGAAATACCACCGGCTCTATCTATTCCCTACAAAAAGAGGAGACCCTTCGCCGAGTTGCCTTGTGTAGTCCAAGCCTTATTCGTCGGCTCATCTCTTTGTTTAACTCACGTGGAAACCAAGGACGCCGGCGGACGGCGGAAGAGAGAGAGAGACGGGAGCCTGAGGGCCCTGGGTGCTTGTGCTACGGAATGGAGACTGGAGAGAGTCTCCTACTCCTAGTCCTTGGGCCACGAGACATGCTTGGCCGCAAGGTTTTGAGTAAGCTGTCTGTGCGCGGGGCAGCCGCAGCCCGGGCCTAAGAAAAGTCCTGCCAGTGGTCATTCAGCACGATAATCACTCGATGCGCGTACGGCGAGAAACGCGGGCCACACATAGACCAAAATCCCGTGGGACATCCGCGCCACTTAGTAACAGATCGCCAGACGCTGTGGTGGCCCGATCGGCTCGTAACGATCGCGTGTCTTTTTTTTTGTTTTGGGGCGTTTTCTCGGCGAGATGGGCAGCGTTGGCTGCCGTGTTTTCGGCATCGCGTCGTCCGGATTGGAAGCTGCTCGTCTCTACTCAGTATCCTGTAACTTCCTGTAACTTCCCACGGCCCCATGTCCGCCGAGTCTTTTTTTTGGGGCCCGGGCCCGGGGGTTTTCGAAAAGAGGTGCTGGGCAGTATACGTCGGACGTCGGGCCCCTTTCTTTACACCTAAGCCAGCGAGTATCTTTCTTTCACACCTGCGCTGGCGATCAGCAGCGTAAATAAAAAAGGCCCCAAGGGCATCAGCGGGATCAGCGGGGCCCTCTGCGTTCATATCTTTTGGGCCTACGCTGTATCTATCTATCTTGTCGATGTTCCTTCACGAAGTGAAAGTTAGTGCAAAAGGGAGAAATGAAGCACGTATTGTGTCCGCGTTTGGGGCGAGCATGTGCCCCAAATTGGTGCGCGAAGTAATGTCCCATAATCGTCCTGTGCGAGTGAACGCATTGTTAGCACTCTGCGAAGAGTTGCAAAATCCGGCGAGTCTGGTTGGTTGTGTAGATCTGGGAATCGTGTCCGTGCTTAACGCACAGGTCTCTGCGGATCAAGACCCGCTGACGCGCTTGCGTGCCGCCAAAGCTCTTGAAATTTGCTCTCGAAATGCTACTGGCGTTCACGCTCTTTTGCAATGCAATACAGCCCAGATGATTGTTTCCGCATTAAGTGACGACGAGATAGAGGTGAGAGAATACGTGTACCGGGCTCTTATTGAGTTCTCTACTGGAAACCTATCATGTGTGCATGCGCTTGTTGCAGCCGACTATCCTGCCATTCTTATTAATCAGTTACGAACAGCAAAAGAAAAGACCGTTCTGCAGCCTCTGGCCTTACGGCTACTCCATAATTGTCTTTATTCTGGCTGCGGGCTTGAAAGTGCCCTAGGACACTCTGCAGTTGAAACATGCATTGAGTTGCTTGCGAGTATTGACACAGAAGTTCGCCGTGAAGCTGCAAGCACACTAATTGCGCTTTGCCTTGCGGATGTGGCAAAGATGTTGGCCATTGAGTGTGGAGCGATCGAGATCATCATAGAACTTCTGAAGGATAGTGATCGACTTGTCCGCTCTGCTGCCGCAGGGGCATTGATGACCATCACCACAGCTGATGAGGGCAAACAGGCAATTATTTCGTTCGACGAGATAAAAAAAAGGAATTCAGTTTCTCTGCTTGCTGAGCTTCTCAACGAGAAAGATGACATTCTTACAACCAACACGCTGAAGTGTATTGCAAATATTGCTGTGCATCCCAAGGCGCGCGAGATTCTTAAAAATAAAACTAAATTTATTGACCGGCTCACTACGCTGTGCATTTGCGATAATGCTGCAATTGGGAAGAATGCCCGTATTGTCAAGAAGGCCATCTTTTTGTGTCCGAAGGAAGCATTATGATCGCCTGGTCCCGGATGCCCCCATATCCGTATACCTCTAATTTACTAAGCTCCCGCGCCAACCAACCAACCACCTCCCAACCACCAGACTAGTAGTCTTAAGAGTGCACTGGCTGGGCCTTCACAGCTGCACTCCCAACTTGAAAAGCGTTCTCTGGAGCTAGACTCTGGAGGTGCGTTATTCGCCGGCTAGACAAGGTACTGGGGATCTTACTGCAAGGCCCGCGCCGGGGGGTGACACCCAACCCCAAATTTGCCGTACTAGTATCTCTATAACTAGGCGCCTGGTGCGGGCGCAAATTGAGAATAGGGGCCCCACGTACCCCTCTAGGACGTGACCGAAACGGGTAAGCGAAACGATTAGGTTTGGAAATTTTAGTGGCCTGCGAAGGTCGCGCCATCAACAACCTGGCCCGCCGGGTCGCTTAATTTATTTATTTGTGTATTTATTCTTCATTTTACCAAGCCCCACTCTGCCAATGGTCACGGTCTTTCATCGTGCAGCGTTTTTAGGCCGCTGTAGTACTAGACTAAGTTCCTTGCCCCGGCGTACTTGTCATGGTGCGCCCCAGGCGCCGTCAGGACACTTCCCAGGACGCTCCACACAACCTTGACAGCGCGGCGCTCTAATCGTACGCCTAGGGGGTTATTGTCCATCATTCCAGGCTGCGCTTGGGGCTGAGTCTTGCTCCCGCACAGCGCGTTGTCGTAGCAATCAGCTAGTCTGGTGTGTGCGCCAGCTTAGCCTTGGGACTCCAACCCCTGGTCATAAAAGACATATTCCAACCCCTGGTCCCTCACCACCAGGCTGCGCACTTACGTCAAAGGCTCACTGTTATCAGGCTGTCGTAGACTCGTAGGACAGCGCATTGGCCTCGGAGCCCGAGGATGATCAGTATTTTACAGACCATAGGATAATGTCACTGGTTGTTTGCGAGGCCGCTCAGATACTGGCACTGGCCCAGTTCATGGTAAATATATATAATATTTTGGATTCACATCATCCCTCTTTAAATATCTAGACGTGCATTTTTGTGATCTGCAAAGGTCATTACATGTAGCTCGACACTGGGCATCTTAGGACTCGCGCTCAATCAGACCTTCTACTCGCTGTCGTATCAACCTACTCTCGGGCGCAAAGTTCTGAATCTGGTGGATCACTTCGCCAACGAGTTCTTGATGGGCAAGCCTGACGGAAACGGGATCACGCTCTTCAAACCACCAAGCTTACCTTTTGCGAGATTTTAAAATACGCACAATCCTAACCAAAGCCACAGAAGGTAATATATATTGTATTGTTGATGATCACTTACGTTGCATCAATACCAAACCCACGCTGCTGTTGGATCTCCACGTTGACTTTTCTCTTAAAATCACTATCCAGCATTGACATCTGGACTTTAAATCGCTTCAACTTGGAATAAAATATAGCGTTTGATTCAAACAGGTCTGTCTTGCAATTTATAGTTCTGTGATGACCTGTTTTATCTAGCAATTTGTACTTGCCACACGCAAGGGAGTGAAGAACTCTTTTGCCAGTCGGTTCATCTATCTGCATATGCTCACAAATCTCAGGAAAGGCAACCGCTTTTTTCTTGCAAGCAAAGGCAAGCAGAGCCATAGCCTGAAATGTAGTCATCGTCATGTCATATGATCTCCCCCCAAAATTGCCTTTGACAACTACATCTCCAAGAATATACACCCACGATAGCACGCGATGACTGTGGCGTTCTGTGTACCACGTGTTAAAGGCAGATTTTGCATCTCTCATCTCATGGGATAATTGCAGGTCCCGTTGCTTTTGTGAGGGCCAAAATCCTTGAGTGAGCACTTGAACTGAAAAGTCCATTCTCGTTCTATTAGCAAGCAAGTTTGCAGCTCTTAATTTGTTTAAATGCGCAGTCCAGGTTTGATCGATATCTTTTCCTAAGACAAAAAAGAAAATGAATTAAATAACGACAGCTGGTACGAGCCTACTGTAAAATCATTCACCATTCCCTCTAGCTTCGTGGTGAACGGAGCTCCTTGTTGTGTTTTCATTTTTACTATCATTGATTTTTCCGCATGAATAGAGGTATATTTCTTTGATAGCAGCCTTTTTGCCAACCTTTCTCGATACAGTTCAGCATATAAATCTTTGTCTGATACAAATTGAAAAAGTTGAATACAGTGCTCCAATCTATTCTCCACCTCCTCTTCATCCAATTTCAATTTCCCGCTTAAAATACGGTCAGTGTGCACAACCAGCAACTCAACATTTGAATCATCAGAAGTTGTATCTGCATTCATGACTTCCTGGAACGCTTCTCGTAGTGCGCGCTGAAATTGAGCTTCGTTGTCGAAGAGCTCAAGGACAAGTCTACTCATCTTACTATGCAGCGTCATGAGCTGATCGATCAAATCTGGGTCATTTGAGCTTAATTTTCTGCCTTTCGATTTCAGAGAGTGAATAAGATCCCGACGTTCCTGGAGCAATTTGCTTCCTTCACTTTGTACAAATTTCTTCGTCATTAATGCCATCGGTGAAAGGCCATCAGCAAGACGTCGGAATAAATTAAACATGCGCCTTAGGTCTTCATTTCTGTCCTCAGCTAGCAAAGATCTAAGCCCACTTTGATCATGATTGATCAACGGCCCCTTGTACTTTTGTAGAAGTTCCTGTTCACAGGCAGAGAGTAGCTTACTCTGAGTGGAGGGGTGGAGATATCGCTTAACTCGGTTTCGCTCTGCTTTGAGTGCCATCTCTGCCCGTGTCAAGTATTCAGGGGTAGTTTGGTCCTCCAACCACACCCTACTTTTTCGTGCATAGTAGTCCGAGGTCCTCTTTAAGAGTGAAATTTCTAAATCAGATTCGTAGACACTAAGATCAGGCTGGGTGTTCAATGCCGATTGCACTGTCTTCAAAGTAGTGCACTTCGAAGATAAGCCCATGACGGGAAAAACCTCAACACAAGAACGCAGTAGATCTTGGTCGATATTTATTCCATCGCGCTCTGTGTCGATTGCATTCAGTAAAGATTCGCGAACTTCCGCCTTAAATTGAACAAAGACGATATCAAAAAAAAGTTTTAAGCCCACCGACGTAATTGTGGAGATTGAAGAATTTGCAATGTAGCCATTGTCAAGATGTCTAAACAGCTGTTGCATCCACTTGACAAAGACTTTATGATTCTCCCAGTGATGTGAGAATTTGTTGAGTATGGCGTTGCCTTCATCTGCATACTTATTTTTGTTGAGTTCGGGAACTACATAGTGCTGCAAGACGTGCTCGATTTCATCTTTGGTCCTGTCATACAATGCCTTTGAGTGATCGTACAATCCAGCATTTGAACACATTCGATAGGATATTGTGTAGAGAGACACATAGCCTTTATTACCAAACGGGCGTCTGTCGGATGCATTGCCCTGAAGTATGTCGACCAAAACACAAATGCCATTTTCCCTGAGCTTTTCCCATCCCTGATAGTGTTTCTTCTTGATGCTAAGGTGATGCTAAAATTACCTCTTCTAACGGGATTTCTCCAGTTTCGATAGATTTTTCGGTCGCGTAGGTAAGCAAAGTTTCTTCCCGATCTGTCCGCCTCATGGCGCGGGAATAATAGCGTGGTCCTAGTACCTACCGTAGGTACGGTACCTATGGTAGGTACCTACCTACGGTACGGTACCGCAGGTACTACCTACGGTACCCGTAGGTATAAAATAAAATAAACACAGGGATAGACACATATCTATCTACCTGTATCGGTCGCACGCCGGACATCGAGTAGGATGGGCTTGCCGCGCCGGGTGTGACGGGCGGCGTAGACTCGGCGGATGCTGGCGTGGGCGAGCGGCCGGCCCGGGGGCGTCAGAGTACAATATCAACATTCGACCCACCCCCTTTCCGGTCCTTAAATTCAACTATACGAAAATATCGATTGGGTTTTCCAAAAATTTCGCCGTTCTCAGGCTAGTGGCTAAAACTGTACCATCGGTAAAAAATCGCCAGGTCGCTGACATGGGCCGCCTTCACAGCAAAGGTAAGGGCATCTCGCGATCGGCAAATCCCTACAAACGCTCACCGCCACAATGGCTGAAGACATCACCCTTGGATGTTGAGGAGCATGTGTGCAAATTAGCGAAGAAGGGCCTGACACCATCTCAAATTGGGGTCATATTGCGAGATTCCTCCGGTATCCCTGCCGTCAAGTCGGTGACCGGGTCAAAAATTCTGCGCCTCCTCAAGAAAAATGGTCTTGCCCCGGAAATTCCGGAGGATCTATACATGTTAATCAAGAAAGCGGTGTCTGTCCGCAAGCACATGGAGCGCAATCGCGCAGACAAAGATTCAAAATTTCGCCTCATCCTCATCGAGTCGCGTATCCATCGCCTCGCGCGTTACTATCGGACCACGCGCAAGCTTCATGCGGCTTGGAAGTAATTCTCGAAGTGTTGGTGGTGCATTTGTAATAGTACATGTCCTGTAGGTATGAATCCGCAACTGCCTCTGCTCTTGTTGCATAACTGCCCCGGCGCACGAAATACCGGTATCGCCTTCCCTTGACGATGGCCCTGAGTGATTAGACTAAGAAAGGCGTGAGATCAGCGTCGCTTCTACTTCTAGTAGTTTTAAAAGCACCACTCCCCTTCCGCCCCTCCCTGCTATGTAGTCATAGCTAGCCAGCGTACTCCGAAAGGAACGTCTGGGAGTTGCCATCATATCTCGTCGACGGGATACTTCTACGGGACTCGGATACTAGACTCGGCCGGAATCCTGGTATATGCCCCTCCCGCTCGGGCTTCGGAGCCTGAGATCACTGGCAACAAGGCCGCCTGCTGAAGGTCAAATCCGGCGGACAGTTAGCCCGCCGGCGGCGGCTCAGCTGCGAGCGGATTCAAGTTGAGCTCGAGCTTCCAACCGGTTCACCCGGGCCGGTGACCTGGCCCGGGGCTTTTTTTTTTCACTGGCATTGGCAAGCCTGAGTTCAATTTGCCAGTTGGTACAAGCTGTCGAGCCCCAAGCGGGGTACTAGGTTGCAAATCACCCGTGACTCAGGCTCCGAGTCGGATTTGCCTGTGAATCACTCCTCTGGTCCGTGTCCTATCCTATCCTATTGACCTACCGTGACACTAATGTACCGCATGCGGTACATTAGTGAAACTTCAACTTGACTCGGAGTTCAAGATCCCCGCTTTTGCATTTTCTAAAGGTTGAATTTTTGGATGATTTGAGGTGTTTTTTTTAAACTCGACATGTTTTCATCTGAAGCTCTGCACAAATCGCCTACTTACCACTCGTCAATGTCAAGCCCACCTGGTCTATCAACTTCAAGTTGAAGCCTGAGCTCACCAACTACCTTGTTTATTTGGCAAACCTTTTAAACCCGGGGTAGGGGGTGGATTTTTGAGGGCCTTCGCGTCCCAGAAAGGACTCGGAAAGGGCCTCCCAGCGTCCGGATTCGCCCCGGAAAGGCGAGAAAGCCCCGAATATGCTCCCGAGCCCCTCGGTCCTCCCAGCCCTCCCCTCCGAGTCGACCGTGACCCTGGCCCTCGGTTTTAACTCGACCCTAGCCTCTCAGATCCGCCCTCCCCACGTCCCAGACCAGCCTCGACATTCCTCATTCCAGCCCAGGCCGGACATGACCCCTCATCCCAGCCCAGGCCGACTCGGACCTCGCGTCGCAGAGCCTCAGGCTGAGCCCAGAAAGCTACACAGTTTTAGCAAATCTGAAAGCCTTTCATTCCCAAATGTTCAAGTCACGTCTTCTATAGTGTTTGATGCGCCTGTAGACGATGTAGCTTTGCCAGTAGAACCGTGACTTGATCCAGAATATTTATCAAGATACAATTGGAGACAATTTGCTTGTTGTTGATGCATATGTTCAAGAGACCATTGTAGATGCGGCGTAGAGAACTTAATTCACAAACACGAAAAAAAAAACATATTCCAGGCGAGCGGCAATCACTGCGGCACGATCGGATACCACAGACCGATACCGCAGGCCGATCGCGCAGACCGGCCCGAGCGTACCACCACATTGGTTCCGGACCCCCCCCCCCGCGGGGGGGGGGGGGGGGGGAGGTCTAATTCGCACCCTTAGCATAAGCACATCAGCACCACGTTAGTTTAGGTTGGATAGATACCTATGGTACAATATCAAAATACCGCGGTAATATGATGAGAGAAAGCGTGGTATACTTATTCACTGGGCGGTATTCCGGCCAAAACATGTGGTAAGCTTGCTTTCCCTTTCTTAGGGAGGAATCGTCGCATGGGCGGAGGTCTGAGCCTGAACCCAAAGCCGGCGCCCGACGACGGGTACAATGTCTCCGTCGACGAACACGCCTTGCCGTGGACTTTTCAGGGTGAAACAGATGCCGACACAGTCATTATGTCTCGACGAGTAGGATCGATGGGCCTAAGTGGTGACAAAAAAGGCCCATCACGGCGAGGAGTTGGTGGGACGAAGTGGAATAAGGCGAAGCACACAGTCAAAAGCACGCATGCGTTCGGGCAGGCGGGAAGCGCTCTCGCGACGCGTAGAGCCGAGGCCCGTGCTGATGGCACGAATGGCTGGATCGCGACTCACTGTGTCCTTGGACCACGGTCGCACAGAGGCATTGAAAAGTTCGAACTCGTGCGCGTTATTGGCCGCGGCGTGATGGGCGAGGTCTCGCTCGCACGATTCAGGAAGGACGGGAAGTACATGGCGATCAAGGCAATATCGAAGGGCTACGTGGTCAAGCACGATGACGAAAGGCATGTGCAGAACGAGCGCCTGATCTTAGGTCAATTGCGCCACCCATTTGTCGTGGGTCTCTTTGGTACGCTCCAGGACAAGCAAAAGATTTACTTCGTCCTGGAGTACGTGGCTGGCGGCGAGCTTTTCTCAAAACTCCGAGGTAACAGGTGCCTGAGTGCAGCCGTGGCCAAGTTCTACCTCGTCGAGATACTCGCAGCACTAGCACATGTACACGCGGGCGGATTTGTGTACCGAGACCTCAAGCCAGAAAATGTACTCTTGGATACTGAGGGTCATTGCCGCCTCGTTGACTTTGGTTTTGCATGTGCGCCGCCCGATGGGCCAGAGGGGCGAATGCGAACAAACTGCGGGACACCTGCATATCTATCACCGGAGCAACTATCGCGAAAAAAGACGGGCGGTTACACACGCATTGTCGACTGGTGGGCGTTTGGCTGCGTTGCGTACGAGCTCATGTCGGGGCATACGCCTTTTTGTCTTGGCCACCGTATGGATAATCTACTACCTATATTGATAAATGGCTCTGCTCCCTCGCAGGCAAAGATCACAAGACAGATTCGCATCATGCGATATATCTACGGGTCATCCAAGGACGCATCTCATTCCCGTCTTTCATGGGACCCACGCCGCGCGCCCTAGTCCGTTCTCTGCTGAAAGCTGATCTTCCAAAACGACTCACTGATGCGGCGAGTATCCAGGCCGCAGAATTTTTTCAGGATGTCGACTTTGTCGGAACCAGTGCCTTGCATACATACATAGGTGGCAGCCAACCATCCCCCTTTGCGTGTTCACATAGGTGGCAGTCAATCAAAAACGCATCCGGCCTCCACAGAAGCCGCTCATCCTCCCAATTGGGGATGCATCTCGCTTCGATGAGTACCATCCCCGGGAATGTCTTGAGGACGAATTTGACTCCGCAAAAAAAGTTTTTGCCGGATTTTGATTTATAATAGAGTAGAATAGAATTGACAAGGACCTGCTGATTAAATTGAGTGGAATGGGATCAGAACTTTAGAATACCTATATTTGCCTGAGGGAAACTCAAATCACCGACAGAGGTAGAAAGGCACACGCGCACAGCATTTTACAACACAATGTAGCAAAAGAGGATCCGAGTCAAGTTGAAGTCCAGCGACCCACTTCCAGGCCGCGTCTCAATCAGTCGCGTATTTACGGCCTGGCCCTCAAGGACAGTTTTACAGTTTTATTGCCTCCTAAGTAAGTCTGCGGTATGTGGTTCAGGCCGCCTGCCCTGACCGTGACTCAGATTGCACGGGGGGGGGGATGTATACTTTACTATGACCCATCCTGACGGATGAGCCATAAAATATACATGTCCATTTTTTTTGACATCCGACATAAAAACCATCCCCCCTTTTCTTGAAACCATAGTTGGTAAGTTAACCGAAGTCTATCAAACAGTTCATCTGAAGGAATTTACGGACTTCCCGAAAAAGGACGAGAAAGATCCAACAGAGGTGTTTACGGACATTCATTTCGAGAAGAAATCTGTTGCTCACGAAGCCTATCACTTATCACATGGATTCTACCACTGAGCTACATCCTCTAGTAGAAGGACATCTGATGGACGCTCGCGTCCAGGGGGAGTAGAGAGAGAAACCTACTAGCCCTTCCTACCCTAGATATGTATCTCCCACTCTCTAAATTTGAGTCTATACATTGAGTGTCTATTGACGCTACGGTGTAACAACAATTTGCTATAAAACACTCTCGTAGTTAGGTTGGCCCAGCCCTCGGCTGGTGAGCTAGGACCCTGCTACTTTACATAACGCTGCGACATACTCTTGCTACGTAGGTACCGTAGGTACCTACGGTACCGTAGGTACCAGCTTGTACCACGGTACCGGTACGTACTGCGGTACTCCGAGTCGCGAGCTTGTACAAGCTGGCACGTGCACGATCTCCGAGCCCAGCGGGCCCGGGCGGGTCTAGTATCGAGTTGAATTGGGGTAATGAGAGAGGGCACGACCATGAAGTTTCTGCGCTCAGTAAAGCGCCGAAGATGTCAGTCTCAGTATCAATGCGGCTGAGCCGTGGTGGTGCAGATCGGCCGCACACCGCATCGCGTCGCGCGAATGCGCGGCCCCGGGTCGAGGCGGCGACGCTGCGAGTACGCGCAGTGAATAAAGTTCGGGCGTACGTGGCGAAGCTGGAAGTCGCGTCCTCACGCCCCCTACCCATCGCCTTCTGCTAAGGGTCTATCATCGCCGCTGCAGGAAAACATAGAGGGTCTCTCTGCCACCATGGATTCCTGTGACGAGGCCAGAAGACCGAAATTGGCGAAATAATCTCAGTGGGCGAGTTGAGTTTCCACAAGGATGGTGCTGAACTGCTGGCGGGGGCTGGGGCACAGCCCGCATGAGTCGTACAACAGAGACTCTTTTGGCGAAATGCGGATGTTTAGCCGGGCTTGGGATTGCCACAGGCGCAGCATTGATGCAAGACGCCCCGCCCGGGGTGGACTCGTAATGCTAGGACACAAATGACTGCGAAAACAGTTCAGGTTACCCTGGTGCCTCACTTATGACTCCACTTGTGCACAACCGGGGGGTCACATCTAGGGGTAACAGTCACGGGTAGCACCAGACTGGCCTTGAGAACACGGAGGGATGCGTGCTAGAGTGGCGGATTCGGGTGAGTTCCGGCCCTTCATCTAGAGACGTCGGGCGCCATCCGAGTCCACTGCCGGCACTGGCACTCCCACTCTGCTTTTTTGAAGTAAACTGAGGTTCAACTTGAGTTCCAATCGGAGTTGGCCTGGACTCTTTGTATTTTTCAAAAATTAAGGTCAGTTGCGCGGCGCCTAGTCCGCGCACGCTCTAGCAACGCGAAGTTGGTAACCCGGGGACTGTAGCCTTCTGCCGTGCCAGCCAGGCAGGCTTCAGTAGGGCCCGGAGCGGCCACAGCATCATGATGATCTACTAGTATAGCGCAAACGTCAACTTGGGAGATGCCTCATGGTTGTTCTCTCGTCTTTTGTTGTCTCTCAGGGAAGGCAGTCCACCATAACTGACAATGATGATCACGTCACTCCTACCGCCTCTGTTCCACTGGGCGGCCGCCTCTGTTCCACTGGGCGGCACATGGCCTCATGATGAAGAATCTACTTCGCGTGCCCGGTGGCGTTTGGCAGGGGTGGAGGCAGAGCACCTACAAGCCGCTCGCCACCCCCTGGCCGCCCCAGGCTAAATCCACTACTCAGTGCGCCTATTTATTTTTTGGACGGACTCAGAAGATACACCTTTGTATCCACCCGTCAGGATGAGGCAAGATTCTATGTACTACTTGCTGGTACCGCCAACACTAGACGCCAACACATCTCAGCTGACGTCGTCCAAAGTTGAAAGTAAATTCGTGTATAGGTAGCTCCCTCAGACGACCACAAAACTTAGTTCGACTTTTTTTGGGGCTGTAGCAGACGGTTTTAGACATCTAGTTTAGGCGCCATGCCGGAGGAAGCATAGTATTGCCGCGCCCGCCAGTAGAAGAATATCACAGTTGGCGCTATATAGACTGGGACTACTCATCCCTGAGAACCCAAGCTCTGGTGGGGCGGGTTATTTTACTTCAGTCACAACTTCTAGTCCGAAAGTGCCGGTGAAGCTGTAAGTCCTGACCTATGAATCCGGCTCTCTGTCTCCTGCCGCGCACAACCTCCTGATCTAATCTACTCTATTCACAATATGGTGACTCGGTGACGGGCAACAGGTACATGATTGACGATCTTTAGGTTGTAGGCGTTGGCCTTATGTGGACGTTGGATACCCCGCATGATAAATCATGAGAAGTCGGAGGCAGAAAATTCAGATCGTGATCATGAGTTGTCTCGATCGCATGGACCCTCAATAGGGCAAAAAACATGTTGTAAACCTTTGCATGATTCGACTTTGTTTTGACAAACTGGACGGTTGAGAAAGCCCCCTGGGTGATTTGCAAGGGAGAAGAAACTTCTAGAGCTTTGATCCTAGTTAATTGGCTAGAGAAATCACATGCATGGAATAGTTCGACCTGTCCAAGGAAATGTATGAGCACAGCGCCCGCAACAAAAAATCCGTGGCCGAACTGTTCATCGTCAGATACCAGGTCTGTGTCAGGCACAAGCACGTTATGATTCTCTTCATGCCCAGAAAGTCCAAAAGAGAGCGAGAGTAAAGACCAAATATGGTAAAAGTTGCGCGTGGCATTCAAATCAAAAATGTGGCTTTCAAGGATATGCGCCGTTTGAAGTGACTTAGTTAGCTCACCAAGATGAGCGAGAGCTCCACGGGAGAGCTGGTCGAATGAAGCGTAAAATTGCTGAGTCGAGTCCAGTGTGGAGTTGAGAGTAGTTTTGGTGGGAAACTTGAAAGTTGTAAACCGAAGTGCACATAATTGCCCACGCAAGCTTAGCCAATCCAGCACATTCGAGAGATCCATGATGAAGCAAATTGTATTACCGACCTCCTTAAAAGCCTGAAAAACTTCAGGTCTCAAGTCCACACCCGCATGAACGAAATTTTGTAGTGCTGCCTCTAAGTGTCTGAAGCAAGTGGTGGGTCCATACATCATGTTATAGTTCCATGGCGGGAATCCTTTGATAATTGCGTAAAGATAAGTAAGGGTATTCTCGAGTTGTTCTTTGACGAATTGTAATAGACTTTTTGTAAGTAAGGGTATCCCAACAACCCCGAGAGTGCATATAATTGCCTCAATATGAACCATTCCTATGAAGCTCCTATGAAGCTTAGTTGCATTTTCGCAGACGTGCTTGGGTGGGGCGCAAAAAATGGAATGATCATAGCTGGGGTTTGAAGGGTGTCTACGTCGGGCAATATCCGCAAGTGATGATATCACAAATCTTCTTGTAAACCCATTGTAAGAGTAATTTGGGAAGACGTCAGTCACTAGGCATGCGAGAATATGCATTAAGGCTCTTCCTGCAAACGCTGTTGGTCCCACAGCTTCATCAACTGTGGTAATGATTTTAACGAATGGATCTAGTTCAAGATGCTCGTCGAGTAATTCGTGGGTCTCGCGCACGACACGAATGGCTTTTTGGTAGTCCAACACTTGAGATAAATCACTTGCTTCAAGTTTCTTCGCACAGTAGTCAAGGTCATCATAAAACTTCCCGTTGACGTGATGCGCGATTAAAAAGTTAAGGTCAATAATCCGGCCAAGGACGTGAGTATTTCGCTGTGATATTGGCACGTGATACCTCTGAGCAGCAGGCACATCAGCGCACTTTAGAGTTGGATGCAAACGTTCGTGGTGTGGTGCATCGACGTGCCTCAATCCCACCATTTTTGTGTAATAGGAGTACACATGGTCGGACACCAGAAAGACAATTTGGTCGAAGATTAAATTAACTTCGGCCTCTATCTCATCGTAGAGGAAGCGCTGGGAAAGAGCACTTATGCTCCGGTGAGCTGCGTCATTGTAGGTGTCTAGTGTATACAAGATATTTTCAAGCAGAGGCATCGACTTGTGCTGGTCTGTAATTACATGCTCCGCGAGAATCCATGCAAGTGAAAGTTCAATTGCAAATTGTACCTCCCCAGATAGTTCAAGGTAAAACTCCCGATACCAAAGGTCGCCCAGGTCGGAGTTTGAGGTTAAGGTGCCTGTATAGTTGAGTAAATACTGAAAGCACAATGACTCGCAGTAGAAATAATCCATAAGCTGCAAATCTTCTTTCTCTAAGTCCTTCTTGGAAAAAAATTGAACACGGAGCTGATTTCTCGGATCATACATGGCGCGCACCATGGTCCGCAAAAGTCGAAGCTGTGTAAACGTTGGACCAACAACACGGGCTGTGTGTGTAGGTTCAACTCTGCCATCCTGTCTGGAGTAATATATATAGTCCGTGATTGGCTCAATATTTTTGGGCCAGTCGCTGACTAAGCGTCGTAGTTTTAAAAGGGGATTGATTATTGCGCGTTTTCGCTTATGCGCACGATGCAACGGAGGTACTAACCCTCCTGCTGAAAATTGCTGTAATTTGTGGTGGATATGAAGTCGGATGTAGGGGGCGACATGAGCCTCCGCTTGAGTCAGCATTGAGGTCAGCGATTTGATCATCGAGATTATGTCCACAAGAACCCCAAGTTCCCGTGGAGAATAGTTGTATCGAATTGCAAGCTCATAGGGGTGATTTGATTGCTTATCTAACTTAGTAATGATAGCTGTGGCGCAGGGATGTGTTAGCTTCCAATGGTAGGACTCGAGCACGGCACAGGTCCAGGACTGCAACAGCTTAAAGCCATCGAATACCATCTTCGACACAAAGGCTGCATATTTTGCTGTGGCAGTGTCTTTCTTGAAGAGATAAGTTGCTACCTCAGTTAGTGTTTGCGCCAAGTACGGCATATATTCTTGGTGCTGCAACTTGATTCTGCTCCACTGAGACGGTAGTGAGTAATGAGCGACAATTCTCCGGTCAGCGTTGCCGCCCCAACTTATTTCCATACTAGCATCCCAATGGGGGGATCGCTGAAGGATAATAAGCATGGTCATCGACATGTCCCCACACTCTGGAACAACTGGATAGGCTCTAAAAATAGACTGGAGCGGAGTGAGACTTATACGCCTGTCCTTAAATACGTTCACACTTTTAACGCTATCACCCAGGTCCCCATCAATTAGCAGCATAAGTCGTGGCAATGACCTTACTAACCGGTACTTCTCGTCTAGAAGCACATAGCGGCCATTCTCGATAAACTCGACATTTTGTTGAAGAATATCTATCAGCACGAGTTCATGGTTGGGAATTCGCTTCAAGGCGTCTCTTAAATTATTAAGGATAAGCGAGTTTGAATATTTGAAGTTAGATAAAAATAGTTGCAGTTTGTGCTTCTCCCGGGCAAGACTATCTCCATTAGGCAGGTCCATTCGCAATACTTGCAACACACGATTGTAACGAGAGAAATCAGTTGTCAGTGAGGCTTTAATGTCTTTGAGGTTGTCTAATTTTTGAAGTAGATCCATTAACTTTGTAATTGCGTTGTAGTGGCGGTCAGTATTATTCCCGCGGACCTGTTTGATCGCAAGGTCCTGCATG
>JACLAA010007712.1_pt1 | contig 18748 bp, 17 predicted proteins | sample 8027891 | NCBI WGS metagenome assembly JACLAA01 (sample SAMN15724900, study PRJNA655200) | protist metagenome | isolation source: fluorescence activated cell sorting (FACS) single amplified genomes of... | place: Spain: Blaines Bay Microbial Observatory, Mediterranean Sea | collected 2016-01-19 | reverse complement strand
TGGATGGCAGTCGCGTGGAAAGAGTGTTGGAATTGGCACACATCGCGTGCAACAAGAACACCGTCCCGGGAGACAAGTCCGCGTTGGTTCCGGGCGGGTTGCGTTTAGGTACGCCGGCGTTGACGACGAGAGGTTTCACCGAGGAAGACTTCGTCAAGGTTGCGGATTACATCAAGAAAGGCATCGATATTACCGTTGAAATTAGTAAAGAAGTTGAAGGCAAGAAGTTTGGTGACTTCAAAAAGGTTTTGGACAGCAAAGAATTCACGGCGATTGGCGCTTTGAAGAAGGAAGTGGAGTCTTTGGCCGAGGAGTTCCCGACCATTGGCTTCGACAAGGCCGAGGGCAAGTACACGAAGTAAGAGGAGAAAATATCGTGCAAGAACGTGGAAAAATGTCAAACGCGAGTTTATACTACTGTTGTCGAAATACTCACCCACGTACCAGTACCTTTTCGATTAAAATCTTTCGTATTATGCGTCGTATCGGTTTGTTTTCTTTGCAAAAAGCGGGCAAACACTTTTTCGCTCTTTTCTTAAATGTATTGCGACACCCATCTAAACCCTTCCCCATAACCCATCCTTCTCACCACCGAACACATGAATACCTCAATCGGTCGCATATTCGACGCCTCTAAGTTCACTTTCCCTTTCCCAGTCGTGTAGTTCGACAAACCCAAACAATGTCTCAACTCCTCTTCGCTCGCCGCGTGCGGCACGTCGATTTTATTTCCTAATATCAAAAACGGTACTCTCGCCAACGAGTCGTCGCCTAACAAGTGATCGAGCTCTTTTTTGGACTCAATAAATCTTTCCTTATCTACCGCGTCCACTAAAAATACGATCGCGTCCACTTTCGCGTAGTAATCCTTCCACACTCTCCTCGCGACTTCGTGTCCGCCAAGATCGAATGCTTTAAATCTGATTTGTCCAATCGACAACTCCTCGGAAGTTGGGTATTGCGTCGGTTGGTGCTGCGCTAATCGTTCGTCTTTGAGCATGTGCATTAAGGTTGTTTTCCCGGCGTTGTCTAGTCCCTGTTGCAGACGATTACGATGATTTGTTTGAGTGGTAAGTACGCGCGAAGTGGGCGTTAGAAACGGGAAACGAAAGACTGGAAAACGACGTTTCGTTCAAACGAAACGATCCCGATTTTCTTCCAAATCTCTTCTCAATCTCTCTCTCTCTCTCGACTCCGCGCGCGCTTCCCCGCACCCGCAACGACGACGCGCTCGACACCGAGAACGAGAGCGAGAAAAAGGAGAGACGGAGCGCTTCGCGACGCGCAAAAAAAAGGTACCCCGCAGCTTTTCTCGAGCGGTTATGGTTCCACGCGCATTCGTTCCGAAGAGAGAGATCTCAAACGTCGTCGAACACTTAAAGGAGCGCAGAAGAATGGTTGAAGCGGGCGAAAAAAGGACTCTCTCTCACGACGACGACGACGACGACGACGACGACGCACCAAAAACAAGATCTTCGCGTCTTTCTTCCACAACCCCAGCGTGGAGAGGATGTCGTAAAACCAATCGAACGGCCACATGTTTCGATATGTGGTGGTCTCAAAGTTTTGCGGTGCAACCGAAGCGGAAGTAATCTTCACACACAAGAAGGGAGGAAGAAGAAAAAATTTTATGTGTGACACCCTAAATGATAGTCTTTGAATTTTTTAAATCTTTTTTCTCTATCTATTAGTTTCTACTTGCATATTTGTTCACTCGTTACGCATCCGAGAAGAATCTCTTTCACTCGTGGCAACAAAATAAATCAGAAAAGAGCACGATGCCACGTACCTGGGACTGTAGCGTTTCCAATTTCTCCCTTTTACATTTCGGATTCCCGTTCCAGAGGAAGTTTTTCTTTTTGTAGTCGAGCAAGCGACACGTGAATCTATTTTCGTACAAAAAATTGACCATCTGCGTTTGATGACGCCGAATCTCAACCACTAGGTACTTTATGATATCTCTAGAAAGTAAAAGCTTTGCTGATTTGAGAACCTCGTGTTCGTGTCCTTCCGTGTCGATTTTCATGAATGGTATACTTTCGACTTTCCCTAAAAATAAATTATCTAAAGTAACCGTAGTCACGATATTTGAAGTTTCAACGCGATGAGTATCTGATACGACATCTTTCATACCCGTACCACCAGGGTTTTTTTCATTACCATGAAAGGTTACTTGTTTCCCATCGATTGAAGATACAGCATTATTGTGAACAGTGATGAGTTTGTTCAAAGAGTTTGCAGCAGCGCTCATACGGACTCGACAAGCGATATCCTTTTGCAACTCGAACGCGTGTACCGCGCAACCGTAATTGGACGCAGCAGCGAGCGTAAGACTTCCAAGATTACTTCCAACATCAAGAACAGGATTTCTCGAATCGCACGATGCGCTCTCTTCCATCGCTGTTCCGAGTGCTGAATGAACGTGATCATCAAAAATTCCGTCCTTTTGAAGCATCTCCCTCGAAACGTATACGTCGACTTCGGGATCGAGAGTAAAAAACGCATAAAAAGAATTTCGTGCCACGGGATTCCACCAATTTTTACAGTTGTACCCTATCGCGAGCCCTGCTTTTAAGTCGCACTCCACCGGTTCATCGATTCTGGAGACGGCGGGAACGACAGGCGCCGGACGAAACTCCCTGAACAGAGAAGCTCTGCACGCAGATTTTACCGCACTCGCGGGAGTGTATCTCTGCTCCTTTCTGAATCTTCGCATAACGCGACCAGAAATATCCGCAAACTGCGCATCCAGAAACGCCACGACGAGGAATAAAACGACGACCGCGTTGCGGATGTTGGTAAAACTCTTCTTTCGTTTGTTGTTGTTTCTCATTTGGGAATTAATTCATATGGCGACATCACGCGCACGGACTACCAAAGGCGGGTGCACCAACGGAACAGCGACGCAATAATAATACTAATAATAATAATACGCGTTCATTTTAACGAGAGCAGTTTCATCTGTGCGAATGCGTGCGGTGCTTTCGACGAGCGTTTGCGTATTACTCCGTTTCCATGTATTTGCGAATGATGAAAATCTTTATTGATTTGGTATGTGGACCTCATCCATCATCCCTACTAAACTCCCCTCTTTTTTCCTTCCTAAAAAAATCGTTCACAAAAAAAAAATCCAAAAAAAAAAATATCCACACAATTAATGAAGTGCAAAAATGGTGTTGGGGAGCTCTTTGTACCAGACCAACTTCGGGGCGACGACGACGACGACGACTCCGGCGGCGGCGTTTCGGAGCGGTGTCGTCGCCGCCGTTGCCGCCGCGAGGAGGGCGAGGAGGAGGACACCGTCGCGACGACGAGGACGACGACGACGACGAGCGGCCGAACCGTCGTCGCAATCCAAAACGGAGAAGGACGACGATGCTGTGACTCGACTCAAGTGCGTGATTTTGCCCGGGTTCTTGAGAGGTTTCGAGAGCTACGAGGAGCTGAGAGAAAACGTGGAGAAGGTGATGGAAGAGTCCAAGGAGACGGTGAAGAAGAAAAAAGGAAGCGGAAACGTGGGGGGGGGTCGCGATTGAAGTGTCGGTGGCGAAAGTGACGAAGGATATGTGGATTCCCGTGACGTTTAGAGGGGAGAGTTTGAGGAACATTTTAGACGCCATCGAGGACGAGGTGTGCGGTACGGATGACGTGAGAAACGAGAGGACAAAAGTTGTTCTGATTGGGCACAGCGCGGGTGGGTGGATTGCCCGGCTTTTTCTAGGTGGGAAAGCAATTAAATACGACGGCAAAAGATATGACTGTATCGAAAGAGCAAACGTGGTCGCTCTTGTAACGCTCGGTACGCCGCATAACAGCGCAGAAGCGTATCCGTTTGGACGAGTGAAAGAGCAGCGAACGAGGGAGAAATCAAACGATGATGAAGAGACGAGTTTACAGGAAACGCGGCGGTTATACCCGAACTGTTTCCACGCCGACTCGGGGATGAAATACGTCACCGTCCAAGGTACGGGATTCAAAGGAAGACCGTTCAAATTGGCCGATTTCTTCTTATCTTTCACCTCGAATCCATCATCTTCTTCCCAATCGAACAACTGGAAAACGTTATTCGAGGAAATCAAACACGGCATTTCGTACAAAACCGATTGCCTTGACCCGAGTTCCGACGGCGATTCCATCACGTGCGTTTCTTCCGGACTCGGACTCGGCCCGGAAGCGATTGAAGTTCGAATCGAAGGCGTGAAACACGAGAAAGACGACATTCACCCGTGGTACGGAAGTTTAGACGTCGTTCGAACTTGGATGAATCCTGTGCTCGAGATGCTTTAGCGTATAGTAGTGCGTAGTTTCTAGAGAATATTTTTAACGCGAATACATTTATGTAGGTAGGCGCGTCAATTTTTTTGTGTGTGTATATCTTTTTGCTCTCTTTCTCTCCAATCCACCAAAAAAAGGCGCAGGCGTGCGCGCGCGCGACATCGTGAAAGGGGCGCGCAAAAACGCTCTCTTTACGATGAGTACCCCTCCCCGCGTGCGCGTGGAGCTCGCCTCGCGTTCAAAAAGCGCGGGGAAACCGAATAAAAAGCTCGTCCTCGACGTTCCTTCGTCGTGTAAAACAATCAAGGATTTCATAGAAACGAAACTCCGAAATTTTTCTTCTCGTCGAAAGACGAAGAATAAGATTCGGTTATCCCTAGACGGAGGATACGAAGTGCTCGAATCGAGTCCGATGAACGTATTGAGAGACGACGAGCGCGTTTTGGTGAGGTACGGGGAGGAGAGCAGCGAGGAAGAAGAAGAAGAAGAGGAAAAAGGTACAGATACAAAAAGAGCTTCAACTGTAAAAGAGGACAAGAAAAAGAGGAGTAGAAGTGCAGAACGGAAAGCAAGCAAGAGAAGAAAAAAGAGAGAAGAGAAGAGACAAAGTGGAGGAATACGAGGAAGAGTACAAAAGAAACGGAGACTAGAAAGCGATAGGAGTAGAAGTAGCAGCAGTACAAGTAGCGGCGCGAGAGAACGAGATGCAAAAGTGAAGATGATAACCGAAGGCGGTTTTCCAGTCGAGGAGAGAAGACGCGAAGAAGAAGAAGAAGAAGAACCCGAAAGGTACGAGATTAAAGCGTTTGAAAAGTCGAGAGCGCAGAAGAGGTTTGGGAGGAACGACGCGTTGGTCGATTGGCCAAAGAATGAGAAGGAGTGGCGAAAGATGAAGAAGGAGAAACCTCTCGATTTCATCATGCATAAAGAGAAAATTGGAGAACAGTTTAGTATAGAACAGAACGGAAAGTTAGCCGAGGATGACCCGCTCGCCGCGTGGATGCATATTTTTAGATGCGGGGAAAATGTGGACGACATGCTCGCTAAGGAAGCGTTGGAGGACAAGAAAGCGAAGATCTTAGGCGAGGAGAGGAAGACGCTTCAAAGAGCGAAACGAGTGAAGGATGTGTCGGATATTTTTCGCACGGACATATTAGCGTACAAGACGTTGACGATTAACGAAACCGACGGCACTCCCGAAGTGTCTAATTGGCTGAGAGGCTCCGTCCAACACGTCGACGTGAAGAACAAAACGATCAGACTTCGTCCAAATCCGGAGGATCGAGCGACTTCCGCCGGGCAATTGTGGTTTGAGAAACAGCTACCGGCGCCACCTCCTTACCAACCAAACGGTCTTTTAGAGCTTCCATTCGATGGTTTCACGGAAGTTGTGTGCATTGGTGGACGTTCGATTTGGCACCAGTTGGACGTGATGGCAGAGTTCAGAGACGTGCCTAAAGAGTTGAGAAACGGCGCCGGGACGATACCGCCATCCGCACTAGGCGTTCCGCGCGGACATGCGCCTAAACAAACTCAAGAACGAGTAGAAAATGAACAAAAACAATTGGAGTGGTGTATGAACGACAAGTGTGCTGGAAAAGAGTGGCATTTGAAACGAGACTGTCTCGAAGGGTTATCCGCGGAGGAGTTGCAAGCGAGAGGTATGATTTTACTCCACGACGAGGAAAACGCCGCAAATGGCGGGTACCGCTATTTTGTTCGTCCGGAGAACGCGTTCGGTAAGATTCTTGAAGACCACCAAGCGCGATACCTCCAAGAGACGATCGAAAGCGACCCTCGTGCGGAAACAGAAGTGCGCAAAGAAGCCGAAAATACCGTCAAACGATTAAACGTTTTGGACGAAACGATTGGCCCAATGCGACCGTTATCAGACCTTCCCCGCGATTGGCGCGTGAATCCGCATGCGCAAGTGCCTCTCCCAGACTGGGCAAAAGGCGAAGCCGTACCTTTAGCCTCCGATGCAATCGTTCCCGCGCCTGAAAAAGAAGAAGAAATAGAAACGGAGCGAAAGATGCCTCCGCCCACGCCGGCCGATACTACCAACAATACTAGCACCAAGAAGAGGAAGGAGAGGAAGAAATTCTCTGACAAAAGAGGTGGCATAGGTGCCGCGTTGTCTTTATTCAGAAGCAATGGTGACTTGTAATAACACGCGCTTTATACGCCGTAGACGTGCAGAAAAAAAAATTACATACTTGCTTTTCTTCCTCGGGCTCGCATTCGGGGGGTCCAATAGAACGGTGAAACCTCGTTTTATTGCCGTCACTTGGAAGCTTGGCATTAAAATCCCTTCCCGTCGATTTTTGGCAGGTCGCCGATCGAAACGCGAGGAAGGCGACCACGGACGGCGGCGAACGCGCGTCGTGATACGATGGGCTCGTCCTCGCGCCATCGCGCTCGACAGTTTGTCCCTAAACACGACGTCCAAGAGACCGTGGAAAATGTGTCCCACTCGGTACAAACTGCATCGCCGCTTCTCGAGAGTAACCATGTGAAACCGATGATGATGACAGTGAACGCCATCGACGCGTTCCAAAAGTTACGACAGGAAGAAGAGAGTAAACATCAGTCTCGAACGTCGTCGGACGCGTGCAATTCGTCTTTGTCTGAAACGATACCAGTTGAAGAGAAAGAATTAGAAGAAGACATCGAGGCGGCGTGTGCCACCTCTGGAGAGAGAAGGCTCGCGCCGGAAGCGCGGGCGAGTAAAAGCGCATCAGACGAAGAGACGAAGAAGAAAATAAAAGAAACGAAACGAAGGAGCGACAAATGTTACGGATGCTCGTTTTGTGAGTATTACTGCTCGTTGAAAGAGTGTGAGTTTTGCGCGAGTATGTTGGCGTTGTCGCGCCGCGTAGACAAAAATATGGGCGATATTAGGACTAAAGGACGAACGAAGACGAGTAGTAAACATCGTCATCAGTTCACGTGTTGCGACATCGACCGACTTCGGAAGCATGGAAGAGAAAGTGGAGAGGACGAGAAGGTCTGGTTAGTCGCGCACGGGAACGTGTACGAAGCGCATGCATTTTTAAGGTTTCATCCAGCCGGAAGAGAGGTGATGATGAAGGGCGCCGAGAGAGACAACTCGGAGGATTTTGACATGCACTCGAAGAGAGCGCGGGAAGTGTGGAGAGAGTTACGGGTTGGAGAGTTAGTGCGTTGTCCAGAGAGAGGGTTTGGACAGTATCAATCAAAACCTGGGTTTTCGGTCGAGCAGTGTACGATTATGTAGTTAGGAGCGTAGGAGAGTTTAGATTTTAGATTAGTTGTGCTTTAGTTGTATACAACACGTCTTGTATTGAAGGTGCGCAGATATGCGCGCTATTAGATAAAGATATATAGTAGTACTCATGTGTTGCCATCATCTTTTATCGCTAGTGTTTGCTATTCAAGTTTATAACTAGTGCTATGTATTAGTATGTTATTCGTTTTTGTTTACTCCATGCCGACGATTTTCATCTTCTCGACTAAAGATCTCCCAAACGATGCTTGCACGGAGTTCATCGCTCGAGGATTTTCCGCCACAAAATCTCTCAATTTGTTGGTGTCCCACACCAAGACTTTTGCGCCTTCTTTTCCAACGACGACGGTGCCAAAAGCGGCGCCGTGACTCAATGCCATTTCGCCGACAAACTTGCCTCTGCGTAAGATATTTTTGTTAGATGGCAGGTTTCGCGCAGAAGCAGACGCGCTCGTCTTTGTCATTGCTGCCATTTTCTCTCTCGCACTTGCCGCAACAACAGTCACTGAAGGCACGACGTCATCTAACGACAAATCTGCTGCACCATCTACAATCGCGTAGATGTATTTATTCACCTTTCCTTTCACTGCTATCACCTCGCCTTCTTTCAACTCTTTCCATTCGCCGAGTTTCATTAACTCCTTGAAATCACTCGGGTGAATCTGGTGCGTTCTGTACGTCTTCGTCGTCTTCTTCGGCGCAGCCGATACGACTTTTTCACCTTTACTATTTGTCTCTTCTTCAACTTCCGACGACGACATCGTCATAACTTCTTTCTCTTTCACTTTGAAAAACGCGTCGTACACCTCTCTCTCACCGTTCGTTAAATCCTTCAACGATTTTTCGCTGTACTCGTTCAACATCTTCGCGATCCAAACCATGTTCACTCCGACGAACAACACGTTCCAACGAATCGGCAACCACAACGGTTTTTCTCGAAAGAACTGAAAACATATTTGTGCGCTAAAACTCGCGGTGGCTAAACATCTCAACAAGAACGGATCGTCGACGACGTAGGACCATCCCAGCAAGACGAACGCCGAGTGGCCGCAGAGTTCAGTAATCGTCATGCCGTTTCGACTGGAAGATGACGTGCATCGTAAAAACGGGATCGTGTTTTTGAAAAAAGCTAACTCGTTCAGTTTGAGGTCGGCGACGGAGCATATTCTTGGAAGCAACCGGAATTCTTCTTTACGCGCGGCGGCGTCCGAGGCGAACCCCCTCCTCTTCGTCCCTCCTTCTCCTTTTTGAAAAATCTCTCGCTTCTTTGGCGTTGCGCTCCTCGAGCGACGAAAAAGCGCGAGTTCTCTCTCCGTCGCAAAAGACGTCGCGGTTCCGCCACGCCCGCCGTTGCTCACCGTTCGTTTCGACCCTCCTCCGAAAGTCGCTCCTTCTCCTCGCACAAAAACGTAGTAAAGGGTGTTCAAGCGTCTCGTCGCTTCGACGTTTTTTTGGAGGAGGACATTTTGCGTCGTCCAACAAAAATTTGCGAGTTCCAACAGTCGCTTCCGTCCTTCTCTTCGCGCAAAAGGCGTCGTCATCATTTTTTGTTGTTTGAGACGACTTTTTCTCCTTTTGTCTCTCTCTCGCTCGCTCGCTCGCCGTGTGTGCTACAGAGAGAGAGAGAGAGAGAGAGAGAGATTCGAACGCAGCGTTGTGCACCAATTGGTGTCCGCGAGAAAAAAAAAGAAGTGAAGAGAAGCGTTCGCGTCCACACAAAAAAAAAAAAAAAGTCTCTCGGATAATACAAAGGAGGCAAAAGGAGGTAAGCGCACACGACCGACGGCCACTTTTATTACTCTCTCGGAAGCGTCACATCGAAAAAAAAGGCATAAAATCGAAGGTCTCTCCTTTCTCTCCTTGTCCAAAAAATCCACCGCCCTCTTGTTTAAGGACTCGGAAATGTCTCCAAAAAAAAAAAAATTGGTCGGGAGGGGGCAGGCAAGGGGAGGGAGGGAGGATCCAAAAGACTCTCTCTCTTTCTCTCTCGTTTTTCTTTTGTTTTTTTTCCCTCTGTCCTCCCGTCGCCTGTGTTTTTTTCCGCACAAAAAATCCACTCGAAAACACACTTTTACTCGAGTGTAATAAAGAAGTCAATCGTCGCGCACAGAGACACGCAAAACGAGTTTGACTTGAGACCACCAGGCACTTTTTTGTTTGGTGATATACTACTCTACATGAGAAGCGCCGCGATGATGTCTTCTTCTTCTTCTGTCGCGTGGTGGTGGTGTTCTTCGTCGTCGTCGTCGTCGTCGTCGTCTCTCTCGGTCGCAAAACGCCGCCCAATGGGAATCCGCGGTGATGTCGACGGGGACAATTATCATCGCCGGAATCACAATCGTCATCGGGAGCAAAGTCGTTCGCGGTCGTCTTTGTTCGCGAGCAGCAGCAGCAGCAGCGGTGGCGGCGGCCCCAGCGAGGCGGCGCGTCATAAAACGGTGGCGGTGTTCGGGACGGGGCGCAGCGATGGCGGGAGGAGGAGGAGGAGGACGACGGGAGGAAGAAGAAGAGTAAGACATCAAAAAAATCATCGCGCATTCGAGGCGTCGTCGTACTACAATTTCAGCGCACCAACAGCAGAAGATGGATCGTCGTCTGAATCGTCGTCCGAAGCATCGTCTGGCGGCTTGAAGCAACAACGAGGAGGAGGAGGAGGCGCGTTGAATGAACGACGGGTAACGCAATCGGAACTGTGGTGGCGATGCGCGAAACTTCCAATGTATTCCGTGGCGATAATTCCAGTGATTGTCGCCGCCGCATCGGCGAGCTATCTTAACCTGATCGACCCATTGAAAATTGGAGCGAGCGCGATGAATTTAATGTTACGATTACTCTTAGGCGCGTGCTCAGTCATCGCGTGGTTAAACATCTCGAACGACGCGTGGGATTATCAAACCGGAGTGGATAGCGGGAACAGGAAACCAGAATCGATTGTCAATTTATTAAACGGAGACGTGAAGGCGGCGCACGTAACGAGCGCGTTTTTTTTATTCGCCGGAGTGGTCACCTTGCTGCCGCTGTTCGCGAACGCGCCAGTTGTGGCGCCAATTGCGTTGTTGTTGGCGATTGGGTGCGGGTACGCGTATCAAGCACCGCCGTTAAGATTGTCATATAAAGGGTTAGGAGAGCCGTTGTGTTTTACCGCGTTTGGACCTTTGGCGACGAGCGCGTTTTTCGCGGTCTTTGCGGGATCGAACGTGCCGAGTTTTATGAACATGCCGCCGTTGTTGTGGGTCAACGCGTGGATGGTTGGGATGACGACGAGTATGATTTTATTTGCCAGTCATTTACACCAAAGAGAAGGGGACGAGGTTAGCGGAAAGTTATCGCCGTGCGTTCGATTTGGCGTTGATTTTTGCGTCGCTTCGATTCAACACGTCGTTTCCGCGTATTACGCGTTGATCGCGACGTTTGTCTCGTGCGGATGGTTACCCTCTGTCGCCGGGGCGATGATTTTTATGACCTACCCCTTAGCGAGAGCGATGCAAAATTACGCGTTGGATAACATAGAAAACGAAAAGATGTTGTTCAAGACGAAATATCTCGCCGTGAGATGGCACGTCGCGCACGGCGTAGCGTTAGCCTTTGGTTTGTGGTTGAGCAGAAGATTAGCCGTGCCGTTCTAAATAAAACACGAGAAAACGCGCGAAAGAATATAATAATAATACTAATAATAATACTAATAATACTATTCATACTCGTACTGCTCATACTGGGGATGGGAAGTGTCTCGTAAAAGAGAGAGAAACAGAGAGAGAGAGAACAAAGAAGATAAAGCCTGCGAATGTAAAATTATTGTCAAGTACACCCCCTACGACTACTATACTACTACTACTAAAAAACGAGGACGAGACTCGACTTCACTTTTTCCCACAAAAAAAACATAAAAAAAAAGAAGAGGCGTTTTAACGACTTCTCTCTTCCGTCTTCTCGCGCGTCGTTGTTGCGCGGCCACGACGCGTCGTCTTCGTTAGTAGTGTCTCGAGGAGAAAGCGCGGGCGTTAGTATTAAGGGGAGCTCTCGCTTTTTTTGAGGTGCCGCACAACTTTGATGGGGTGTTGCCACTCGACGACGGGTCGCGACGGGGAGGCACGCGATGGGAGAAATGCGGTGTCCTTTTCGTCTCGTCAACGCAGCGCGAGACGAGAAATGGACGGACGGTTTCGGCAGCATCAAAGCCGAGGCCATCGGCAAACGATGTCGTCGGAGTATATATTTGGAGTAAAGAACCCGTTCGCGAAGTTTGTCGGGAAAGAAGAAGGAGAGGAGAAAGGTGGAGCGTCGAACGACGAGGAGGAGATCTCGAGAAACGACGATGACGACGACGAAGGTGAGATTTCGATGGACAGAGCGAGCTCGACGAATACGATCGATAGCAGCAACAACACGCAAGGAGAAGAGACCGAAGAAACGGAAGAGTCGGAAGGAGCTCTAAACGATCAGATGAGATTGTTGAAGAAAGAGAGAAAGTTGAGCGACGATCGAGAAGGTGGGAAGATGGAATTTTTGTCCGCAGCGTCCATGCGGAGAGGTTTCGGCGTCGGCGCGGGAAGTAATGCTAACGATAACAACAAAAATAGCAAAAGCAAACATCGAAGGACGGAGTCAGAGCCGCCGCCAAAAGTGAATGGTCGTGGTAACAACAGCAATAACAGCAGCAATAACAGCGGGAAGGAGCAGCCGAGCGGGCGAACGTCGCGGATGTCCAGGTTAGTGTCGGAGACTGCCGACGATAGTTATAAAGCCTTCGAAGACGACGGAGAAGATGAGCAGCAGACGCAAATAGAACAGAAGAACGCTCTCCGGCGAAGCATGACGACTAATGCGACTCTTTCTACTGGGCCTACCGCGGCGACGAGACACTTTAGAAGTCTCTCCATATCCGCGGCCAAATTTGAAAGAGGCCTTGACGGGTCGAACGTCGGCAAAGATTTGCGCGCCTCCATCTTCGAAGCGCTCGAAAAGAGTAACACGAACAAAGAAGACGTGCCACAACAGCTAGACCGTCCAGCGACACCTTTTGACGATAATAACTGTTGCCCAACCTGTTTGGAAGAGTACCACGACGATAATCCGAAAATCACGTTAGCGTGCGCTCACCACTTCCATCTCGCGTGTATCGTCGAATGGAACGAAAGAGGCCACAGCGAGTGTCCAATGTGCATGACAGACGTTGGGTTTTACATAGACGACGGCAATTAAAGAACACTGCTTGTAATTTTAAGTGCATTAGTAGTAGAGGAAAAACACTTCTTTCGGCGGGAGCCGCGTCGCACGTATCCACTTTGTATCTAAAAATTTTTGTATCTGGAAAAATACGAGCTTTTGCACCTCTTCACAAAATCGAAGCACACACGCGTCATGCTCCTCAGCAGCTTTCCGCTCAGATTTTCACTCTCGTCGTTTCGAAGCAGCGCCGCATCGTCGAAGCGTGCGAAGAAGAAGAATGCTCTTACCGTTCGCGCGTCACCCTCGGAGAAGAAAGATATCGCGCGCGCGACAGAAGAAGAAGGAGAAGGAGAACAAAAAGAAGTCCCTCCGACGGTTTTGGGTCCATCGCACGCGAAGATCCACTCCTCGCGTGTGGATGTGCCAGTTGAAACCATGGATCCTCAAGAACGCTTAAGAAGATACCAAGAGACGTATGCGTACTCCATTCGATATCCGGGCGCGTTCTGGGCGGAACGAGCGCAAAAGTTCTCTTGGGAAAATCCAAATTTTTTCAAGACGGTCGAGCATAACGAACATGAAAATTTCGATGCGAGGCAAGGCGACGTGAACATCGAGTTCTTCAAAGGCGCAAAGACAAACTTAGCGTACAACTGTTTGGATGCAAACATCAATAAAGGTTTAGGGGACAAGCCAGCGATTATTTTTGAATCGGACGAAGGCTTCAGGGACGAGAAGAGGTGCGAAACGCTCACGTATTTACAATTGAAAGACAAGAGCGATAAGTTGGCAAATCAATTTATTTACGTCTGCGACGTGAAACCTGGTGATGTAGTGGTGTGTTACTTACCGATGATTCCAGAGGCTGTGGTGACAATGATGGCGTGTGCGAGGATTGGCGCGGTCCATAATGTTGTTTTTGCTGGGTATTCAGCGGAGGCATTGGCGAAGAGAATCGTGGATAGCAAGGCGAAAGTTTTGATATCGGCGGCGATGTCGTATCGAGGGGGAAAGGCGATCGAGTTGTTTAAGATTATCGCCGAAGCGGAGAAGATTTGCGAGATGCAAGGACACAAAATTGAGGAGAGGGTGTGCCATTTTAATTTGCCGGATAATGAGTCGCACGGGGATTGACCGAAGGAAAAAGCGGAGATATTGGCCGCATACAAACAACGACACGGAGGTAATGAAATGTCACCCGCTTGGACGGACGCGCCGCACGGTATCATGCGTCCTTATTATGGTCATATTTTTTTGATAGAAACAAACTGACGCTGACTTTTTACTTCTCCTCTTTTTCTTTGAAATGCAGGTTTCGATTTGGCGTTGGACGAGCAAGAGGCTAGACCGCCGCCGGTTACGGTTTGGCGCGACGCAGAAGACCCAGCGTTTATCTTGTATACCAGTGGGTCAACGGGAGCGCCGAAAGGCGTCGTGCATGTCATCGGCGGATACATGGTTCATGTCGCCGAGACCATGAAGGAAGCTTTCAATGCAAAAGCAGGCGACGTGACATTTTGCACTGCAGATGTAGGATGGATTACAGGACATTCCTACCTGATTTACGGGCCGTTACTGAATGGTTGCGCCTCCATTTTATACGAAGGCAAGCCAGATTACCCGAATGCCAGTCGCTTGTGGCAAATTTGCGACAAATATCGAGCAAAAATTTTGTACACCGCGCCAACTGTTATTCGATCCTTGAGGAAACAAGGAGACGAGTGGGTCAGAGAAACGAAACGAGACTCTTTGGAGATTTTGGGAACGGTTGGAGAACCTATCGGTGTATCCGCATGGACATGGTTCCACGATGTCGTTGGCGAGGGCAAGTTACCCATTGTCGATACGTGGTGGCAAACTGAGACCGGTGGTCACGTAATCTTATCTTTACCAAACGTCGGGGAACAAAAACCCGGAAGGTGTGGATTACCGTTTTATGGCTCGAATCCTGCCATTCTTGACCCGCAAACCGGGAAAGAGCTAAACGGACCGAACGTAGAAGGTATTCTCGCGTTGAAACCTCCTGCTTTACCGGGGATGTTTCGCGACATTTATCAAAACCACGAACGATACGTCAAGGCGTATTTTCAAGAAATTGACGGGTATTACGTCTCCGGGGATGGCGCGAGAAGGGACCAAGATGGACAATACTACATTACCGGCCGCGTTGACGACGTAATTAACTGTTCCGGTCACAGGATTGGCACCGCAGAAGTCGAATCTGCGCTCGCGAAGAACGTGTTCGTGGCGGAAGCAGCAGTTGTTGGCATCCCATCGGAAATTAAAGGCCAGGAGCTGTTCGCGTTTTGTTCTTTAAAAGAAAATATCCAATTTTTGAAAGAGAAAGCGGAATTGAAATCGTCCAAGTATACACCAGAACAGTTGATCGTTAAAGATCTCAATAACACTTGCGCGAAGGAAATTGGTCATTTCGCGAAAGCAACTGGTGGTGTTTTACTTCTTCAGCCGGGCACGGGAATACCCAAAACGCGCTCCGGGAAACTCGTGCGAAGAGTACTTCGTAAGATTGCCAAAGGCGATTTAACGGGGTGATTTTGGAGATTTGAGTGCGGTTGCGAATCCAGAGTCAATTCAATCGATCATCGAAGCGAAAGTGAACGCGGACGAAGAGAACCAAACTATTCAAGAAAAGGAAGAAGAGAAATAAGGAAGAGAGACGAAAGCAAATGCGATTCACACATACACAATTTCACATAATAATACATAAACAATGCACTACATCGTTTTACTATTGCCATATCTTTGCAAAATGCTCATCGCCATTTCGTCTACTCGACGCGAAATTTCTTCTTTCGACGAGAACATCAATGCCGCGCACAACGCGGTTTGCGAAAGTTTCGTCGTCAGTCCGTCGTAAAAAGCAAAAAATCCGCCCTCGTTGGTGTATAAATCTTTCATGCAGTCTACAATACCATCGTACTCTTTCTTTTCACCTTCGTTCTTATCATCTGTCGTCGCTTTGATAGTATTCTTTTTCGTTCCTAAAACCTCTCTCCGTCCAACCTGTAACCTCGATTTAATCACCAACATCGGGTACGTCGCCAACGTGGCTCCAATTTTCGCCGTCGCTCCTAAAACGAACGCCTCCAAAGCGCTAATTGTACTGTTATTATTACTACTACTGCTACTACTGCTACTACTGCGTTGTTGTTTCTGCCTCAAAGTCTCGTAGAATGCAAACTGCAGCGCTGGATTGGCAACCATAATCAATGACGCCGATAAGCCTCCGTAAAACCCAGCGACGCCCGATGTATCGTACACTTCCTTTGCCACGGTCCAGAATCCAAGCGCTTTCACTTTTTCTTCGTTTCTGCGTCTTGTATTAACGCGACTCACAACTTCACGTCCTTTTCTATTATTCTTCGTTTTCACCGCCGACCATTTATGCGCCCCATCTTCGTTTTCGCTCTCGTCGTCCTCGGCGTCGATGTCTCGTCGTTTCGGCGTCTTCGACGCCACTTGCATCTTCGCCACGACCGTCCAAATCGGTAAGGTCAATCCGACGTTCATGCACCCGGCTAAACTCGCCGTGATTAAACTCTCCCACGGCGTTAAGGTGTGTACCTCGCGTGTCGTTGTCCTTTCTTTCATCCTCAAATACTCCCCGTTGAAAAACGAAAACCAGTAGTAATACACGCCTTGGGAACACACCGTTCCAATCGCCGCCGGTTTGACGCCCACGTATGCTTTTTTGACCTTTTCCAGCGAGTAGTGCCAGGAATCGTCGTCTTCCTCTTCCTCCTTTTTCAACGCTCTCACTCTCGGTTTCTCTCCTTTCTTCTGCCTCTCTTTCCTCTCCCCTTCACTGTTCGTCGTCGTCTCGCCGCTCGTGGACGTTTTGTCTCGCACGTGCTGCCTCGTGTTCAGCGCAACGAGCGGATACGTGACGACGAGAGCGAGCACGCCGGCGATGCCGCCGGAGAGGCCCTCCACGCGATTGCGGTACCGCTGGGAATTATTAGAGGCCATGAAGACGGCGACGACGACGACGTAAACGACGACGTAAACGACGACAGAGCGTCAAAAGAGATTCGGATTTTTTTTCTGTGGACATTTTCGAGGCAAAATTCGAAGAAAGAAAAGGTGTCAGAGTTGTGCTCCTCTCTCTGGACACGCGAGGACGTAAACGACGTAAACGGACGATAGAATGATCGCGGATCCCCCGGACGTCGTTGACCTTTTGTCGACCAGTCAACCGGGCTCGCCAACGTCGTCCTCCTCGTCCCCGCCGACGTTCGGCGATTACAGAAAAGAATCCGTCGTGCGGATACTGAAATCGCGCATCGGGTGGTTGAGCGCGTTCTTCCTGGGGTTAATCTTAGCCGCGGTCGTCGTGGAACGATTCGAGGAACTGTTAACGCACGAGGTGGAGCTGAGCTATTTCGTCCCTCTGTTAATCGGCCACGGAGGCAACACCGGGTCGCAATCGGTCGCCACCGTTATTCGAGCGATCGCGTTGAAGCAAATAAAACCGGAAAATACTCGAGAAGTGTTTCAAGTGCTCTTCAAAGAAGCGGTGTCCGGATTCATCATGGGCGGGTTTTTAGGGATGATAGTGTTTTGCTTATCGCTCGCGTGGGAAGGCATATCTCCGTTGGTTGGTTTAGTCGTCGCGATATCGCTGCCATTGGTGAGCGTGTGGGCGAACGTTTTAGGCGCAGGTCTGCCGTTGTTCGCCGTGAAGTTGGGTTTTAATCCGGCGGTGACGTCGGCGCCATTGATGACGACGATCGTAGATAGCAGCGGGTTGGTGATTTATTTTTTAGTCGCGCAGAGGTTAATGCCGGAGACGCTTGGGGATATCGCTGTGAAGATAGTAGAGGCTGGGGAAGCTTCGACGCAGGCGGCGGCAGGCACGAGTGCAATGTAGAAAAGGAAAGAGAGAAACAGGGATGTTAGAGAGTTCTAGATGTGATAGACGTAATTAGATGTAACTTGTATTAGACGAAGAAAGACGCGCAATGCCGCGAATGTGCTAAGTATTACAATTTATTAACATTTCCTAGTCCGAGTACTCTCGATTACCTCGTCTTCCTCTTCCTCTCCTTTCATCCGGAGACCTTGAACGTGAAATCGACGGCGACCTGTTTCTGCGACGGTACGGCGCATCCCTTCGAAAAGACCTTCGGTGATGTTTTTTACTACCATCATCCATATCGTCATCATCGTCGTCGTTGTCGTAACTTCCGGACCTTCTTCTTCGCGAAGGCGGCGAGCGAGACCGCGAGCGACCGTGGCGTCGTCTTCGCGGCTCGTGATCTCGGTATCTCCTGCTATATCGCTCTCTCGAGCGAGAACGAGAACGAGAACGAGAACGAGATCTCGAACGAGACTCCGGCGGAGAACGAGAACGAGATCTCGAATACCCGCGTCTTCTTCCTCTGTCTCTTCCTCTGTACGTTCCGCTATCTCGTCTTGGCAGAGGCGAACGCGAACGCGACCTTCGTCCGCCCCCGTAGTGTTGTTGTCTATGCGTTCCGTTTGTTGTCATCGTCGTATTACCAAATTCTCTCCTACCTCTAAAAGTACCGCTCTCTCCTCTCCCATACGTGTTGCTGTTGTTCGCATGAAACGTATTGTTCGCGTGCGCGTTCCTGTATCCTTTCTTCTCTTCCCCGCAGCTCGCCGAGTCGACGAACACCACCTTAATCTTCTTCCCGTCGATCTCACCCCCGTCTAAATTCTCCCTCGCGTATTCCGCGTCTTCCACCTCTCGAAACTGCACTCGGCAAAACGCCCGTCCCGGGCCAAATGTGACGTTCTCGATGCCTCCTCCGTCATCGTCGCCGTGGTCGCCCTCCCTTCGCTTCGCATTCAGCTGATACGCGTTGAATATCTCTCGCACGTGATGTCCGGTAATTCGAGAGGAGATGTTGGCCACGTGCACGACGTTCGTCGGGCGTCTCGTTTCCCCGCGAATGCTGCCGTTGTTACTACCACCACTCCTACGCGCACGCTCGCCTCCCCTGTCCACGTCGTCCGCGTCCTCCCGAGAAGACAACGCTCGGCGGCGGCGGC
>JACLAA010007258.1_pt1 | contig 18750 bp, 17 predicted proteins | sample 8027891 | NCBI WGS metagenome assembly JACLAA01 (sample SAMN15724900, study PRJNA655200) | protist metagenome | isolation source: fluorescence activated cell sorting (FACS) single amplified genomes of... | place: Spain: Blaines Bay Microbial Observatory, Mediterranean Sea | collected 2016-01-19 | reverse complement strand
ACCGCGCCCGCGAGGTCCGTCGCCGTCCTGTTGCTGCGAGTGTGCGGGCGCCTCGTGATGTTCGCAGCCGTCGTCGCACGCGTCGTCGCGGCCGACTTGTTCCCGGAGGCACCGGAGGATTCGGTGGGCGGGCGCGAGACGCGCGCGCTGGCCCCGCCTTTCTTTTTCTGCATAGCGCTCCGCATGGAGTCGGCGTGCCCGGACCGGCCGGGGGCGCCGCCGGGGGTGAGGCGGGGATCTGCGCGAGGAAGAAACAAGGTTAGATGGGGAAGCGGGGCAGACGCGGGGAGGGGGATGAGACACACCAGGCCGAGGGCGCTGCGCCATCATCCCCGGCGTCATCGCCTGCTGCCGCATCTCCTCGAGCGCCGCGGAGGCCGCGGATTCCTCTCGCCGGCGCTTGCCCTTTCGGACATCGAGCGTCCTCGCGACGTCGTTCTCGTCCGCAGCCGCGTCCAGCTGGCGCTGCTCCGTGGCGTACCCCTGAAGCGCGATGACGTTGCGCTCGCGCTGCAGCTTCTGCGCGAGACCCACGCTCTTGGAGTGGAGGTTCGCGTCCATCGCGACGTTGCGGCGGGTGGTGGCGCCCGCTCCGGCCGAGAACCCGCGCGCGCCGCCATCGTCGTTCCCCTCGTCGTCGTCGCCCAGGCAGATCTGGTCGGGCCTCTTGAAATCATCGGCGTACTTCTTCAAGAGCGCGTTGATCTTCGCGTCGCTCAGCGCCACCCCGAACCGATCGCCCGTGACGTACGTCTCGGGGACCTTACGTCGGAGGTGCGGGGGGCGGTTGGAGTTGATGTTGAGACGAAGATTGGGCCCGCGGAAGGTGTCGTGCACGAGGCAGTTCACGCAGCGGCACAACTCAGCCGCACACGCGAGGCCGTTGTGGGGCTTGACCCCGAGCTTCTTGAGCGACGCCGATATGTGGATATCGCTAGCGTCCTTCAATCGCAGTCGCTGCTGCTTGAATACAAGCCTGTTGAAGTCGCCCGCGTTGTCCTTCACCGCGTGCAGCTCCGCCGCCGTGAGCACGGACATCGTGCCTGGGCGCCCCAGATCTAACAACGTGAGAGAGCGGCGCCGCGCGGTTGAAAGGGAAAATAGCGTCTTCAAAGGGAAAATCGATCAAAACGGAAATTTTCAAATAACTCGTCATTCTTGAGTTAATCCCCCCATACGGTATTATTATTATTATTATTATTATTATTATTATTATTATTATTATCTCTGAGGTGTCCACACCTGCCTGAAATCCAGAATACTTTCGTATTAGTATCAAACTACCCAGTTTCAGCAGCGCCCTGAAAGTAGTCTAATATAACATATGTCTAGCTAGACTACTACTGCTTTCGAAATAAAGCTCTTTCGAAAGTAAAAACGAAGGTGATGATTAGACTAGACTATGATATATAGGACTATCTAGTCTAGTCTATGAAACGTTTTACTTTGGTTTTCAGTTTAAGACACAGGTTGCACGGGTTGCCTGTTTCAGCATCTTCCTGCCGCATTTGACCGTGTCACAGTGCGGTGCAAACCGTCGTCATGGAGAAATTAAACGAGATTCCTATACCCGCAGGCACATCACTTGACACCGATGCGCTCGATACCGTTTTCGATTATGTAAATGAAACGGACCAGTCGATTCCGCCCGAAGAGGCACTGCCACATCGCAAGAAGTGTAGCAGCTGTAAGCAACACCTCTGTGCGAGGGAGTGTTTCGATGCGAATAGAAAAACATGCCGGGGCTGCCTGAGAATGCATCGAGCGCACCACCGCCGGAAACGAAAAGAACGTTTGAAGGAGGCAATGAAAAGAGCAGACACCTCAGAAACGACCAGCAGGGTAGGCGGAGCTGAAGACGATTGATTGACGATTGACGAAGAGTTGATATGTACTTTCGTAGTAGGCATATGGACACGGGTAAGTGGACACCAATGCTTACTAGCTCTCGTGCACATATCTACCATCGCAGAGTATCAACATATCGCCCATCAGAGATAGCTTCGGACGTGTCATGTTCTCCGATAGTACTTTCGAAAGCATACAAAAGCGTATACGGACGCTAGCTCTAGCTAGTGCCTCGGCGCTAGCTGGGGATATTTGGGGATATTTGGGGATAAATATCCCCATTTAGGGCGATGAAGAGCAAAGCTCATGAAAAAAATCATGAAAAAATAGACCGTCGATCAGGGTTAAAATCTCTCATACAGATATTCGTGAGGATTTCCCGGTTTTGGTGAGGATTTTTCGTGATGTGATGAAGAGCAACGATTTTCACGAATATTTTTTCGTTTTTCATGATTCTCATGAAAAAAAAATTCACGAAAAACGCCCCGTTTTTCATGAGGATTTTGGGCTCATGAATAATTTTCATGAAAACTTCTTGAGATGTAGACCGACAAAATCTCCGATGAATATTCGTGAGCGATATTCGTGCTTTGCTCTTCATCGCGAATATTTTTCATGAAAATATCCCATCCTCGTCACGTTTTGTGGCTCGGCCGGTTTTTCATGAGGATTTCGGCGCTCACGAAAATTATTGGTGAGGGATTTTCGAGGCTTGCTCTTCATCACGATAACCTGCGGAAGGGCCCATTTCCCCGATTTCACGAATATTTATATGGGAATCTAAACCATGATCGACGGTCTATTTTTTCATGAAATTTTTTCATGAGCTTTGCTCTTCATCGCCCTTATCCCCAGACTTTGAAAGGCTGCCGCGGTCAGCTCGATGCGCGGGGATATTTTTAGAGAATTCCTGAAATCATGATTACAAGTTTTAAAGCGCACCAGATTACCCCTAGATAGACTAGTGGCCCTGACGAAGATTTTCAACCTTTTCATTGACTATTTCTGCACATCCTTGCATAGTCCCTGGACACTTGCGCAACCTCGCAGACACTTTCGACTGCCATGCCAAACTTCGATTTGCCGCTGCGACGCGCACCATCTAGCCAGCACCCAAGGCCATTGTAGAGTTCGCATACGTTCAGGCCCGCTCTGTCGACCAGTGGGCACTGCTGCGAGCGATTGTCAGTAGAGATTTCATCGAGGATTTAGCTAAAGCTAAATCATCTCTGGGTGATCTGGCTGGTGTGCTAAAAACTTGGAGGTGATTTCTTTCGTCAATTTGGGCCTAGGGGTTTTCGCCTCCGGCTGCTCGTCATCTTCTTCTTTTTCAAACCGTGTTCGTGCCCTCTTTTTCAGCTTAACAGGAGAAGAGACAAACATCTTACCTTTGCGAGCATCGCTGCCGCGATGTGGACGCCTTATCCGTAGTGATCAGTTCCACGCTGTTTTTAACAGCCCCGTGAGTTGTTCTATCGACGCTGCCATCGTTGAACCGATGCTTCAAAAGAGGAGGTTCGAGCTTGGTCCCGTCGCTATGATGCGTGCGGATGGGGCTGACCAAGACACCCTGACGGGTGAAAACGCCATCGTGAGACTAGAGTTGAGAAACTGGATCCCATACCGCTTCGACGGCCTGGAGGAACTCAAAACTCTTGGAGCGTTCGAGACTTGGGAAACTCACAAACGCATGAGAGCATCCATATTTGCGCGCCTGTGCAGCCGTCCTAGCGAGGCGATGCGAGAAGCCATAGCAGCGTTTCGAAAGCGTGTGAACATGTCTGAGAATTTTCCGTTTGCAGGGCTTCAGATGCGCTCGATGAAAGATCGCAAGGCACAACACAAAGCGTTCATGTCGCCCGAGCGACAGCATAGTATTTGGTGGTGCGCGTCGAAGCTTATGCATAGCGCGTATCTTTCCAGAACATCGCGGCGAAGAAAGATAAGGGGAAACGCTCTTCTCAGCCAGGTGGTAATGAATGACATCGACAACACATCCTCACACAAAATGGCTCAAGCGAAAACGCCGCCGACTATTTTTTTCACTTCAGACGAGCCTTCGATGCACGCCGTGGCATTGGAGACGTTTGGATCCGATGCGCGCATCATCTTCGACGCGCATGCTTTCGAGCACACGTCCCGAATAGGTATTGATCAGGCAGAGCGAAGCTCAAGGAGAGGCGACAGTTTGGTGTTCAGAAGAGAAAATTCAACGGATGAGGCTAAAGCCGCGGTAATCCCTACTTCAATTGTAGAGTGGTTCGTTCTCGGGGAAGCGGACCCGATCGTGTGCACCGGAACATCCTTCTGCCAGTCCGCGCACATGAGAACATACGCGACCGCGGATGTCGTAACGCTCGGATCTGTATCGTACGCCTCCAAGCACGAGACCTTCGCCATTTGCGGTGGTACCAAAAGGCACCTGTTCGCGACGGACAACGAGACTTGGACGATTCCAGAGAGCGGGAAGAATGACGAGTAGAATGACATTAAACAGAAATGACCTTGATTTATCCAATGTACAAGAGTGCCCCTTCTAATCAACGGAGAAGTCTATCGCTGTGTCGCCCTGTGATTCATAGTCGCCGGCATAATGACGACATGGCGTACGTTATTTTTTCAGACATTTCGCATTCTTGGGAGTTGTCTCTCGAATGATGTGTCAGATGCATTGACAGCAGGAGAGTGAAAGCGGCATGCTCACGCCTCCTTCCCGCAGGTCCGACAATACTTAGCATCTTTGACCCAAGCTATGCCGCAGTTATGGCAGAAGTTTACTGGTTTTGCTCCCCGATCGCCTTCGATTTCCTCGACAACAACAGGCACGGTGGGAGAGATGCTTGATGTTGATGGCATCGAATCATTGTGCGCATTTGTGGTGGGATTCTCGACATCAGTCGTATTTTCCGTAGGGACCTCATCAAGTTCGGCAGGTTGCACATTTTTCTTATGTTTTTTCTTTAAAATCGCGTTTCTGCAAACGGCGTAAATCGTGTTGAACGTAGCGGACATGCCGCTTTGTATCCCGCCAATGAGTCCGATCAAAATCGCAGCAATACCGGCGGATGAATGCTTCGAAGAATAAGTATATGTGCAAGACTTCACTTCGCAAGACTCAAAGTACTTCTCATATTCGATGTCCAGTGTTTTTCGGTCCACGAAGAGCGAGTCCATGGCTTGGCCAAGATTTCCGTGCACACCCATCAACGGCGCCGCAAAATTTTCCATGAAGTCAAGGTTCGATCCTATGTACGTGGTGCTGTTTATGTCCAGCAATTGAGCGATGCCATAAGTGTCACCTGTTTGTAAAAGTCGACGCTTCTTGGATCCGTGCTTTGTCTGTTCCCTCTCATTTTGTAAAAGTCGACGCTTCTTAGATCCATAGTCGCCCCACCAACTGGATTCATAATCGCTCCACGAATCATCGCAGATGCCAGTTCCACCAGATTGAACACATATTGGGTTATCAAGATACTCACAACCGTATATAAACACAGAACCTGGCGGCGCATCACAATCAGGGTCCCATGCACCGCAAAGGCAGTCGCAGCCATCAGAAGAGCCGAAGTATGACTCGTCACAAGCCCACGCAAGGGGCACAGAACCAGAAGCACTGAGAGAGTCAGGGGAAGCTCCAGCCAGTTCGCGCATCTTACTCATGAAGATTCTGAATTGCTCAGCGGTATAGAACTTGAAGAAATTTTGGTAGAGTTCTTTGTTGTATTCATCGCAACCGAGCTCGAGAGATGCCCGAAAGTCGACTTTTGATCCATCCTCGAATGTGGGCCATGCATCATCATTCTTCGAGATCTGATTTGAAAAGATGGCCGAGAAGTCGAACCCACCGGCAAGCTCTGAATCCCACAAATCGTCTTCCTCGGGCAAAGTGTCAGTCTCCGTCCATCGCCCTGATTTGTCACATCGACGACGCGTTGATGCGATGTAATCGCTAGGTAGATTATCCATCCATCCATTCCAGGCTTGGGTTTCTTTCGCATCAAGAAGGGTAAAAGTTTGCCGCGTGTCCCTATCATGTCCTGAGTTGAGAACATAGTTGGCGCAGTCTCCCCCGTCAAAAAGACACTCAGGAGACATACAATCCCTGTTGCAATAACCGTTGGCTACATCGTCAAAAAGGCAAGTTGGCGTTCCTGTTTTTCGGACACAGTCAGTGGGAAGGTTACCATCAACCAGAAGTGAGTCGTAATCAAAACCATCACCACAGATGAGTGGCATCGAATTCTCGCAAGCGTTTTTGAACGCAGTGTCGGAGTTGTCGGCTAGTAACCTGACTTTCTGAGATAGTGCTTTAACCCGGAGAGTTGAGTCTCCAGTCAGACGCAAGATCCTCGGCATGTTCGCAGCAGCCCAAGCCTGCACAACTTTTTTAGGAGAAGAGGAAATGAGTTCACCAATTTTAAAGTTCCCGTCGAATGACGCTTGCGTGGTGCTGATCAATGATCCCTCTCCCATCAGCGATGTCGATGCCACGATGGTGTTGTTGAATTCGGTCATGATCCAATCTAGAGTTGCTTGACTCTGGTTACATGCATCCCTCACAGACGTGCAATATCCTTCAACCTCATATTTCTTACATGCGGACGCCGACGAGTCCAAATCGTGTTTCACCCATTCACAAGCCTTATTAACCTCAACTGTAGGTGTGGCAAACGACTTGAATGAGACGCTCTCAGATGAACACTCGCATCTGAGTGTAGGGAACTCCGCAAGCTTCGATTTATACGTCTCAAAGTCGTTTTGTGGGTTGAAGGTGCGCACGATCTCGGACTCGAAGAGGCTGTAATAGATGGCGAGTGCCAGAACGAGGGTGCAAACGCACACAATCTTCCTGTATTGAGGGAAAACGAGGGTTGAAGGAACAGGGTTGAAGAAGGAGACTCAGTGGGCCTTCGTAGGTTTGACGGATATTGATGATGATTGTAAATTTATCTCATCATGCCGGAAGAAGTGCGTTCTTGTAGAGAAATGCTTCATATACGAAAGTAAAAGATGAGAAAATCACTGCGGCGCTACGCGGTGGTTGAAGACCGGGCTTTTGTTGTGGTTTTGCGGGGGTGTTCGATTTTGAGAAACAAGCAACGAGTAGGTCGCCCTCATCGTGCAAAAGAAAGGGAAACACACAATGCTGTCAAGGTGCGCCCGAGAACGTCGAGTTTGTCTGCATTCAACAACAGCTCAGTGGGCACGTCTTTGACCTCGCGATACTCGACGTAATGGTTAGGAATGATCCAACCTATCCGACTGGTGTCCAGTCGTTTCTTCTGGTTGTCCAGAACAACGGATAGCTTCTCTGAGCTCCTCTTCATCTCCATCAAACGTGTATCTTTCCTGTTTACGACACAAGATGGTTCACGAAGTATTAATATTATATAAAGTGGTGTATTGCCCAGTCCGTCCTGTGCGCAAGCACGAGCGAAGATACTTTCGACAGTACCGATGACGATCTAATGCCCCCGTATCGTTTCTGAAATTAATTCTTTCATCGTTTTCGTCGGAAATTAATTCCTCGGTTGGCGACAACAATTAATCTTGGTAATTAATTTGACTCAAGGATGCCGGTCTAATGCCCCCGTATCGTTTCTGAAATTGCATCGACTCGAGGAAGTCATGTGCTTGCTGCAGAAACTGCATGCCGAGCATGAGGACGGTCGGGGTCCACCGCGTCACAGACAGCATGTGGGTCTAGTCGGCCAGAACGAGGTGGCATGACCGGTGAGACATCGATTTGATTTGTCATGATGAGACGATCCAAGCCATCAAAGTACCCCCTTACACGTCCCATTTTCGGCGCATGGAGTGGCGGAAGTGGCGCATGGGTTACGAAAAGTTTGACAACTTGACAGGCGAAGTTTGAGGGAACAGCACGACACGGCGCGAACGTGGGAGAATATACTGTCGCGAGGAAAGTGAATTTGAAGAAGGGTTGACTGTATGGGTTCTACATCATGATCATATAAGGGCGCCGACATGGACAAATGTGGAACAAAGAAACAAAGCTGAAGGTTGTCAATGGCAGTAGACAAGGGCGCGAGTGGGACTCTCAAGTCCTTGAATCGAACGATGGTAATATTCCAGCCACAACAGTTGATGCTCTCCAAAGTAAATTAAAAATCCCCGGCTTCGATCTCATCAAGATGGACATTCCTCTGACTGATGTCCCGACGCCCAGTCTGGCGGGCCACGGAATGTTTTCTTGCGAGGCTTCGCGGGTCGATCCGTCCCGACGTCGAGACGAAATCCCGATCCCGTCCCGACAGGATAATTCGCCCCCTCGATTCCACCACCTTAGGCTGAACTCGAATTGCGTCGAGGGCTTGGGTAACTTTCCCCCAATCATGAACAAAAGGGAGTCGGTGCATCGCGGCCAGGGGGTTCGCCGCGGTTCCTCGGGTCCTGGCGCTCGAGTGGGGGGTCTCAGAACGCGGCGACGGTGCGAGTACGTTCCTAGCTAGTGTCCTAATACATCTATGCGAAGCGTATGACGTCTCGAATCCCACACGAAACCCATCCACCCTCTCCCCTCCCGTCCCTCACTCCGCCACCTCCACCGAGAACGCCCCCAACTCAACTCCTCGGGCGCACCCTTGCCAACCCGCCCCCCGCGCCACGCGGGGTTCTCTTCCCCCGTCACCTTCTTGTGGTTGGCGACGGATGGAAGGGGGCGGGTCGGACGGGAGCTCGAACGCGAGCGCCGCGTCGTTGCCGTGTCTGTTGGAGCTGCCGTCGTCCTCGTCGTCCGAGGATTCGGGCGCGTCTCCTTCTCCCTCCTCCGCCGCGCCTTCGCGCGCGGCGGGGGGGCGCGCGTCGACGATGGCCCACACCGAGGGGAGTTCGCCACCTTCCTCGTCCTCCTCGAAACCGCCGGCACCGATGCGCTCGACGACGCGCCGGACATCGTCGCGCGTGTGCGGAGATCTGGCGCCGCGCGCGCGCGGCGCTTTCACACGCATCGGGAGATCGGGAGATCGGGACGGACCCGTCGGGAAAGTCGGGAAATCGGCGTTTCTTCGTGACTGAATAGTCCTACCACTCGGCACGCCGCGCCGCGGAATTTGCTACATTATATCCTTTCTATTGTTTCTCGTGTCCCTCTGTGGTACCATCTGGAGAAGAGGCAAGTAGACTATGTGTAGACTGTGTAGACTGTGTGTCGACTGTGTATAGACTGTGTACTGTCGTACGAAAGTAGTCTACTTTCGAAAGTAGTATAATACTTTCGTATATTTCATTTGTACTTTCGGCATCCCAAAAGAAACGTCAATCCCAAAAGAAATACATTCCTCTGACTGATGTCCCGACGCCCAGTCTGGCGGGCCGCGGAATGTTTTCTTGCGAGGCTTCGCGGGTCGATCCGTCCCGACGTCGGGACGAAATCCCGATCCCGTCCCGACAGGATAATTCGCCCCCTCGATTCCACCACCTTAGGCTGAACTCGAATTGCGTCGAGGGCTTGGCGAAGGAGGGAACTGTCAGACGGCAAGTTCGTGCACCGCCTCCTCGGACTCGACCAAGGACGGCTCTGATGGAAGCTTCTACTGTATCAATGGCGGCACAATAGGCGGGGCCACAGGGTCGTGCACCTGCACCTCATGTGATAAAGGATACGGAGGTGCGAGCTGTGAGACGGCCGGCGCATGCTCTACTTCTTCAGATCCAGGCAAAGATGGCTCTGACGGAAGCTTCTACTGCATCAACGGCGGTATCGTCGGCGGAAGTGCCGGATCGTGCACGTGCACGTTATGCAACGCAGGGTACGAAGGCGCGAGCTGTCAGACAGCGAGCGCGTGCGACAACGCCGCAGCATCAATCGATTTCGGCATCGCTTCTCCGTGTACGAGCTCGCTAGCGAGCGGGTCGAGCTGCTCGCCTACTTGCAATGTTGGCTACTCACTCTCAGGCTCGAGATCATGCATGGCCGGCACGCTCGCAGACACCGCTGTTTGTAACCCGGACCCGTGCACTGCATCGGATGTTGCGAGCGAGAATGGCGCCGATGGAACCTTTTACTGCGTCAACGGTGGCACTATAGGCGGCACCACTGGATCTTGCACGTGCACAGACTGCGATGCGGGATACGGTGGCGCGAACTGCCAAACCATTGGCGCATGCACCGCTTCGACGGATGCGACCAAGGATGGTTCCGACGGCACCTTCTACTGTATCAACGGCGGTACCGTCGGTGGCATCACTGGCGCTTGCATTTGTGCGTCGTGCAGCGCGGGATATGAGGGCACGAGCTGTCAGAAGCTTGTCACCCGGTCTTCGTTTCGAACTGTTTGGCCAAAACAAGAACTTGCCGCTGCCCAGCCTTCGAATACAGGATTCGTGGTAAGGGTTGACCAATCAATGTTCGTTGTAACCCGCGAATCGTACAGCTGCACCCTCGGGAATTCCGATCCGAAAGGATAGAAATGGTATGCCCGGTTCACGCAACCTGCACATGTATCCTCCAGGATAACAGAGTCCGAAGATGGGTTCGCCATATTTTGTTGACACTCGTCGTGGTTAAATGTGACGCCGTAGTGTGCATCTGGCTGAAGTGGGGTGCAAGTGAATCCGGCCCGTGCGTATGAGGGCTGAATGATGGTCTCTGATATGTAGCTGGACTCGCGGGAGTAGTAAGCGAAGAAAGACGCAAACGAGGCCATCCCAGCGACGTACAGTGCAACAGTGTAGGGGAAGATCACTGCTGGAGTGGAAATCAAGTTGCACGTCTTCTTGATGTCGTAGAAGTTCTCTGGGACGGGAAGGAACCTTAAGAGCGACTTCATTGTGTTTGAACTCAAGCTGATGCAGATGAATCGACGGCGGTGATCGCAGAATTCGCGCGGAAGAGATGGGTCAGTAGAAGACAACGTTTTCGCGCGCAGACAGTGAATCTTTTCTTGCGAAAACAATTCGAAAGTAACTTCGGAGTTGGGTGTGAGAGTCTCTCGTCCCGGAAAAGCCACGGCGAGAAGTACCAAAGAAGTTCAGAGGCGAGAGGGGACGATCTTACCACACGTGAAGCGATAACGTATGACTCTGTTGTACGCGCGAGATTTTTTCCAGACAGCCCAGAGCACCAGATGAACGAGTAGAGTCCACGCATCGTTCCGTATGGTACGATTAGCAATTTGAAGGATAATTATTTATAATATTATATTACTTTTGTTATTATTATTTTAGGTTGGCCAAGAGCTCCCGGAATAAATTTCGGAATAAACTTGACTCAAGGATGACGGTCTAATCTCCTCGTATGTTTTTTTCAAGTTTATTCATTTTCTGTTTTTCCGGCAAACCGGGAATAAATTTCCCCAAGTTTATTCCCGGTTGACGCCGTGAATAAAAAAATGAATAAAAGTTGGTGGTCTGTTTCTCAAGAAACCTCTCAGTCATTTCAAACGCTTCAGTCATTTCAACGCCCTCCGAGCCACCGTCCGCCACATTGTTTAAACATGGCCGCCTCTGCTCCCGCCACCGCCCCCGCTGCTCCCGCTGCAGCGGAGCCATCCAAGAGGAGAGGTCGCACAGCAGGCGCTATATCTTGGAACGACATCGAAGGCTTCCTTGCGTTCAAGGCTCTTTGCCATGCTGACGAGAAGCAGTCGGCGTCGAGTAAGGATGAGCGGTACATAAACGCCAAGACTTACTACGATGCGACCATCGAAAAGTCGCGCGATTGGGGCATGTGGGACCCCGTGCCGACGCATGGTGTGAAGACTCCCGAACACTCCAGTCTGGTGCGCACGGGTGAGATGATCTACGAGCGCGGAAAGAAGTTGCGCAAATGGCTGGCCAAAGTGGCTGCCGGCTTCGCGGACGAGAGGCACTCCGTGGGCACCGACGGCGAGGAATCGTACGACTTTCAGCCGTCTGGATGCAACGACGCGTTCGAATGGTGGGCCAAGTGCGAGGATAAGGTGTTCGAGGACTTGCGTGCAACAGACAAATACCTCCCAGCCGAGTTGAAGCTCACTTTCAGGTACGTATGCCCCGACTCTCCCTACCTGTCCGCCGACGCCGCGAGCGGCGCGAACGACGCGTTGCCCGACGCCGCGCTAGAGGTTTTCGGACGTCGCGGCGATAAACGATTTTACATCGACCCGAGGAAGCGTCTGGAGAGCAGCAATAAGGGCGCGACGCAGAGGGCTCAGAACTTGCTCGCGCGCGCCACGGCGTCGCTCGGGGGCGATCCCCGCACGCCCGCCGGCAATCTCTTGATGCCGCCGCCGCCGCAGGTCACGCCGGTCACGCACCATGATCAGGAGTTGCGGGTGGCGATGCTTCGAACAGCCGTACTGATGGAGCGGATCGCGGGGGGTTTAGGGTTCGACGTATCCAACCTGCCCACGGCCCCGGCGCCTGCGCAGCCGGCGCCTACTCCGCCGCCTGCGCAGACACCGTTTTCTTCCGCTGGCCACATGGGACTCGCGTCTGGGACCGTCGATGAGCAGGGAGCGACGCGGGGCGACCCCGAGGGGGATGCTGACTCGTCAGATGGGGAGGGCGCAGGGCTGGGCGAGGATGCGAACCGCGACGGCGGCGACGACAGGGGCGACGACGGCGGCGACGACGGCGGCGACGACGGCGACGGCGACAACACGCCGCCGCCTCCGCCGTCTCCGGGCGAGATGCGCGCAACCCAGCGGCGCGCGTCCACGCGGGCGAGGAAAGCTCCACGGAGATTCTGACCTAAGTTTTTTTCCACGGTGCACGCGCCGGGCACGTGGACGCGACGATGCAATACAAGAAAGACCCCTATCGCCTCTGTATAAACGTGAGTACCTCGCGCATGATCTCATCCCGGTCCGGCTCACCCCTGTTCGCGCGAAGCAGCATCTTGTGGCGCTTGAAGTGCCGGACGAGGGCGATCCTCAGTAGGTCGAGGGTGGTAATCTCCCCAAACTCGGGGCGCTTTGGCTCACTTTGCGACGAACAGGAACACCCCCCATTTTATTCATCTTGGAGCTCTTGAGGCAATAAATTTCGGAATAAAATTTAAACCGCGATTTTGGGTTCAACCACACCGTATCAGGGGTCGATCTATGGAGTCGCTAACTCAAGAATGTGGGTTTAGAATTTATTCCGAAAATTTATTCGTGGGAGCTCTTGTCCACCCTTATAATTTCGAAAGTAATAGGCAGTTTCAGCAGAGCAAATTGCTGAAAATGCGCGTTTTGCAAATCCATAATATGCATTTCGGCAAGGCCAAAAAGTGCGTTTTGTGCACATTTTGGAGGGGTCAAAATCCATATTATGCATTTCAAAATCCATATTATGCATTTCGCTGATCAAAATGCGCGTTTCACGAACCCTGGATGCCAGTCTAAAAATTGTCATATAAAGATTCGCTGCTCTGATGACCGACACCATATCAGGGGTCGATCTATGGAGTCGATGACTCAAGCTTTTGGGTTTAAAATTAATTACGCAAATTAATTCCGAGGAGCTCTTGTCTACTCTAATTTTAAGGTGGCAATTGGCGAAAAATCGGTTTCAGCAGAGCATCCATATTATGGGTTTTGCAAATCCATATTATGGATTTCAAAACGCATAATATGGATTATTTTGGGCGCTGCTGAAACTGGGTAATATTTTATATTACTTTCGAAAGTACGAAAGTACGAAAGATCTCCCCAAAAGCTCGTGAAACAGCTAGCTCTAGCTAGTCTATGTAAACCGTCGATTTGCAAGTGATCTGTTACTGCGCACCCCTCCCCCACCTCGATTATGAAGTCTCCAGCTGCGATGGAGAGAGATGCCGCTCTTTGCAGAAAATCATTTCGCGAATTGAACTCCTTGAGGCCGGCCCCTACAAAGTCCACCAACAGTTCATCGATCTCGCACGAGGCGACTGAAATGCATTCTAACCGCAGAAAACACTCTGGCAAAAGAGCCGATACATTTCGTGATCAGCCGTGTAAGCTGTGTCATAGTGTGGATGAAGAAGATGGATTGGTCTGCGATGTTTGCGATGGCGTCGAGCACTACATGTGCATGCCGATCGACGTCCGTATCGAAGGTGCCGCGCCGAGCGGTAGATGGCTCTGTATGGCGTGCCGATCGAATTCTGACACCTGTTTCAAACCGTGCGAGGCGTGTGGAGTTTGTGATTCAGACGCCGAAGATGTCGTTGAGTGTCGCAGATGTGGACGCGTTTCACACCTTCACTGTCTAGACGCCGCAGCTCATTCGACATCAGCCGCCAAGAGCTGCAGCGGTTGGAAACAATATGATCTGCCAAGCTTATCAAATTCTACAACAGCAGAACGATGGTTCTGCTCAAGCCTTTGTTTGCAAGAGGTGAATCACGATGCGCGTATACAAGAGAAAGTTGAAGAACTCTGGGGAGGCATCGACATGCGTAAGGAGGAAATTGGTGGTATCGCTAAAGAAACTTGCGAGCACCTTCTCCAATCAAACGGCACGCCTTTGATTTTTTGTTTCTCCACGCAACACAGAAGTGGCGAAAAGTTTGCGTTGTACATCCCGGTGGCGTTTCCCGGAAAAGTGTTTGAGGTCGTGAACGCGTCGTCGACTAGCATCTTTGACGCGGTTAACGCAAGAGTGTCACCTCGTGGCGTGTATTTAATCACCGGGACTTGTCTCGACATGCCAGATGCTGACAATTTTTGTAAATCGTTCACTCCTCTGTCGGCGTATGTCGGACACACTGACGGTTGGAAGATACCATCCGGGTACTTGGCCTTGGTGCCTCAAGGTATCAAAATGGCCGAGATGTCCACTTGCGACATCCCCCGAGAAGTGCTTAGTGCTGTTGGAAGAGAGTTTGACTGCAAGTCGGCGTATCCGCGCGATGAAAGTTCAATTTCTGGACAGTTTTTCACGTTGTTAGAATCACATTGTGGTTTAGGGGGTTGGACTGACGGAGCGCAGCGTAGTGGTTTTCTTCATCGCTGTTTTGGAGTTGAGAGTGACAAGGACGTCGCGGGCGCTTTCGCAGAATACCACGCTAAGGAAAAAAATACTGAAATCTTCGTCTCAAGGGTTGAGAGCCTGCTTGGAGAAGAAGGTCACCCCGTAAAGAATGGAAGTGACGCTGAGAGACTTCTTAATCTTCTGAAGGTACAAAGCGTTGATGTTTTTGCTGGTTCCCCCTTGTGCGAAGGGTTCACAAGCTTGAATGCTCATAGTTCAGGTGCGAAAGCCCTTGAAAAGCGCAAGCATGTGAGATATTGGGGTCAAGCTGTGTTGAAATTACAACCGAGATATGCGCTGATGGAAATGGTACCTGAGATCATCTCGGAAAAACATAAAGCGCATATTTCTTCATTGCTCTTGCTCCTTGCTCGTGAAGGGTATCAGCTGCAATCATATTTATTGAGAAACTCTGCTTTCGGCGCTGCAAGCAGCAGGGAACGTTTCGTACTTGTGGCAACGCGCTCTGGAACGCCTATTCCTCCAGTCCCACAGGCAACGCACGCAGACTGCAATGCCACGGCGGGGGGTGTTCGTTGGGCTTTCTCGCAGAAAGGTGCAAGCCGAACGAGAGCTCTCACAAGAGATTTCATGAGTGGTTTACCGCCGGCGGTCACCCTGAAGAAAGTGCTTGAAAATGTGGGTCCCCCAACAGCTTTGCCTCGAAAAGTGAACGAAGTTGGCAATCTTCATGCCGTCCGCATTGAAACGCCTCGCAAACAGGCGTTGATGGACGCGCTGCCTCTCGGGAAGGATGCGTGTTACGCAACGATTCCGGCTCAAATCCGGAGACAGTACCCCATCAAGCGTTTGGAGGCCAACTTAAGTGCTCTCGGAAGAAGAGGATATCGTCGCTTGGACCCTGATAAGCCCGCTTGTTCGCCAACGAAGTCGTTTTGTCCCGAGGGTTTCCAAGGCCGGGTGGTGCACCCCATCGAGAACCGAGTGTTAACCCCGATGGAGAGCCTGGTCTCAATGGGTTTCGCGAAAGAAAAACTGTCGATGGAAACGAAACTAGGTGTCGGTCACCGGATGGCGGGCAACGCCTTCTCCCCGCTCGTGTCGAAAGCTATATTCGAAGCGCTCTCGAAATCGCATAAGAGACGCATCCTCGAAGCTTCGAGCGATCAAAAGACGTACCCATGGGATGCTGAGGTCAAACGACGAAGGTTGGCAAAGTTTAGTTTATGGTGATGTGAAATCCCGCTCAGCACTAGCCTAGCTAGTCTACCTTCGAAGGTTGACTGGTCTATCACTATTTGTAAAAGTGAAAGTGATGTCGCCAAAATTTTTCAGAACTTTTCGCCCCAAACCCGCTGAGCGGATTTCACGAGCGGCTGATCGCAGATTTTGTGAATCTTGGCACCCTGCCCCGCGCACACGACGGCGCGCCCGGTCGATGAATCCGCGCGCTCCCCCGTCGCTCGCGCGCTCGTGTTGCTAGAGAAGCCCGTCGCGGTCGCTTTCCACGCGAAAGGCGAACGTGCAGGCGCCGATGACGCCGCAGGGCCGCACGGCGCGCGCGGCGACGAACGTGCACACGAGCGGGAGTTTTCAAAGTTCTTCCTCGAGTTCTTTTGGAGTATTTTTCCGAGCTCCTCGAGTTCTTTTGGAGTTCCTTTCGAGCTCCACGAGTTTTTTTTGAGTTCTTTTCGAGCTCCTCGAGTTCTTTTTGAGTTCTTTTCGAGCTCCACGAGTTCTTTTGGAGTTCTTTTCGTGCTCCGCGAGTTCTTTTTGAGTTCTTTTCGAGCTCCTCGAGTTCTTTTTGAGTTCTTTTCGAGCTCCACGAGTTCTTTTGGAGTTCTTTTCGTGCTCCGCGAGTTCTTTCGGAGTTCTTTTCGAGCTCCTCGAGTTCTTTTGGAGTTCCTTTCGAGCTCCGCGAGTCCTTTTTGAGTTCTCTATTCAAGCTCCTCGAGTTCTTTTTGAGTTCTTTTTCCTTCTGTCTCACTACGCCTCTCTTCACTAAAGGGCCTCATAGAAACAAGCTCGTCACAGAACTGTCAGGAAGGTACCTGCCTTGTGATCGTGGTGACAATTCCTATCCTGAGTTCAGCGAGAGTCGCAAGATTGTAAGTCAGAGGTGTGACAACCAACCAGTGGAAGCTGACAGAGTCGACCTGTGGTGGCGAAGTTAGTTCTTCAGCGTTTTTTCCCCCCAGTCGTCATGGGTCGCAGCGCCGAACGAAATTCTTCTTCGTCAAATACCGAAGATAGTTGGATTGTGCGAAAGGGAGAGTGACGAATATTCTGTGCGAGGGAAACTCGTTTGAGATTCCAACCGAAAACAGACGACACGCGGACAAATCTATTGATTTCAGCTGCATTTCAGAATTTGACTACAAACAGGCAGCCCTCTTGAATGAGTTTGACATGGAATTGTACGAGTATGCGATAGAGCTGCACTACGGTAGTCTAGTTGTTCGTAGCAACGCAAAATACGAGACTGTCAGAATGCTCCGCCGCGGCAAAAACATGTTGCTGTTTAGTCTACTTTCGAAAGTACTTTCTTTGACCCACCCCCTCGCCCGCCCAGCCGCGTTGCCTCGCGAACGTCGTGAGACCTTTCTCGAGAATCGCCTCGCATCGCCTCGCTGCGCCTCGCTTGGCCTCCCCTTCTCTCCCCGTCTTCACCCCGTCCCGACGTCTTCTCCCCTCCAGGCTTTGCCGCCTTGTACGCGCCGGCGCTCCCCTCCCGTCGGGGCGCTGTATATTACTTTCGAAAGTACTTTTAGAGGATACTTCAAAAAGTCTCGTGAAAAACAACAAGACTTGTTTGACGACAGCAACAAATACTGAATCTCAGGGCACACACAGTGGATGGGTATACCTAAATGAGACCAAAATGATGAGTAATAGCTCTAGCTAGAGCTAGCTAGCTAGCTAGAGTCAGCTAGCTAGCTAGCTAGCTAGATTGGCCCGTTTTTTGAGACGACAAAAATTTTCGTCGTCGTCCGTCGTCATGTGTCGTCTCCCGTAACTCAAACCTAAAGTTAACCTCGATCTAAGGAATTCTCTACAAAAAGTTCCTTCGAAGTAAAATTAAAACTCAGGTAACTCCATGCCTACGGACGCGCGGCATCTGCGGATCCGGACGATCGAGCCATGCTAATTCCAGCGAGAATGTCCGAGATCAAGACCTGTTCTACCCTATTCGATTTACCGCGTCACGAAAGGCGGATCAAGCAACTAAGCACTAACATGTGAAGTTCAGACGACACATGACGACTGTGTCGTCATGCGTCGTCTCGTAAAAACGGGCCAACCTAGCTAGCTAGATAGCTACTAGACTACCTTGCTTACTTCGGACGAAGGTACAATCAAGCAATCAAGTAAGTGATCTGAGCAAGCCCGCCTCTTCTTAGACTACTTGTAGGGCTACTGTTGCATGCCCTCGCTCGCTATCTAAATCACCACGAGCAGCGGAGTCCCTAAAATCCCATAAAAACCCTTGTTTTCGGGGATGAATCCAAAGTTTCACCCCCTGAATTCGGATTTTAGGGGAGCCTAAATTCCCCCTACCTATTTTTTTGAGAATCCGAAGGTGCACTGGTCTATCCTGAAGAACCGCCTGATACATTCAGTGCCTCCATCGATCCATCTACGAACGAACAAAGCAAGTAAGGTATACATCGTATCGTTTTCATTAGGCGGTTAAAGCATAGAAAAAGGGATCGGACCTGCCCATCAGCTCAATAAAGCACCGAGTTATTCAAACGAAACCCAGCTGTTCCCGTGTGCGTATGGGAAAGCAACTGATTGTCCAACCATGGTGTGCTATCGGAAGAGAAGGCAAGCTTGCGTGAAGCAAGCGAGGGAGTAAGCATGAAAGTGGTAAACCCTACTTTCGAAAGTACTATTCTTGATCTCTTCTGAAGCGTCGTCGAAAACTGACGGAAGAGTGATGGTGCGATCCTGGAAACTGATTTCACTCTTCACAACCGGCGGGGGTAGTATGAAAAC
>JACLAA010000585.1_pt1 | contig 18772 bp, 20 predicted proteins | sample 8027891 | NCBI WGS metagenome assembly JACLAA01 (sample SAMN15724900, study PRJNA655200) | protist metagenome | isolation source: fluorescence activated cell sorting (FACS) single amplified genomes of... | place: Spain: Blaines Bay Microbial Observatory, Mediterranean Sea | collected 2016-01-19 | reverse complement strand
CGAAGGCGAACAAGGCGGCGGCCGATGCTGCGACTACTAAGAAGGCGAACTTGGCGGTACAGCAAGTGCGTCTTGATGCTGCGAACTTGGAAGACGAGTTGGAAGAGGAAGAATACGAGGATGCTGCCGAAGCACCAGTACCAGCAACTTTTGGTCCGTCTCAATTTGCTGGTCTTCGGCGACAAACATCAGCACCAGCACCAGCTCCGCAAAAGAGACGAGCCGCGATGACTGCATCGGACGATGAAATCGCGCAACACGAAAACGAGTTGGCTGCTGCACCAAAAAAGAAGAAAGGTCGTCCGCCAGGAAGCAAAAACAAAAAGGCGAAGCACCAATGAACTTCGCTTGCTTCCGACACATCAAGCGACAAGGAACGATGGTATGAAAGAGAAGTCTACCCATTCCTGACTTGACTTGATGCTTACGATGAATACTATCAAAACACAAAACAGAACAAAACAATACTGGGATGTCCCCGTAGGTTGCTTTCTAATATAAACACTTTTCTTTCAAACATTATAGTAGTTCACCATCGTCGTCAAATCAGTACCTCTAAAATCGCTCAACTCTTTTAGCTTCTTCATATTACCTTTCTTCGCATACTCGCTTACTAATGCTTTAAAGTACTTACCTTCACCATAGTTTTTATAAGTCTTACGCTGTATGTAGTTGTTTAAGCTGCTTTCAGCAATGAGTTCGCCGCTCTCCGTTTGCAGTAATGGGACTTCGGCTTCGTCGCGTAGTAGTTCGTTTACCGCTCGCAAGAATGGCATACTCGTTATCTTCAATACCTTTTGTCCGTATGTATCGTGTGTTTTGTAATCAGACCTCTGATACCGACAATACTTCTTTGTGATATACAAGTAGTTCATCTTCGCTTTGTTTGATTTGTACGATACACTTTTATCGCGTGTGATTAGGATGTTTAAGTCTAAGTTTCTAACACCATAGTTGAAAAGAAGATAATTGATAATGTATCCAATGTTGTCTTTGATTTGTAGTTGATACCTAACAAACTCGCTTAACTCGTTTACCGATGGCAACTCCATCGCTTGGTTCTTCGCATCCTTGTAGGCTTCCGCTTGCGGCATTAACTTCTTGTCTCGCCAATCGTTCAATTGCTTTATAGGAGTGCTGTTCGCTTTGCGTATTAGTATTACCGCGTTCAGTAAGCTGTTCTTTGACATCGGCGGCATATCGGCAGACGATAACAATGCTATCATTTTCGCTTGGCGGAAGGTATGTATCGGTCGGTTCTCGGTTAAAACCATCAGTCGGTTATAACTCGTGTTGTAGGCTTTCTTGCTTAACTCGCTTAACTTAGAACCACTAACCTCAATCGCGTGTTCTATTTCGTTCATATACATAGTCAAACATAAAACTCCCTAAATTTTGAGGCAATAGTTCCGTTGCGGGCTGCGGTCTAACGGACATATAGAGCCGTTAAGTATTTAATAAAAAGGATTTAAAGAAAAGCTTTATTTAGTATTTGTAAGAGTGCCGCTGCGGGTCTGCGGTCTATCAGGGTTAGTGCCGTTATTCAGTCCGTTATTCAGGTTAATAGGAAAAGAGGCTCTCGTTTAAGTTGCTTAAATGCATAAAGCGTCGTTCGGCTAATCGGGCTTCGTGGTAATTGCCCCTCACCTTTGCTAATCGTTTCATCTTCCACCCTCGTAAGCCTGATTGTATCATCGTATTGTGTAATTGGTTGTTGGTTTCGGGCTTCCGTGCGGTCATTTTGTGCCTTAACAATCGCTCGTTCATCGTTTTAGAAGTAATACCGACATAGCGTCGTCCGTCCTTTTCTAACAGGTATATAATCCAATCTCGTTTGTGGTTATGCCACTCGCTCATATACAAGCACTATAAATTAATCAATCGTCAAATGCAAGATGATGGATTAATTGGTTTCAAGGTTCGCTTCAAGAGGTTTTTGCAGTGTTTGCAGTTTATCAATCAAGGGCAGTGCTTTCAAACATAGCGAACGATTGGTTTTAAACCAATAGTAGTTATCAAAGTCATCAGGATTGATGTGGATGCCGTAGTTCCTTCTCCAATAGGCACAATTCTTCGCTCGTTTGTTGCGTTCTATTTGATGCGGCGGTCTTTCCGTCATATATATATACCAATATAACTATTTCTTTAAGCCAATTATAACAACATATTGTCGCCAAAATTGGCTTAAAGATATTGTCTGTAAAGATAGTATAGGATGTCTATGGCAATCAGTGTAGAAGACTACTATTTGAATAACGACTTGAAAATCGTGAGACTGAAAATGGAGGGGAAGAAACTAAAGCCTCAATCACACTTTGATAACAAAATGCCATCGTACAGAAAGGAGGTTAAAAGCAAAGCAACGACGCAATGGGTTTATGACGACAAAGCGTATCATCTCCATAACTTGATGCGAGACGACATAAATGATTATACGATGTTGGCGGCGGATACGACGGATGTTTACCAACTTGATTTTGATGAAGTTGTAGACAAGGAAGTCATTGACAAGTTAAAGAACGAATACAAACTTCCCTACTTCAATAGTTGTACGAAAGGCTACCCCCACTTTGTTTTTAGAGATAAAAAGTTGAGTAAGACAAACGAATACAAAAACTTCATAACAGCGAATACTTCTAAACCGCAAGGACAACTATTATGTGGGTTGTGGAGTTTCGCATCAAAAGGAGCAAGTATGTTTAACATAGACGATGGATACAGCATAGTAGATTTTGATTTGATGGGTTCGGGGTTAATACGATTTGAAGACACGGAAACCCAACCCAATGCGAAGAAGCGTAAATTCACAATAGTTCCAAGTCTTAAACCGAAAAAGGTTAGCAATGAAATGTACCTTAAGTTAAAAGAGTTTGCCGAGTGCATTGATATTGAAAAGCACATCGCAACCAAAACGAAAAGTTATACGCATTGGCGTAATATCGTGTATTCACTTTACGGATACAAGGAACTCGCAAGGGAAATATCAATGAAAGGGGGGAAACTATACGATGAAGCGGCATTTGAAAAGTTGTACGCGTCCAACAAGGGTGGTATAACGAAGAACACATTTTTCCACTACTGCAAATTAGGCAACCCCGTATTGTTTAACCAACTCCAAAAGAAGTACTACAAAAGGGTGGATATTACTAATGCGATTGTGGATTGTGATAAAGCGGACTTACTATTTAACGAGTGCGGCGACAACTGGATATACTTAGATAAGGGAAACAACGCAGTAGAAGTGTACTTCTGGGACGATAATGTTTGCAGGTGGTTAAGAGAAGACCGAAAAGAACTCACACACACAAAGCAGTTCATAAAGAACAAATTGAAAGAGTGGGGTGAGGAAAACTTACAAAAAGCAATGGAAGATGATACAGGGACTGATATGATGAAACTCCAAACCTTAGTGAAGATTACTAACAGGAAGATTGGTGAAATTAAAAGGGTTGCAGAGGCTTTAATGCTTAATCTTGCTGGGCGACACGATAATGTTGAGTTTGATAACAAGCCATACTTGTTTGCATTTAAAAACAAAGTCTACGATTTCCAAGCAAGAGAATTCACCATACCGCTAAAAGACCATTACTTAACTACCGACTGCGGTTATGATTGGGAAGAACCGAGCGAAGAAGAGAACAATGTGGTTAAAGGTATTTTTGAAAAGACCATCAAGGATGAAGATGTTAGAAGGGGTTATGTTAGCGTGTTGCGAAATGGTTTCATCGGTATTTGTCCTCAAAAGTTCATCATCGCCAACGGGAGCGGACGCAATGGTAAGGGGCAAATTAACAACTGGACTATGCGGTGTTTGGGCGAGTATGGCTACAAAGGGAACATTGATACGCTTTGTAGTCCACTGAAAGCGGGGAACAACCCCGAAGTCGCTAATATGCATAAGAAGCGATTTGTAGTGTTTAGCGAAGGCGAGGCGAAAGCAATGCTGAATAGTGCTACGATTAAAGAGTTATCGGGTGGAGGTCAGGTCAACGCTCGCCTGAATTACTCCAACGATACTAAAACCTCGCTGTCATGTGTGCTGGTATTTGAATGCAACCCTCCTAAACCAACAATGAGCGGGGCTGACGCTGATAGCATCGCGTTAATTGAAAGGGTCAATGATTATCCTTTTGAAGCGAAGTTTATTGCGAAGACCGAAGAGGAAGTTGATGAAGCGAACAACATTTACCGACAGGATGACTACTACACCAGTGAAGAGTTCTACACACTACATCGCTGTGCTTTGTTTAATTACATCAAGAACTACGAGGGAGTGGAAACCATCTACATTCCTGAAATAGTTAAACAAAGGAGTAAAAAGTACTTGCTTGACAGCGATATCATTTACAAATTTGTTAGCGAACAGGTTGAAATAAGAGATGACTACGATGAAAAGAAGAACTATGTGAAGGTAAGCGATTTGTACGAAAGTTTCAAAGTAAGCGAAGTTTATTTGAATATGAGTAAGAACGAAAGGCGAAACCACAGCCTCAAATCGTTTCGTTCAACCATTGAAACTCACAGCCAGTTTAAGAAGTACTTTACGCCGTTGTTGAAAACCAACAAGAATAAGTCTTGCGTTAGAAATGTGTTGGTTAAAGCAGTAAGACAAAGCGATGGATGCTTACTCAAAGATGTTGATGATGATAGCGAGAGTGAATGCGAAGAGACTGATATGTAGGTGTTTCAAGGTGTTGTATCATTTCTTGCCACTCGCTGATTGTAGGGAGGGGGTCAAAAGGGTCAGTTCTTGCCCTAATTTTGGAAAGTCTATAAGAATTCTCTTTTATACGGACTTTTCAATTTTTGGGCAAGAACTGACCCTTTTGACCCCCTCCCTACTATTTACCTATGGCAGTATTTGATACTACTTCTTTTACTCCCTACTTATAAGTAATACTTATATATATTCTTCTACTAAATTAGAGAAATATATATACAATAATAATAATATCTATATAAGAGGAGAGGAACTAAAGTTCAGTTTGCCCGCCTGGATTTTCCGTCGTCATTTTCCAAGTAAGCCACTTACACAGATGCCCTTGGCTTTCAGTATTAATCTTCGCCTTGTAAAGCTTATAGGCTAAAACCAACAAAAATATGGAGAAGGTACTTTCAATACTAATAGCGGCGAGTTCTTGTATTTCCATATATATATTGTTTACTTAATATATATGGAAAGCAGTCAAAGCAATCAATTGCTCTTTTTAAGAAGTTCGGATGGACGGGACGAGGGAAACGGAACATACAATTTTCATTTAAACAACCCTTTACAGGCTCGTCGTGGCAATCGTATTATGTGCGAATTGGCGGAGGCGGAGATACCTTGTTCTTTCTACAACTTCACAAATGAGAACAACTTTTTGAAATTTGAGACATTTGTTATTTTCAACGGCTCTACAAATTATAACATAGATGTTTCCTTCACGATACCCGAAAAGAACTACACAATCTCTGAACTTCAAGACCTCGTCAACAATAAAACCGACAGACGAACATTTGGCAACGGAGAAGAATATGAACTTCGGTTAGAATACGACCCACAAACATTGAAAATTGAGTTTAAAATACTTTTTGGAGGTTATACGGGAAATCCAAATAACAAAATAGATGCTCCCTTCAAAATTCATCAAGATAGCACCGCAGCGGGCATTCTTGGTTTAAGTTTTAACGACTCTTGTGTGGTCGCAGACTCCGAGCAAACAGCTCGATTTATTGGAACAAAAGCAATAAACTTGCATCGCACGATGAACGTGTATGTGCGAACGAACCTGCAACTAACCAACGTTGACGCGAAAGGTGAAATGAGCGGTATTTTGGCAAAAGTGCAAGTAGACAAACCTTTTGGCGAGATAGTGCATTATCACAACATAGAGAAAATTAGGTTTCTAATTGCGGACAAGTTTGTCGACAACATCCAAATAGTTTTAGAAACAGACGACGGAAGAGCATTGGATTTTAATGGTCTTGATTTTCATCTAACTTTAGCGTTTTTTTATGTGAAAGAACAATTACAAACTTATGTTGAAACATTGCACGACAAAATAAAAGCATTGGAAAGCCATATCCCAAACGACGACGAAATCCCAATTGGCGATTAGTATTAGTAATCAATCACACTAATTAGAAGATTGCGGTCTCGCAGATTACCTGCAGTACCAGCATTATCGCCTTCGTGAACCAGCAAAGTGAAACCCGTCGTCGTCTGTGTTGATGTTTTCAATTGAACTATAATGTCGTCCCGAGCGTCGCTTTCTATAACAATCGCATTAATAATGTAATCACTGCTTTGTGCTGTGGAGGATAAAACAAAAGTATAAGTTCCTACAGCATCACGCGAAACGGAAGTAAAACCAGTCTGTCTATCAAAAGTCCCATCCTCTCCATTAAGCTTACAACAAGCAACAATTTGGGGTGCTGATTGTAGGGTGCTTATATCTGATTGTATGGCGTTTATATCAGGCTTGTTCTGAATATAAGCAGCCGATGATGTGCTATTTTCATTCCAGTTCGATTTCGTTGGATGACTAAATTCAGCATCGCCATCACTATCAACCTTCAATACCTTCCCAGATTGACTTGACGAAATTGACAACAACGCACTTGGAACGCCCGTATAAGCCCATTCAGCGCCAGTTCCATCAGCATTTATTCGTAGATATTTACTGCTGGTTGTTCCGCCTGTTCCAGTTATTGTCGGCAATGAACTTGGTTTATCGGTTAAATCATTGTATGAGCCAGAAAAAAGAGATGGTTTACTAGTCAAGTCAGCATATACGCCAGAAAAAAGAGATGGTTTACTAGTCAAGTCAGCATATACACCAGAAAAAAGAGATGGTTTACTAGTCAAGTCAGCATACACACCCGAAAAAAGAGATGGTTTACTAGTCAAATCAGCATATACACCCGAAAAAAGAGATGGTTTATCGTCTAAATCATTGTAAGAAAATTGTGTCCCATCTTTCTTCAAAGTGCCTGTAAAATTAATATCATTAACCTCAATATTAGTGCTACTTGTTATTGAATTCTGTTTCCCTGATAGTTCAGTATGTATTTGAGCGTTTGTTAATGGATTAGTGGAAGTGCTTGAAAGTTCTGTATCAATAGTAATGCTCGTGCCTACTTGTTCCCACAAGCCGTTGTCGTTGTCTTTACAGATATACAACCCGTTTGACGCGTCTGTGGTTTCATCGACGACCGAAACAATCATACCATTGTATCGAGCTGGTAATGAAGTTAATTCGCTCACAAAACCTGTTCGCATTCTCGCATCGATTGGAGCGTTTATGCTTAGTTCGTAATTGTTTGAGAAATTGAAACCACCTTTTATTCTACCCATATGTATAAAGTAAGAGTAAAATTATTGTTGCTTTATTCTCAATTTATACTTTTGAGATGATAGTTCGCCTAATTCTACTGAAACAGCGGGAATATGCTTCAAAACATAATACTTTACATTACTAATGTCTTCTGTTATTTCGTAATCCAAGCCGCTATTGTTCGTGTTGCTCGTCCATTGCCCCATTGTATCAAGGTTTTGAAAAGCGGGTGGTGAAGCGGTGTTTAGTGTCATAATCCACCAAGTATGGTTTGCGGGAAGGTTGTCGTGGAATGATGCTGGTATCAAAATCTTATGTTTGATGCTTGCTGTTTCGTCAAAATCAAAATCAAACTCAAGCCCATAATTGGCGTTGTTATCAGAATGTGTTGCCAGATAAATACTTGGTGTTGTCGTGTTCTTCTCTGAACCACCATCACTTGTTCCTTGTCTTGCAAAATACACCGAGTATCTTGTGTTTGTGTCAGAAAGGGTCGTTTCAACGCTCGGCATCGCAGGACTGGATTGCGTATAATTTGCCCCGTGAGAGTTTTTAGGTGTGCTACCTTCAGAAAAACGAGCAAAACATTGCAAAGATATTGAGTTATACGATGAATTGTACTCTTGCGTGTTATGATTATAATCGGGGGGTGGATAAGTCAATTCATCGTATTGGTTAACTCCACTTCCCGATGAAATTGAAGTCGTATCGTCTGTAAAATTTATTGAATTTACACAAGCATCAATTAGCTCGCTGTTTGATATGTCATAATACTGACCTGTCGTGAAAACAAACGAAGTATCAATCAACCCTCCAAAGTAAGATGTTCCAGAATTGCTACTTAACGTGTATTCGCCTAAACTTGTGGTGAAGGAAATGTTGTGGCTTTGTGTAGTGCCGACATCAAAAACATTTCCATTTTCAAAAGTGTTCGTAATGCTTACAGAGCCATTTGTTCTTGTTGGATTAACGACAGGGAACAATATGGTGTCTAATATGGATATTAAACTATCTCCTTTCAAATTACTCACATCTGTTCCGCTCGGCATCCCACCAATATCTTCCGTCGTGCTTGTTCCATTTGGCACGACGCTGTCGTAATTAGCAGAAGCACCTTCACCCAATTCATAATTGCCACTGCTATTGATTGTGATGACTTTGGTCGCATCAGCAGCACTCGGGTCAGGAATACCATCTAACTTGTTTTTCAAAGTGCTTGTAAAGTTTTCATCCGTCAATTGGATTGAATAGAACGAGCTTGACAAATCGTAATGACTTGATGATAAATCTGTTATAGTCGAATTTATACTGGTTATTGATGAGTCGTTTGTGGTTTTATGCGAGTAATGATTGGTTGATAAATCTATGTGGTTTTGATTTAACGCGTTCACAATGCTATCTGTTGTTGATTTGTTCGTATAGAACGAGCTTGACAAATCGTAGTGGCTCGTGCTTAAATCTGTTATGGTTGAATATACACCTAATATGTTTACAGAGTTAGTGGTTTTATGCGAGTAATGATTGGTTGACAAGTCAATAACACTTAAATTTAAAGCAGTTATTAGACTATCGGTTGTGCTTTTGTTTGAATGGAAGACGCTTGAAATATCTGATACGAGTGTATTTATAGACACATCTTGGTTTGTCAATTCATTTAGTTCTGTAGATATATTGCTTCCGTTTATCTCCAGAATATGAAACTTCCCTGTTTTTAAACCGCTAAACGTTGCCATTATCTATGACATATACATAGATTTGAATTGTGGTGATTTTACAAAATAGAGCTGGAAGACAAGCGTGGAGCTTAAAACAAACTTATTGTGCGCTTCGTTTTCCTCTAATTGAGTGCCGTCTGAATCAGTTAGTCTAAAATTCACATTACCGCGAGGTATTGCATTTAACTCAATAATTGGGTTTATGTTGTCTAGAGAGATAGAGTTTCCAAAATTGACTAATGCACTACCGATGTAATTTGGACGAGAGGAAGTGTCGTATACTTTTTGACCTAAGCCGCTTTCTATAAATATTGGGAATTCGTCGCTGCCTGTTTTGTTTGGAAAGAACATTGTATCATCGTCTTTTGTTTGAAGTAAAACTTGTTTGAGTTGTATAAATACTCGGTTGTTCTCAAATGGCTCTTCTATTGTGATGTTCGCATTGAAATTTAGGGGAGTGTCTTTACCTCCACGAACGACCAATGTTCTTGTGATGCAATCATAAGGACTGAAATGAAGCATATATATACTACAATTAAAATATTTTGATACTACACTTTCTCTAAATAGTAGGTGTTGTTTGAAAGGTCAATGTGTGGTTTCAATTCAAGCCGTGTTTCTTCTTCGAGCAAATCGTAAAAGCGGTCTGGAAAGCCTGGATACTTCTTTTTAAAATGTTCTCCTGTGAAAGAACTTTGTTTCTTGATGAATTCAAGCACTCTTTCCTGTTCTAATTCATCTTCGCTTAAAGACGATGTACCGAGTAGGTTTTCCAATACTTCCATAGGCATTACCCTGTATTCGCTATCTCGGTTTACGGACCACAAATCTCCCTCTTTTGGTTCGACTTTAGGAATATCTCCTAAAGTTTCTTCGACTTCCAAGTTATCGGAGAGGTCGAGAAAGAAATCGCGTGTTCGATAATTCTTCGTATTCGGAGGTTCGGACATTTTATTATATAGTGTTATATTAAAATGGAGGAAGATAAACACGACGACAGCGAAATAGAGAAGGAAGAGGTTGAGAAACCCAAAGCGAAAGCCAAAACAAGAGTAAAGAAGCCCCGTTCAGACGCTCAAATGGAAGCCTTCAAAAAGATGCAGGATAAGCGAAAGAAGCTTTTAGAAGAGAAACGCGAGAAAGCCAAAGCAGCACCCAAACCAAAACCTAAAAAACAAGAACCTGACTCATCAAGCGATGAGGACGACGACGCACCCGCAATGCAAACAAGAAGTCGCAAGAAGCAGCAGCAGTCGGTGGTTTACAACTACTACTATTCGCCAGGTCATTATCAAGTTCCCACACCCCAACAGATGCCGCAACAACAAGCATTAGCAGAAGAAGAACCCGCACCGAAACCAAAGCGAGAGCCGAAGGTTAAGCCCGAGCCTGTCGCTGAACCGAAGAAGCCTGCCATCGTTTTCGCGTAGATTGTTATATATTGTTATATATTATAGATGTTTTCATTAGAGGAGAACCCGAGTATGGAGAACAAGAAGGTGGATATGCTGGTAGATGGTCTAATGGTGGAGAATATGAACCCCGCTTTGCAGTCCTTAAGCAGAAGCTTTAACATGATAGTAGTAGGGAGACCAGGTTCAGGCAAGACTAACTTGGTCGTAAACCTATTAAAATCAGGAGCATACGATGGCGAGAGAAAAGGGTTGCGTAAGATGTTCCACAACATAGTTGTTTGCTCCCCAAGTATTTCATCTTTGAAGTCAAACATATTTAAAAAGATTGACGACGAGAAGTTATTTGAAGAATTTGATATGGACTTTATCGATTTTGTCAAGGAGTTAACCGATATAGAAGCAGAGCAAGGACACTCCACTTTGATAATAATGGATGATGTCGGCACGCAGTTGCGTAAGAACGCCCAAGTTGAAAAGGCATTCCTACAATTGGCATTCAATCGTCGCCACAGGCGATTATCAATGATAACGAGCGTCCAATCCTACAAGAACTTGCCAGTCGGCATTAGAACGAGTGCGTCTCATTTAGCGTTGTTCCGTCCTGTTAACCAGAAAGAACTTATTAGCGTGTGGGAGGAGGTATTAGGACCAATTGATAGAAAGGACTTAAACGAGTTTGTTGATTTCATCTTTGACAAGAAGCACGCTTTTTTGTTCGTCGATATGAGTTTGTTGTTTGATTCAAAGTTTGTGTTTTACAAGAACTGGGAAAGAATAATCTCTATGTAGTTTATAGATGGTTGAAAACCAAAAGAGATTATCAGTACTTCACAAAAGACAAAAGAAGAGAAAGCCTAAAGTTAAGAAAGCAGCATTGAAAGACACGGCTTTATTATTAAACAGGTTAAGATTTGGTATGACACCGAATATTAACCGATTAAACGCACACAACATAACGCCTGTGCCACGAGTTGGAGTTAACCGCCTTCCTAATATGATACCCACATTTGGAGCAACCGCACCGACAAATACACCTTCGCTAACAAATCGTGTATTGTTATCACAAGAACAACAAAGACAAATCATTGAAAGCAGAAGCTTACGCGGTGTAGAAATGCAGCAAGCACAAAATATTCCAAGAGCGTACGACGCAGACCAAGCAGAAGCAGAAGCAGTAAGTGAAAGTCAAAAACCGCCCGAACAACCAAAACAACGAATGACAGCACCGAGAAGGGCAAAACGAGAAGCGTATGAAAACCCTATTATAGCTGCTATGGCAGAAACTACTATAGGCTCTAAAGTCCTACGCAATAGGGCAGTTAAAAATACTTCACCTCGTAGAAGTATTAGACTTGGCAAGCGTTTGGCTACCAATCAAAACTAATTGTATCTCGCACGAATAGCTTTGGCGGCTAAACCTGCCGATTTCGCTCCTTTTCCTTTCGCACCAGCTCTCACAGCACGACCACTTGAGCGTAAAGCACGACCTCCTTGAACTACTCTATTACCTGAACCTGGTTTATACATATTCATTGCCTTTCCAACACCAACACCAACTTTACCCGCAGTTGTGGCGACGCGTCCACCTCGCTTAACTTTTCTACCTACCTTTTTCATAGATACCATTATATTTAATACTAACATAATAAATTTCCTTAAGTTCAATAAATCGCTCTAACAACGCCACCTACATTTCTAATTGTATGTTTCCCGTATTTTGCGGCTTTATCAAACTTGTGTTTCGTTGCCGCTTTTGTTGCTCGTCCACTACTAACCATTGTCCGTCCAGCTTGTGTGCCAATACGCCCTGATGTGTAGAGCGATTGTCCTGCGGCAGCAATTTGTGGTTGACCTGATACTGACCCAACTACTCTCATTCCGCCTCCTACATTTGTGGCTATTTTAGAACCCACCCGAGTGATTTTACCCGCTGTCGTTAAGGTGCGACCAGTTGTTCGTCCAACTCGTTTACCGACTTCATTTAGCCGCTTACCTACATTTTTAATAGGCATATACATTATATTCCTATTAAAAAAATATTCTTATAATACATAATGAACTTCGATTTTGCAGAAGGCTACCGAAATTTGATACTATGGAAATCAATCAGACCTGAAGCGATAAAAAAGGAAACCGAGAGTTGGAGGAAGGTTCGTGGGTATGTGTATGTTATGTCTAAAAGGTTTCGTGCATTCCCTGACGACCCCGAGAGGTTGTTAATGAAAATTGGGTATTCTGATTTTAACACAGGCGATGGAGAAGACAAGTTGCTAAAACGATTGGGCGACCACAAAACCGCCTTGATTTCATTTAAAGTGCATCGCATTTATTTGTTTACAGATGATGGTGGTTCTACGCTAAAGGGTAAGGCATTCGATGCAGAACAAAACCTACATAGAATGGTGGTGGATACTTACAATCCTCCATCAGTCAACATTACTTTTGATAATAAGGGTTCTAATCGAGACAAACCGAGACCAAGTGAATGGTTTTGGGTGAAAGACGAAAGGAAGTTTGAAAAGATGTTGAGATGGATGGACGAGCAAGTATTCGCCATTTTTCCTTATCCCGCAATACACGGAACTCGCTTTTTAGGAGATGGACCAAAAGATTACCAATTCATTGATGCTGATAAAGAATACCCAAACAGAGGGCAACACGCAACTCGGTTTGAAGTCAACCCAACACGAGGCACAATTAAAGAGCGTGAGGAGTTAAGTAGAAGTGCTAAAAGCTTTCACAGCAAAAATGTGCCTCAAAAGGTGTCGCAGTTCGACCGCATTGAGAAGGAAAAGCAGCAAAAAGAGCGAAAAAAAGCTATTTCAGAAGAAAGTAAGCGTCTCGCTAAAACTTCAGCATTTTGGAATCAACCTTATGCAAAAGGAGGTCTTAAAGGTATGAAGTTTTATGATAAAGATATGGGAAAAGATGAATATGGCAGAAAGGATGATGGCAAGTATCCTAACAAAATAGTCGTAAAAGTATCAAGATGGAAACCAAACGCCTTTTTGGTGCATTACACAATTGACGCGAGACGACGCGATTTAGTAAACATAAGTAAAGACGAATTGGATTATCACAGCGGCACAATACCTTTACACGAGTTTCTTGACATAACATCCGTAGCTAAATACAAAAAGAAGCACATTGAGAGCTACAAATACTTTGAGGACAGATTCAATTATGACCCCGAAGTTGTTTTGGACGATGATTAATCTGATACGACGAAACTGCGTGTTAACGGGTCGATACTTAATATCTTCTCGACTTCTGCGTAGTAGTATAAATCAATGCCAGCAGTTGGTCCACCAGCAGCGAAACTTAATTCACTCATAACATTGCCACCTAATGTGCTGATACCGCTGATTAATCCACTATCATCAACAGGTGTTTTAAAGCTTTCAAAGTTGTAGCTGACTAAAAATGTGCCGAAATCATCTAAATGTGTGCGATTGAGAGTAGCTCCAATGCTGCTAGTTATTAAACCCACAGGAACTTCGTAATTTCTTTGATTCACATCAAATTTAGTATGTAAAGTGTTAAATGCTGTTGCGACCTGTGCGCTTGTGGCAATATCAGCAACTTCTAAATCTGTAAAACCTTTAATTCCTGTGAAGTTAATATGCGAGTTGTGGTATATATCTGTGAGAAGATGGTTTGAAAGGAAAGTCTCGGTAAGGAATTCCCCCATATTGTTAGCAGAACCGACCATCTTTTGCTGTGGGTATCTTACGCCATTTATAAAATATGACAGCTCATTAAGGTTTGCGTACGACCTATTGTTGATTGTTAACTGGTCGGTCTTTTGATAACCATCTTTGTCAAACATAAGCAGTGTGATTTTCGATAAAGATGAATATCTGAAACCAAGATTGGTCGTATGTGTTCCAGCATTGTCATTGGCTTTTGTATCCATAACACAATTGAGACCTGTGAAATTCATATTAAATCCGATTGGCTGTACGGCTTGTTGCAGTGTCATTTCGGTCTCGGGCGAAAGCTCTGTTAAATTGACTAAAAGTCGAGGCGACGATATTTCGTACTCATCTAACTCATTAGCATCTGTATTACAAACTAAAGCATTGCGGAAATCTTCGAGATAGAAAGTGAAGTTTAAGCCTTGAGCGGTATCAAGAGGAAGAAGTTTCGAGCAAGTAGCTACCGAGTGTAAAAGGGGGACGCAAATGGTTTTAGCAACCGCATCTTTATTAGGTAGTGTAATGCCTAAAGGTGAACCACTATCACCTTTGTGTCCGATACATTCCGCCGAGTATCCCTGCATAAATTCGTGCGATACCGATTGAGTTAAAACAGCATTGTAGTATCTGTTGATATTGGTGCAGTCGTCAATTACTGCACCCCCACCGCTGCTGATGGTAATGCGGTTAAATAAATCGTAAGCCGACGAGCAAAGTGTGCCAGTATTAGCAGCCGCACTGCTTGTCGATTTAATATCAAACATAAGATACATATTCGCTAAATCCGCGTACGAGCGAGCGATTGTAGGGAGTTCAATCTGAAAGCTCTCTTGCGAACGAAACTTTGTTCCCGATTTGGATGAAATCTGAATGCGATAACCTCTCGCGGCAACGGCACGTTTTTTCAAGCCTCCGACAAAATCTAAACTGCGACTCATTGAAGCCATTATAACTAATGTAAAGATAATAATCTAAATTCTCTTGCGTCTATTTGAATTACTTACTGGTTCTTCTGAAATTATCGTTGGTTGACCTTTTGCTAAAGATTCGGCGAGTTTTTGGCGTTGAACTTGATATTGTTTGCCATTAATAACAACTTGTTCTGGTTCTTCTAAAAACTCCTGTGCTATCTCGTATTGGTTGTCTCTGATTAAGCCATTTGGAACAACAGCAATATAAGGGTAGACCGACATCGCTTCTTGTAATAAACCAAGCTGTGTGAGTAGTTCTTTCTTTTCCCTTAAGTATTCTGGCGTGCGTTCACCACCGCCATCCTTAATTCTCATCGCGTATCGGTAATCTCTGTCCTTAAACAAACGATGAATGTCGTCGCTTAATTCGTGTTCGAATAAACTTTTAGGACCAGGATGGCTGTCATTATCAATGCGTCCTCTGGTTGTTTGACTATCAAACTGCACGTGGTTTGGTTCATCGTGTCCTATCACAATACCATCCATTCGTCTTTGAATGCCAACTTGTTTGTGCATCATTATGTACTATGCAAACATTAATTTTAACTCGTCTTCCTCATCTTCTTCCTTTTTAGGAGGCTTCGCTTTCTCTAAATCAATACCATCGTCCTCATCTTCCTTCTTCTTGCGTCGTCGCTTCTTTTTTCGTCGTTCGCCTGGTTCAGTCGCATTAAGGTGTTGGGGTTTACCTATTAACCTACCATCTACAAATCGTGGCATTATTATATTATGTTGGTATTAAATATAATGCCTAAAAAGAGAGCATCCCACGCGAAACCTTCACATCACCAATGCAAGTCCGCCTCAAAGACGCTTCTTCGTAAGTCAAGTTCGGCAAGAGCCAAAGCAGTCGCAGGTCGCACTTTAGCCAAATGTAGATGGGGCAAATAATCTACGCCTATTGTATATGCATCGCGGAAGACGAGTGTATCCTCGTATGAGGAAAACAAGGAAGATAAGAGTATTCAAGTTTAAACTTGTAAACCTACTTGAAGGTTAGAATGTAAGGTTTAGGCTTATTGCGGTCAACCAACTTAAACTGATAGTTAGGTCCGCCGTAATACTTGACCGCTTCATACCTGCAATGCGGATGCCGACACCCTCCGCCTTGATACCCGTGATGATGCATTATTGACTTCGCATTCGTGTAGGGCGACCCGTTCTTTTTGTATCGGTCTTTGCAAATAGGACACTTAAAGAAAGCAATGTCTTCCTTGTTGACCTCAACTGGTATTGTTATTGTAAATAAGTTATGGCTCGCGTCGTATTCGTAAAACAAGTTATTATCAGCAAGCAACTTTTTGAATGCATCCATTATATATAGTGCGGATGAAAAAAAGTTAGCGGTTTTAATTCCGTTAGGTATTGAAGTTGAAGGCAAATCCTTCTGCTTCAATGACACACGCCAACCATTTGCATCACGAGTGGTGAAAATGTGAAAAGCAAACCATCAAAACAAAAGCGAAGCATCAATTTTGCCTGAGAGATGCCCCCACGCGACGACAAGCTCTACGCGATACGCGGCGGCTTGGGACACGGCGTGTACGAGAACTTCTCGGACGCTCTTGACGCGGGGTGGTATCAGAAACAACCCTACGGCAACGCGTGTACTTTTTCTCAAGACGAACGCACAAAAGCAGAAGTTTGGATTAACAATCGCAGACCTTTTCCTGAAAATCGTGCTGGTTTGTTCGCAAAAGATATGCGACAACAACACATCTTTGTTCGCATTTTGGCACTTTGTATCATCACGACGATATTTATGCTTGTTCTCAACAAAATCGCTTATTTCGTTCAGGACAAGCTGGATTGCCTTCACTACCCGAGCAGCATCACGCCGCCTTGTATTTATGCGAACAAGCTGATTGCATTCGTCGCCGAGAAACAAGTCAACATCTACAACCTTATCGGTGCTGAACTGCTTATCTGCATCGGTCTGGCTTACACCTACTTTGCCTCCTGGCTTTGAGTTCAATACTATCAAACATAGTTTTTCGTTCTAATATTAACCTTGTCGTTTAAAATCAAGCGTATGGGTGGTAATCGTCGTGGTCTATGGGGGTGGTAATCGTCGTGGTCTATGGGGGTGGTAATCGTCGTTCCAATACTTTTTATAGGTTTAGCCAAACGACCTAAACAGATAGGCAGTATAAGTATAACAGGGACACGAGTAGTAGTATTGTAAGTGCCGTTGCGGGTCTGCGTCCTATGTGATGTCGTCAAATACTAATTATCATTTAACGACATCGGTTTAAAGACACCGCAAGTATATGGTGTATATGAGCGAACAACTCAGCCCAGTAAGCCACGAACAAATAATGAAACTGCTCCTTGCATTTGGAATGCATTTGAAGGAAACGCAAGACGAAGAAATCAAAGAGATTGAGAACAGGCACAAAGCGGAGATTGATAAACTAAAAGATGAAATAGTGAGCTTGAAAGAGAAGACTACTACGAATGAAGTAAGCGATGTAAATACAAACACGATGAATGAAAAAGGAAATCGCAAAGCGGTTTTAGCCGAATTTTCAGCCGATATGTGTTTCAAAATTCCCGATGAACTTGATTTAAATGATGAAAGTGTTGTAAAATGGTGGGAAGTAAAATGGGGAAGACTTCATATTAACTATGTTGATGAAAAACTAAACCTTAGAAATCACTTGACTTGCATTATTCCCGATTACGATGGAAGCGAAGACTATGATATTTTCAAACGACCAAATTCATTGAAAATAGTAGATGCTGATGATGTATGCGTTGATTACGACGACAGCGAGGACGAAGAAGAAGAAGAAATAGATGAAAGAGAGTATGACTTTGAGCCTGAAATAGAGCGAGAGGAAAGCGACATTTTAGAAGGAATAAAATGCGTGGATTGTGGGAGGATATTACCACCTCATACAAAGATGGAGCATTTAGATTTCTCGCACCCTATTCATGAGTGTCCTCATCGTGTCTTCTAATGTATAAAAGTTATAAAATTTTTACTTTTGTACATTGAAAATCCAAATACTTTTAATTGTGTTGCCAAATTGACTTAAAGCGATGTAGACAAGTATGTTTATATATGAATAGCACAGATATCAAGAAAATAAGAAAGATTTTAAGAGAACATTTGAAACCTTTGAAATGCCCAAATGATTGTAATCACAAAGTAAGTATACTAATTAAGTTTTCATCAAAAGGTGAAATAGGTCATACTGGTGGTGATTGGTGTGAAGAATGCCAAATGGAAATTTAACAGCGTTCCTCAAAAACACGAGGATTTTTTAGCAACACAAAAAGAATTAAATTTATAAATTTTTATACTTTTTACTTTTATAACCGATGTAGTCAAATACTAATTATCATTTTACGACATTGACTTAAAGAGATGGCGATAAGTATGTTTATATGTCTATGACTACAAGCAACAAAACCAACTACCTCCCTCCTGAAATGCTCCGTGAGATTATGAGTTATCTTGATGAAAATAATAAACTCAAAGCGGAGATTGAGAAACTCAAAGCCAGTATTCAATTTAATTATATTACCAGAAATAATTTTAATGATATTATAATTAAAGAAAGGGTTGGTGGATATAAGGATTGTATGATTGATAACGCCCACGATAGCACCCCTGACGAAGATGTTAGCATCATTAAAGAATATACT
>JACLAA010003597.1_pt1 | contig 18807 bp, 12 predicted proteins | sample 8027891 | NCBI WGS metagenome assembly JACLAA01 (sample SAMN15724900, study PRJNA655200) | protist metagenome | isolation source: fluorescence activated cell sorting (FACS) single amplified genomes of... | place: Spain: Blaines Bay Microbial Observatory, Mediterranean Sea | collected 2016-01-19 | reverse complement strand
TTCCCAATCCGTATGTGGCTACAAACGTAATGGAGCCGGCTGTCTCAAATCAGTTTTTAAATCAGCGCAGACGGCTACTTTTCACCAATATTCCAGCACAAGCAACAATTAAAATATTTACCGTAAGCGGAATTCTAGTAGATGAAATTGCAGTGAACAACCTGCCGCAAGATGGATCAGTGCATTGGGATATGCTCACCAGAGAGGGTCTTGAAATAGCTGCTGGGATGTACCTATATCATGTTGAATCACTTGTAACGGGTGATAAAAAACTTGGAAAGTTTGCGGTGATCAAATGATGCTAAGAGCTTTAATCTACACTCTATTGATTTCAACATCACTTTTGTCACAGACAATCAATCGCTATGGCTCAACTGCAGCGAATTTTCTAGAAATTGGGGTGGGTAGCGCAAATGCTGGAATGGGCGATGCTGGCGTAACCACTGCAGAGGGACCCGCAGCCGTATACTGGAATCCCGCAGCCCTAGCATTTATTAATAGGAATGAAAGCTCCTTCATGATCCAGCCATGGGTGCTTGATATCAATATGATGTTTGTCGGTTCTACTATACATGTCAATAGAGTGGGTACCTTCGCCTTGAGCTTGACCCATATGGGCTATGGAGATATGGAAGTAACCTCTATGTCGCAGCAAGAAGGAACTGGAGAAAAATTTTCCGCAAATGAATATAGCGCTGGTTTTACATTTTCTCGAAAAATAGTTCAATGGTTCTCATTTGGAGCAACCGCAAAGGTTATCTCATCAAAGATATGGCATTCTACCGCAAATGCGTTTGCGCTTGATGTAGGTTCGATTGTTAATACAGAATTTCTTTCCCCTACAGGGAAAAAAGAAGATGGGATGCGAATTGGTATGAGTATCTCTAATTATGGTACTCGCATGAAGTATGATGGTATTGATTTATTAAACCCAATTGATATCTCACCTTTTGAAGATGGGAACTTTGCTGATGTTGCAGGTCAATTTCGTCCGCAAGGTTGGGAACTACCCTTATTATTTAGGATTGGACTAGGAATTAAACCGTTCTATACTGATCTTCACCGTATGCTAATTGCAGTCGATGCTGTTCATCCGAATAATAACTCTGAGTATATAAATGTTGGAGGGCAATATGAGTTTCGTATGGCTGGCCAAGGAAGTCTATATCTTAGATCTGGATACAAATCGCTTTTTATGAAAGATTCACAATTTGGCCCAACCTATGGTGGAGGCATAAAAATTAACTTAATGAATAATCAAGCTCTTCAATTAGACTATTCTAGAAGAACAGCTGGGCTTTTAGGTGATCTGAGTTCATATACCATTAGCATTGGATTTTAGATTCCCACTATTTACCCCGTTTCGTTTATTATTCGCTATAATCGTTTTAATTGGATGCGAAAAGGATAATTTATCTACAACCCCTAAAGACATTTTAGCAAAAGTTGGCGATAGATTTATAACATCTAAGGATTTTTTACAACGCGCAGAATACACCATTCGCCCTGAATACTGTAAGGGCAATTACTATATTCATAAAAAAATAATTCTAAATAATTTAATCGCTGAAAAAACTTCTAGCATTAGAAATTGAATCATCTAGTATGAAAACCATCAATGAAGGCGCTGGTGCTTTTATTAAAGGTCGCAAGGAACAGTCGATGAGGCAACTTTTATATTATAAGGAAGGATATCAAAAGTCAAAAGTTGAAAAAAGAGAGATCAATCATTATTATAAAATGGCAGGAAGAACATATGACATTAGTCATTTTTCATTTCCAGGCGGCGCATTTCTTGACTCTATCCAAAGCGCATTGAAAGACAGCATCTCATTTGAGGACATCTATCGAGCAAGCTTTGATGAAAAAATACCAAAGCGCGAAGTGAAATGGGAGGAGCCAAACAATGCAATTATCAATCAAGCCTTATTTAATAGCTCTGTAAAAAAGAATGATATAGTTGGACCATTTAAACTGGAAGACGGCTCATTTTTTATGATGAAAGTTAATGGTTGGACCGATCGTATGGCGATGACAGATAAAGCAATTTCCGAGCGCAATACAAAAGTCATAAATACCCTAAAGGAACGAAAAGGATTAAAAGAATATGAATCCTTTGTTTCAGAAGTGATGAAAGGGAAAGAGATCAAATTTAATCGAGATGTATTTCTATCGTACTCCAATGCTATCAGTGAGAGGTTTTTCAGATCTCGAAGGGAAAAAGAATCGGCTATTTCAAGCGCCTTGTTCAACAGTGAAGAACTCTTAACTGTTGAAGATATACAGCCCCTTAGTGATGAATTCTCGAATCTTATACTTTTTGAAGTAAATAATATAGAATGGACGATAGAGCAATTCGAAAAAGATTTATTATCTCATCCTCTTGTTTTTAGAAAGAAAAAAATGAATAAAAATGAATTCTCAAATCAATTTAAGTTGTCTATTGTTGATTTTATTCAAGATAAATTTCTTACAGAAAAAGCTTACGCTATGTCGCTTGATAAATCTTTTGAAGTCCTACAAAGTGAACAGGTTTGGAAAGATAGCTTCCTTGCATATCAGTCTTCAAGGCTCTATGATCAAAATGCAACAAATAAAGATCGACATATCAAAATGAAACCAATTATTGATAAATTGCAAAAGAAGTACAGTAAAGATATTTACATAAATACAGATTTATTTGAAAAAATTAAAGTTTCTAATGTTGATATGTTTGTGACGCAGAGCAACGTACCATACCCAGTTATGGTACCAAATTTTCCATCGTATACTGATGATAGCTATCTTGATTATGGAGCTAAACTTGATTAAATATTTTCTAACCTTTTTTTGTCTGGTCTCTTTTTCTATCAGTCAAAAATATTTTGGGGGTGAACTTCGAACAAAAGAATCTTATTTGTACGGAAGATTTGAAGCGCGATTCAAGTCTGCCCAGGGAGATGGATTGGTCTCATCTTTTTTTACCTATCAGGATCATTTGATTGATGGTTCTCACATCTGGAACGAGATAGACTTTGAGATTTTAGGCCGATGGAATAATGTTGTTAGCATGAATACTATCACACCGGGAAATTCTAGCCATCTACGGGAGAATTACATTGAAGATTTTAATCCTCATGCTAACTACCATGATTATGCGTTTGAATGGACACCAGATTATGTGGCCTGGTTTGTTGATGGAGTGGAGCACTACAGACAGGACCTCCCAAAACATAATCACATTGCGACTTTAAAACATGCTCAGAAAATTATGATGAACCTCTGGGTTCCTGTCTATGAAGACTGGGTAGGTAAATGGGTAGAGGATATTATGCCTAGATTTGCATATTATGATCATGTTGCCTACTATGACTATACGCCAGGTTCTGGGGATTACGGTTCAAACAATGATTTTAAATTGAAATGGAAAGATGATTTCAATGCTTTTGAATCGGATAGATGGGAAAAGGCTACCCACACCTTTTCTGGTAATCGTGTAAAATTTGAACCGCAAAATATTGTCTATAAAGATGGTAAAATGATTTTATGCCTAACCTATAATAACGCCTTTGGCTTTAAAGATAATATTGCACCAACAGGCTTATATGGCTATAGGTCTCACAATTTAATTTCATTGAGATTTTCTGAAGAGCTTGATTCAGTTAGCGTATTTAATAGAGCTAACTACACTATTAATAATGTACAAATAAATAAAATTACTCTAGGGCAAGATCAAAGAACGGTTCATCTTTCAACAAACGGCTTAACTGAAAATAAAACATATAGAGTTTCACTTTCTGGCATCAAAGATCAATTCGGGAATGCTCAAAATAATCAAATTTTGATAATTCAAAATACAAAGCCTGCCAACCTGCCAATAAAGATCAATGTAGGCGGTGAAAGATCAGGAGCCTACTTAGCTGATAAATTTTGGTGGTACGATTATGATGATTACGGCCATATGAATGGCAATCATCAAAAAGTATCAAATATTAATATTAAAAATACATCTATTGATCAAATCTATCAATCCTCAGCAGAGCGTATTGCCGTCTACAAGGTTCGTCTCGCTCCCGGTATATATGATATTACCCTCTTGTTCGCTGAAAATTATTATCAACCGAATCAACGCTCTTTTGATGTACGTATTGAAGGAAAAAAAATAATTAACGACCTAGATGTTTCTAAGGAGGTTGGGACGCATACAGCTCTTGAAAAAAAGGTAGATTATGTTTCTATTGCAGATGGAGTTTTGGATATTCATTTTGATTTGAATCTATATGGTCAAGGCTATGGCGCTGCAGGACCTTTTTTAAATGGACTGATCATAGATAGAACTAAAGGGCTTGGAGTTGATGATCTAGAAATACCTTCAACATTTGAAATTGGTGAAGTATACCCAAACCCATTTAACAATCACTTATCGATCCCCATTCAATCAGATATTAGTCAAAGGCTTACAGTTGATATTGTTGACCTATTGGGCAGGCAGGTTGATTTATTAATTAATGATCAGCTTGTAAGCGGTGAGAATGCCATTCAATGGAACGCAAAAAATATCGGAACGGGTGTTTATTTCATTCGCGCAATAAATAACCATCAAGCGCATTACAAAAAAGTATCACTGGTTAAATGATGAAATTATTTCCAATTTTGATTCTTTTCATTACATGTCAAGAACCTAAAAGTTCAGAACAACAACCTGTAGTTAATGAGTGGGAAAAAGAAGGGTGGGCGCTGGTATGGAACGATGAATTTGATGGAACAGTATTAAACCTAGAAAAATGGTCCTATGAAATAGGCGGTCATGGCTGGGGTAACAATGAATTACAATATTATTCTGATGATGATTCAACGGCATTCATTCGAGACGGTAAGTTAGTGCTTAGAGCAGATATAGTTCCGCAAGGTACTGGATCTACAGATAACCTCAGGTATTTCTCATCTGCTAGATTGCGTACTTCTGGAAAAGGAGATTGGCGCTATGGAAGAATTGAGGTAAAAGCTAAACTGGCTCTGGGTCAAGGAATATGGCCAGCAATATGGATGCTTCCAACGGAATGGATGTATGGCGGTTGGCCTGAAAGTGGAGAAATCGATATTATGGAGCATGTTGGATACGATCCCGGCAGAGTTCATGGAAGTATTCATACTGGATCATATAATCATAAGATCAATACGCAAAGAGGCGGATCACAGTTGCTTGATAAAATTAGTTCTAAATTTTATGTTTACGCTATTGAGTGGTATGAAGATAGAATAGATTTTCTTATCAATGATGCTAAATACTTTTCTTTTCAAAATGACGGAAAAAATGATTTTAATACCTGGCCATTCAATCAAAGATTTCATTTATTAATAAATATTGCAGTTGGTGGTGATTGGCCCGGAAGCCCAGATGAGACAACACAATTTCCGACAGAGATGGAAGTAGAATATGTTAGGGTATATGAAAAAATTCAACCCTAGATCAATTTTCACTATCTTCTTTTTATCTGCGTCAATCAACGCTCAGTATTTACATGTTGTTGGTAAAGAAATGTTTGATAACAATGGTGAAAAGATCATTTTAAAAGGAATGGGTCTTGGAGGTTGGTTGGTTCCTGAAGGGTATATGCTTGGAACATGGGGATCTCCAACCTCAATTCGTAATCGTATAGTTGATTTAATTGGGGAAGACTCTACAATTACATTTTATGAAAAATTTGAAAAGAATTATGTTGCCGAAAAGGATATTATTCAGCTTTCTAAATGGGGCTTTAACTCTGTTAGGTTACCATTTCACTACAAAACCCTTAGCCCTCAATATGGCAGTTATGATGAAAAAGGGTTTTCTGTTATCGATAGCGTAATTGCTTGGTGTAGCCGTAGTAAGATTTATCTAATATTGGATATGCATGTTGCTCCTGGCTCACAAAGTGGCGATGAGAATGCAGATGGGGATGCAGGAGCGCAATTGTGGGATAGTCCTTCAAATCAAGAATGGGCTGTTGATATATGGGGAGAAATTGCAAGGAGATATTCTACTGAGAAATGGATTGGAGGCTATGACCTTCTGAATGAACCGGTTCTTTATAATGGTGGATCACAGGTTAGAAATTTGCAAAGAAAGATGAGAAATCGTATTCGCAAATTTGATCTAAACCATACACTATTTGTAAATGGCAATATGTGGTCCCGCGCATTTGAAGGCCTCGGACCTGCGCTAGATGAAAATATGGTTTGGGCTTTTCATTATTATTCATGGATGGTTTTTAATCGAGTTACGCAAAATACCATTCAATATTTAATCAATTTTAGAAATCAAACAAATCGACCTTTATGGCTTGGAGAGGCGGGAGAAAATTCTAACGAATGGTTTATGCAAGTAACGGATCTTATGGAAAAAAACGATATCGGTTGGGCCTGGTGGAACTACAAAAAAATTGGAACAATAACAGGCCCTGTATCATCTCCATCTGACTCTGTTTATCAAGAAATCACTAGATATTGGAATGGCGATGGGCCTAAGCCATCATATGAAACTTCGCTACTGGGCTTAAACAATATGACGGAAAACCTTAAGCTAGAAAACTGTGAGATAAAAAAAGGAGTTGTCGCCTCATTATTGAATGATGACTATGGCTCAAAAAATCTTCCATTTAAAGAGCATTTCATTCCGGGGGATATCAATGTCGTAGATTATGATTTAGGAGCTAATGGACTAGCGTATTTTGATTTTGATTATATTGATAATAGACCCAATGGAGGAGGGCTTAAAACGTGGAATAATGGCTGGGCTTATAGAAATGATGGTGTAGATATTCAGGAATCTACAGATTCTAAAATTTCTAAATATCATATAAGCCATACCCAGTCAGGTGAGTTTTTAAAATATACTGTTAATGTATTGAAAGATGATCTCTATCAATTTAGTATTATTTCCTCATCGGAATCGGCTGAAGCATCATTAGCAATTTTTAATGAACAAAATCAAAAAATTATCCCTGATACTAATCTTCCCGTAACTCAAGATTATGATTTATGGGTTGAAACTGTATTAGGGGAAGTTGAACTGCAAAAGGGTAAAAATATTTTGAGACTTTTTGTATCAAGGGGTGGAGCCAATCTTAAAAAGATTAAAGTTTCTTCCAATTCTTCAAGGGCCGGGGAGGCGATATTTAGCTATAGAATTTACCCCAACCCAGCAAAGCAGACGCTAAGTATTAATTATGAGTCGCTCAATCCAAATACTGTAACCATTAAAATTTATAATCTTAATGGCCAGCTAGTATCAAATGTTATATCTAAATCATATGTTGGTGAAAACAATATCAGTTGGAATGGTAAAGATTCTTACGGTAGAGATTTATCTAGCGGAGTTTATTTTATCACCATAGATGATGGCAAAAAAATAATTAAAGATAAATTTACACTGATTAAATAGAATCATTTATTAGCATGAAGTATACTTTAATGATCATTTTTAGCTCTTGGTTGACTTCACAATCTTTACTGATTAATGAAATTGTTTCTAGCAATAGCTCAATTTTTTATGATGAGGATGGAGATACGCCCGATTGGGTAGAAATCTATAACCCAAGCAATATTGTAGTTAATCTTGAAGGTTATGGCCTTAGTGATGATCTTTCTGAAAAATTAAAGTGGCAATTCCCCAATGTTCTTATCCAGCCTAAGAACTTTCTTTTAGTTTTAGCATCTAATAAAGATAGAAAAAAATTAGTCTCGAGTTGGGATGCTGAAATTACGGTTGGCGATCAATGGTACTATTGGGCAAAAAACAATGCACCACCAACAAATTGGACATCAATCAATTTTGCTGCAACCGGTTGGGAACAAGGGCCAAGCGGGATTGGCTATGGTGATAATGATGATAATACAATCATTTCCCAAACGGTATCTGTTTTTGTAAGAAAAAAATTCACAATAGATGACTCTGATGATATTGGAATGGTACTTTTTCATTTAGATTTTGATGATGGATACATTGCTTACTTGAATGGCAAAGAATTTTCAAGAAAGAATTTAGGCGCTGAAAATTCACTAGTTAACTACAATCAAACAGCTACCGACCTGCATGAGGCAGAAATATATTCAGGGGGATTTCCTGAAACGATCATCGTTGATCACAATCAATACCCATTACAAACCGGTGAAAACGTTTTAGCGATTCAAGTGCACAATTATTCAACTACCTCCTCTGATCTTTCTTGCACACCTTTTTTAACAATCGGATATAATACAAATATTCAAAATCTAAAGGCACCTGATCCCAGAATTGATCTACCAACTACTTATCTTCACAGTAATTTTAAAATTAAATCTGGTGGTGAAGACCTTATCTTATCCAATCCAAGCGCAGCAATAATAGATTCAATATATACTGGTTCAATTCCAACCGATAAATCTAAAGGAAGAGTTTCGCAAGGCAGTGAATGGAAATACTTTGATAATACAACCCCTGGAAAGTCTAACCCAAGTACAGGGTATAATGGTTTTTTAGATTCTCCAACATTTTCTACTGCATCAGGTTTTTATAATAACTCCCAATTGGTTTCATTGAATTTTTCAAATGCTAGCATAGGGGCAAAAATTTATTTTACTCAAGATGGCTCAGAGCCAGATCAAAACTCAACATTGTATACTCAACCAATAAATATCACTTCAAATACACCATTAGGAGCACGGTCATACCTTGATGGATGGATGCCATCAACAGTGGAAACGCAAACTTACTTATTTGGATCCCAACCAGATATCCCAGTGATTGTTCTTAATGCCAGCCCTTCAGACCTTTTTGATCCAAATTCGGGAATGTATATGAAAGGGCCTAGCGCTTCACCAGATTTTCCTCATTTTGGAGCAAATTTTTGGGAGGATTGGGAGCGATCAGCGCAGTTCGAAATTTTCGATATAAATGGAAAAAACTACAAAGCAAATGCGGGCATTAAAATATTTGGCGGATGGAGCAGAGGTAATCCCCAAAAATCATTTTCACTATTTGCTAGAAAAAAGTATGGTACCAGTAATTTTGAGGTTCAACTCTTCCCGGAGAGCGATATTGAAAATTACGAATCATTTGTGTTGAGAAATTCAGGAAATGATTGGGATCAAACGTTGCTTAGGGATGGATATATAGTAAGCCTAATCAAGGACATTGACATTGATTATCAGCAGTACAGACCCGTCCTTAGTTATATTAATGGAGAATATTGGGGTATCTATAATATACGTGAAAAAATTAGCGAACATTTCATTTCATCGCATCATGATGTGCCCACTGATGATATTGATCTACTTGCTTACAACGGCGCATTCGAAGATAACCTCGAGACGATTCATGGCACAAAAAATGACTATATGAATCTGATTAATTTTATTTCATCAAATGATGTAAGTGACCCAACCGTATTTGAAGCTATCAATGATTGGATAGATATTGAGGGATATATTAAATATCATGTCATTCAGACATTCATTGATAATCGTGATTGGCCAGGAAATAATGTTAAGCTGTGGAGAGATAGTCGAGAAGGTGGAAAATGGCGTTGGATTTTGTATGACACAGACTTTGCATTTGCTTTCCCAAAATGGATGGCCGATCACTATAAATTCAATACAATCGATTTTGCTTTAGAGTCAAATGGTCCGGGATGGCCGAACCCCCCTTGGAGCACTTTTCTTTTTAGAAAATTGATGGAAAATAATTCATTTAAATATCAGTTCATTAATACCTATTGCGATTATTTAAATACAATCTTTTTACCAAATAATCTGAATGACCAACTGGTTAAGACCAAAAATGGAATTTTAAAATACATAAGCAAACATCATGAAAGATGGAATCAAAACATTAACTGGGAAGGTGAAATTGCACGCATTAAAACTTTTAATGACCTTAGAGAGTTTTATATTAAAAGACACCTAAAAAGCACATTTAATCTTCCAAGGCATAAAACAATAAATATCTCTATTAAGCCATTGGGGTCAGGAACAGTAAAAATAAATTCACTTAATATTGATCAGGCTCAATGGTCAGGCGATTATTTTCCTAACGTTCCAATTAATATCACTGCCCATCCTAAGCCAGGTTTAAAATTTAAAGAATGGACTGGCATACCTGATTCACTTTCTTCTATGGTATTTGATGTTGAGAGTTTTTCAGAGCTAGAAGCAGTTTTTGAAACAAATTTAAATATTGATGAAGAAAGTTCCGTACCTATTTCATCTAAACTATATCCAGCTTACCCAAATCCATTTAATAATTCTATTGTGATCCCTTTTGATATACATATCCGCGGAAATTTCACAATTACGATTTCAAATATTTTGGGTCAAAAAATTAAATCCTTTAATTTTAATAATTATGAACCTGGGACATATGATATTAAATGGAATGGATTAAATGATAAGAATGTTTCTGTATCGGGAGGCGTGTATATAGTGTCATTCTATACACAGTTAAATTCTGATTTTCAAAAAATAATATTATTGAAGTAAAGTTTATGCAAATATCAAAAATATCTGAAAAATACAATCAGGCAGTTAGGGGTGAAGAGCTAATTAATAGTAGTCAGGAAAAAATTTGGAACTTAATTGCTCAAGCCTCTAACCTTGAACTATTTCACCCATTTTGCTCAAAAAACCCTATAATAGCTTGGCAAGAAAATGACCACCGGGATGAAATTCACTATATTAATGGCTTTAAACTTAAAAGGCGCTTTGTTACATGGAATGAGGGTCTTGGGTATGATCTTGTAATCGGCACAAAAAAGGAAAAAGAATCTTTTGTTTCTTGGAGAATACATCAAACCAATGATCAGGACATAACAAGAATCACCATTGATATTTATCCCTATATAATGAACATGGGCAATAAGCTGATACAGCGCATCCCGTTTGAATTATATATTAGACCTCAATTATCATCATATCTTAATTCAGTTTTAGGTGGACTAAACTGGCATATCAAAAATAATAAACCCACACCAAAAAATCACTTCGGAACACATAGGTGGTTTTCTAAAACAAAGGACAAATAATGAAAAAAGTTTATATCCTATTGGCAGTTCTTGGAATCGTATTACCCTACTGGGCAATGTTTGCGTCTATTATTGTTGACCAGTATACAGTGCAGCAATTTTTTTCAGCCTGGTTCGAAAATAATGCTGTGAAAATGATGGCTGCGGATCTAGGCGTAGCTGCAATTACGTTTTCATCTTATATCGTTTATAAGTTTCAAAAAGGGAAAGGACCAAATCCGTTCAAATATTTTGTATTGATGTTTGGCGTTGGTTTATCGTTTGCTATGCCAATTTATTTTCTCAATATGGAAAACAAGAAAAACTAGCTATCGATTAAAAATGTACACCAATCGATAGTCTCTGTACATTTTTCAGCTTACCAAATGTAGAGTAGGAATAATCTAATTTTATCTGTGTTGATGTTCCAGCTAATTTATAATGAAGACCTGACCCAAGGGTTAAGCCTTCTTCGGTATCTTTCCTGAATAGAGTGCTCATACCAGCCCTAAGAAAGAACATATTCATTGATGCATATTCTAGTCCTGCATTTACCCACTCAAGATTATCATTAGGATGAAGTGCATCTACAGCAAATGATAATCTATTATTATCTGTATTAATTATTTCTCCAGCTAACCCTACGCGAAATATCAGTGGTAATGGAAATTTATCGGTTTCATACATCGCATTTACAAATTCCACGTTGCCCTCATTGGTTGGATCAGGGTCAACACTAAATTTTTGATTTCTCCCCGCCATTTGCATATCAGAACCATAATTTGATAAACTTGCACCCAACCTAATATTATTGAATGGCGTAATAAATAATGCGCCTAAGTCAGCTGCAACAGAATTTGCATTCGCATGCCAAATACTTTGACGGATATATTTTATATTTCCTCCTAGGGAAAATTTGTTAGTTAATCGTCGAGCATAGCTAAGATTAATTGCTAGGTCATTCGCATCAAAATACTCTCCGGTCCCATTTGGCTTTTCCACTGTACGAACTAAATCTTCTGGGGTTGATAAACTTGTCATGCTGAATCCAATGATTCCGCCCTGCCCAAGATTTAAACCGAAAGCAGCATAATTATATGTTATACCAGCAATCCAATCAGAACTAAGAAATACAGCCTCCATCTTTCTGATTGATGTCATCCCCGCAGGATTCCAATACATAGAAGAAATTCCGCCCGGCATGGCAGTAAAGGCATTTCCCATTGAAGAACCTCGAGCGTCAGCCCCAATTTTAAGAAACTGCGCCGATGTCGTACCTGTTTTAGATATGGTCTCAATATTATCTAATTGGGAATATGCAATACCAATAAATAAAACAATATGTAGAAATTTCCTCACTTTATAATCGCAAGCCTTCCTATTTTTTCACCCAACTTCCCGGCATCTACATGATAGATATAAATACCGTAAGCTATTGGAAAATTATCTTTAGTGGTAAGGTCCCAAAATTCTTGACCATTATCAAATGCAGACTCATGGTTGATCTCTTTAACAAGCTCGCCGGTAACTGTATAAATTTTTATTTTGCAAGATGCTGGAAGCTTATCAAAATAGATTCTTCTAGGGCCACGATCTCGTGGATTTTGCCTATCCAGTGGTTCTAAAATATTTGTTACAACATATGGATTTGGTACAACACGGATATCGCCAAGTTCGCCTGTAGCTTTTTCTTCATCAATTTTGGATGCATAAGTTTTGTATTTATAAATATCATTTTCATCAAAAGGTCGATCAGTTGCAATGTAGAAAATATCACCCGGTGTATGTTCTATCGTTTGAGTATTTTCTGCTGGTCTAATCGAAATTTGCCAAGAAATATTTAATCCTACACCAGGCTCAAGCAAAACAACCTCTTCATTAATATCCCATGTACCGTTTCTTACTTCATAATCCAAGACTGCAAAATCCTTTTTTATAGGTAAGCGCCCAGGAGTTACATCCCAAATTTGGAAAGGAGCAGTAGCTGCACCAAGTGCGCTTGTATCTGCAATTTCACCAAACCATCTTATCTCATAATCTGAAGGTTTCATATTGTCCGGATTACTATTATAAGGTTTTACGCTGATCCTATAGTTTGCATTGCTCCCTATTTGCCACTTGGTTTTATCTTCATTTAATCGCAATGGATCTTCTTTAGCATATAATTTTAATCCATCAATTACAGGGTTTGACTCTTCTAAGTCTAAAAGCTTACTATTCCAAAGAGGGAAATAGGTATATGAAATGGATATTTGATCGCCATCCTTAATTGAGCTCGTTAAATCTGATGTAACCACCATCTGTCCTGCATCCGCAAAAAAATTATAATCTTTACCATTCTCCATTGTATTTCCATCAAGGGTTACAATAACGTTTTCTGCATTGATGCGATTTTTCATTAATGTAAGATATACATCCTTTTTGATTACGCGATTTTCAATTATTGGCTTAAGATCTTCAATCGAGTATCTTGTAGGATTTGTCTTAAAAGTAATTTGAAATGTATTTGTATCTTCCAACGCTCTTGGGTCAAGTAGCTCTAAATCAAACGTACCAGTTCCAGACCCTGCAACATGATCAATAAATGCAACAGAATCAATCATTTCCCAGCTACCTGACCTATACCCGGCTGAAGGATTTCTCGGAATAACACTGGCGGTATTTATATCTAAAAATATTTCATTAGTTTCAGGGTTCAATGTGATTGTTTTGGAAGATTCGCTCGGTCCAATATTCATGATTTTGGTACCATGATCATACGCAGCAATTGCATAAAAGTATCTTTGACCATTCATGATATTGTTTGAATCAATGAATGAGTGGACCAGACCAGTATTATTGCCTAAATGATATGAAATTCCTCGCCCAGTGTATGGGATGTCACTTGGGCCTTGATAGTCATTGATGAGGTCCCACTTTGCCCAGCCTCCAGTAGCTGTTTTTAATGGTTCAAATAAAAATCTAGAACCATTTATATCGGTTATATTTTGCTGATCTAGGAAGCTAGGATCAGTACTCCGATAAATTACATAGCCTTCAAAATCATATTCTTCTGAAATCGGATCATAGGATGATTCTGCAATGTCATCCCAAAACAGGGTGACTTTTTGATCGCCAGGAACTACAGTAAGATTAGGCTTTTCTGGTGGTTTAGCAAATTGATAGTTAGTCTCATATATCTGTCTTGCTGTTTTTGCATTTAGCGTTAAATCATCATAGCTATCCCCAACTAATAAAGCTATAGAGAAACGTCTGGCTTCCCCCGCTTTGAGTGTAAACTTTCCTGATCCGTACAAAAAGATATTGTCACCTGCTATATCAGAATTCAATGCATCAAATTGACCAGGATTCATGTAGCTGGTGTAGATAAAGTCATCTTTTGATATGCGGTTATTCCCCCCAAAGTCCGGTGCAGCAAAACTGGTTAACCCTATCATATCAGATTCATCTAGATCTGTCCATTCAAAATTAGGTTCGCCAGGTTGTCTTATATCAAAAGGATCTCCTGCAGTTGGCGACCCATCATTTTCCCCAAAGTCACCAGTGTTTGGTAAGCCATCAACGCCTAAGTCATGCTTATTTACATCCCAATCACCATCATCATCTATGCCATTGTTCCTGCTCTCATCAACCATTCCGTCTCCATCATTATCTTTTCCATCGTAAGGGTCCCCAGGACTTTCAAGAAAAATATATCCAAAATATCCAGGCTTTCTTCCAGCGACATCTGATTTACCATCTTCATCCCAGGCATAGACCATATTTAAGTCTCGATCAAAATAAGATAAGTCATCTTGCCAGTTTGAAGGTCCTCCAATATGCGGGTCACCCCACATACCAAATACAACCTCATTTAAATCTTTCTCACTTTTATTTGTCACTTTATAAATAAGAAAAATGACGTCTTCTGCAAGAGGATTAGACCATTGATAGTACCTACATTCAATTTCAATCCCTAGTCCCATTCGTGTTGAATCATCTGAAAAAGGATAGTACTTAAATTCTTTATTGGAGCGATCATCTACAACAAAAAATGATTCCAAATCTGAATTGGACGATCCTTGCCTTAGGGCACCTGGCCACACATAACGCTTAAGATTAGGATTATACCAACCTTCTGGCCAGCTATCAGGTTTGCCATCGCCATCGCGATCAATATCATTTGATGTAGGAATACGAGAACTATTGGGATCACCGTAAGGAACCCCTTGATTATTGTAGGCCAAAGGTTCCCATCCATAAAATGTTTTACCATCAGGAGAAATTTCTCCGCCTAAAGAAACAAGCCCATCGCTAATTACCCGTGCTGCCCAGATTGGATTACCATCGCTATCTAACACAGAATTCCCGAGACTGTCGGTTTTAATGAATGCATCCTGATGGCTTTGAGCAGGGACCTCTACCTCTGCACCAATAAATGGACCAAATTCATATCCGTATCCTAGGCCTTCCCAAATAATATCTGTCACGCGATTACCTGGGCTCGAAATGGAGCCATAGTTCCAAATTTCAGTTGTGATTTTGTTGCCATTGATAATTGCTTTTTGGCGCCGAAGAATTTGATCGTCCGAAAGAGCTCTTTTTTTTCTGATATCATCTCGCCATTTGTAGAAATATTCATGTTCAGTTGAATTCCATGATTTTTCCGGACCTCTTTTCTTCCATTCTTTTGAAAAACGGCGAACTTTTTCTGATTGAGCAATGCCAAATGAAAATATCAATATCATTGTTACAATTATCTTAGTGAATGAAAAACTATTCATTAGAAATCTACCGAAAAGCCCATATTAATAGATCGAGGCGCAGTATAATAATTGGGCCTTACTTGGTATTCAGACCACTCATGTACCCCAGGTTCCCCATAATGGTTTTTAAAACCCTGGGTCTCTTGCGTTGATTGAAAAACATAAGTATATCCTGCTCGCCCCGTATCATCAAATACATAACGCTCATTTCTTCTATCTAGAAGATTATAAACTTTCATATAAAATATATAATTGAGGTTTCTAATTTTAAAATTTTTATGGATCCGCATATCTACGCGCCATTGCCATGGTTTTCTTCCGCTATTGGGTTGCGGTACATAATTAGCATCTGGAATATTGGGCGTATATGGCCAACCGCTTGACAGCTTGCTAATAATGCCTAAATTCCAATTTCTAGGATCACCTACAGAAAAATTTGTATTAAAGATATGCCGTTGATCCCAAGCTAATGGCACGATGCGCTTTTCTTCCTGCTCACCCGATAATGCATTGTAGTAAAATGAGCCTGAATTAACACTATTTCCTTCCGTGACTTGATAGGTGTAATCAACAAAGGCTGAGGTTTTTGATATAGGATCATATCTTTTGGTTAGGCTAAAGGTATATCCTTTTACGTTTCCGTAATCTTTATTCATATAGATGGCATAGTTTGATGGCCCATATTTTTGTGATTCATAGCGAACAGATTGGACGGCAAGAAGGTCTCTGATATCTTTATAAAATGCACTCATTTCAATTGCGGTTATCTGCCCCAATTGTTGCTGCAGGCCAAATTCGTACAACACAGTTTTTTCAGGTTTTAAATCAGCATATCCAATGGTTGGAGCAAGCCCGGCACCAAAAATACTTTTTTTGTACAACCTTCTCAAGGTTGGCATTTGATAAAAATGCCCATATGAGAAATGCAAAATTCCCTGATCGGTAATTGGAAATGCTACACCTGCGCGTGGTGAAATCATCACTTTTTTCTTGGCCTTCTTTTTATCTCCTTCGGGGTCTAGGAAATCCGTTATAAAATCCTCATCCGGATTAAATTGGTCATAGCGGATACCAAGATTAGTAATAAAATTTTCATATTCAATTTTATCTTGAAGGTAGCCGGAAAAGAAAACCGCCGTATTGTTATAATAATTATGGGAAGGAGAATCATTTTCTGGAAGAATTGTAGGCACGCGGTATTCTTGGTTATCATAGAGAACGGTAAAATTGCGCTCATCTAAGTTATCCGAACGATAGTTGATTCCTGTTTTTAATTCATGCCGGTTATTAATTTGGCTAGTAAAGTCAAATTTAAATGACACGGATTTAGATTGCCGATAGGAATGGCCGCGATTAGATCCTCCAAACAAAAAAGTTGAGGCTGCAGGAGACCCTTTGATTTTAGAGGTTGGGGCATAGTTAGAGTCATTAAGTATCCAGTATTTTGATGAATCTTCAAATTGATTAAAAAGTACATACTGTCCTGCCCCAAAGCGATCTGCCTCATCCTCATGAACTGCAGAGTTAAGATCGATAGGTTTGAATTGATAGCCCATATAATTTGTGTTAGAAAATGATAAATTAGCTTCGTAGAAATTTCTAGCACCTAATGCATGATTTAGTTTGATTGAATAATTATTATTTGCTGATTGAGCATTAGAGGTGCCGTCAGGATTGTATTTATATATGTGAGAATATGATTTTGATTTTCCACCGGAGTGTAAAAGCTGTAGCGATACCTTTAATAAAGGACTTACCCGATAAGTAAATTTGCCCATCAGGTTAAGGTTCTTACTTGGCGACATTGGAACATAGCTGCTATCGCCATTCATTTCAATATACCAATTATCATCATCTCTAAAGTCAGAAGAATCACCAACCGTGTGCTCTCTTATACCATAATAATATCCTTCGCTATCACTGTAGCGCGCACTAAGATTAAATGTAAACTGATCTTTATTTTTCATAAATGGCATTGGACCATTAATGGTGCCCTCAAACACTTTGTTTGTGAAAAGACTAAATTGATCAATATTGGTAAATATTTGTGTGTCTGTAGATTGGTGATCACCTGACTGATAGGAAAGACTTCCATGGTAGTCTTTCCCGCCGTCTTTAACCTGTAAATTCACGATACCACTCATCGCGTTACCGTACTCTGCATTGAATGCACCGGAAACAACTTTCATTTCTTCTAGAGCTTTATTGGATATGCTTACAGCCAGCCCATTGGTAAAAAATGGATTTGCTACTGAAACACCATCAATGTAGTAACCCACTTCATTTGATCTGCCACCGCGAATATGCAATTCACCACCAGCCCCTTGGTTAACACCTGCCTGTGTGGTCAATACACCAAGGAAAGTTTCAACAGGCATTATTTTGATTTCATCGGAGGTTGTAATTTTTTGCGAAGCAGTGAGGTCTTTATATATAAGGGGGCGATCTGCCAGGACAACAACCTCTTCACCTTCAATCACAGCTTCTTTAAGCACAAAATCTTGATTGGTCGTGCGATCAAGACTGACGCGAACATTGGTTACTTTATAGGATGCGTAGCCAATGTAGCTTGCCTTGATCGTATAATTACCAGGGGGGATATTTAAAATGACGTATTCGCCCAATTCATCTGATGCAGCTCCATAGGATGTACCCTCGAGGAAAACATTTACACCTGGTAAAGGGTTTCCTGTTTCTGCATCTGTAATTTTACCTGAAATTTTGCCGGTATTAGCTAAAGCAGATGATAGCAGAATGCCATTTAAAACGATAGTGTAAATAATTGAATTGAAAATTTTATTAATCGCTCTCTCCTTGAAGCTAGATAAAAGCTAATCTTTTTCTAAAAAAGCTCCCTATAAAATAAAAACATTTTGACATAATTAGGATTGAAAATTATTTTAATAATTTTTGATTGTGTTTACCGATGGTTTATGTTTAGAATCCTTCAAACTTTATACAGTATATAACAATAATATTTAATTCAATAAGTTAAGGAGAGAGGTATGAATAAAATTGTTAAAGGTTTGATGTTCTTATCAATGGGAACATTTCTTTTTTCA
>JACLAA010004962.1_pt1 | contig 18854 bp, 18 predicted proteins | sample 8027891 | NCBI WGS metagenome assembly JACLAA01 (sample SAMN15724900, study PRJNA655200) | protist metagenome | isolation source: fluorescence activated cell sorting (FACS) single amplified genomes of... | place: Spain: Blaines Bay Microbial Observatory, Mediterranean Sea | collected 2016-01-19 | reverse complement strand
TGCTTATAAGTAATCGAAAGACCTCCTGCTACAAATGCGTCGTGTGCAACGTAGCAATCCCTACCGGAGACAATATCATTAGTTGTAGCGACTGACAACGGCGTAATGGCAGCTCCGTTAACATTCGCGTTACTGCCCGCGGGCCCTTGTGGACCTTGCGGACCTGTATTACCAGCAGGCCCCTGTGGGCCAGTGTTACCAGTTGCACCCTGTGGGCCAGTGTTACCAGCAGGCCCCTGTGGGCCAGTGTTACCTTGAGGACCCTGTGGGCCAGTGTTACCAGTTGCCCCAGTTGCCCCAGTTGCACCTGTAGCACCATCTTGTCCATCTTGTCCATCTGCACCAGGATTACCTTGAGGACCTTGAGGACCTTGAGGTCCCGTGTTTGTTGGTACGGTAATCTGTGTAGTCCCTCCCGACTTTTTGGTTAGTTCTAAAGTGTTTCCTGAGATAGTGACATTTTCGTAACAGTCAGCTATACTATTTGTCACGGTTGTAGAAACATCAGAACTTGTTTGGTAACCTCGGCTAGTAATATTAGAATCAACTTGTGTCTGTGTTTGATACCCGGCGTTTTCAAGCGCTGTAATACTATTTGAGTGTTGTGTCAACGAAGTATTGTGCGTGCCCAACGTAGTGATGTCAACATCAACCGTCGTAACATTGTCATGCTTCTGCAAAATAATCTTATGATTTGCCGGATCGTATGTAGCATTCCTGACCAAGTGGTTGAGGTTAACTGGAGGTGGCGTTGCTTCGTCTTCATTGGTTAACCAACGCGAGGACATTTGTTATAAAGAGGGAAAAAAATAAACAAGTTAAGCTAATTATTTAAGAGACGACGCTATACTGAACCCCGGTGATCTGTCCGTCCCCGCCATAGCTCAAAACTACCATACTATCGAAAATAGACGAAATGAGAATATTAGAGGGTGTCGTGGCGCCGTCACCTGTAAAGCGAATCAACATGTTGGTATCTACGCTGTCACTCGACTTGGCGAATGGATGAAGCGTCATCGGTTCCGTGGCCCATTCTACCAATGTGGAGTATACCGATCTGCCGCTCATGAGCGAATTTAGATACAAATCCGTGTATTTCCGGTGGTGATCAGCCTCGCTATACAAAGTCGTAGGGCTGGTTTGGCCAAACGCTTCACAAGAAGGACCCGATGTTATCGAGAGACCAGTAAATGTCGACGCTCCGCCGGCGGCAGCGTTTGATAGATCTGATCTCTGCGTCGCAATAGCCACCTTTTTGGTGCTGGCAGGCTGCGAAACAGAGACCGTCGCCGAACCGTTAACCGAATGATGGGCCGTTTGAGTTTGACATTCCGTGAGATTAAGCATCACGGTGCTAGGTGGCTTTAGGTCTGCCTGCGGCTGCGCAAACGCGGCAAACAGAGAAATATCCGTGAGGGTGAAGGTGAGACCCGCGGTGCTGCGACCAGTGCCCGCGCCCGCGTCGTTCGACTTCACCATGTCTTGGATCAAATTTGAGGACATGGTAAACTGGAGCTGATGGTTCCCGCCAGGAATAGCGCCACCATAGTACCATAGGCCTAGCGGAGGGATAAAGCACGTGTGCAGCGTCGTACCGATGAGGTTATCAGTGCGCGATGTCGTCAAATTCTTGATATCACCCACCGTATTTCGCACCTCGTTGCTCATAAACATTCTATCGAGGACCTGAGCCGATTGAGCAGGCATAGAAGCTGTACCCACGTTAACACCGTTAATTGTGTGCAAAACTGGAGCCGCCGAGACGGCACAGGCCCCGGGGTTTTGCGCAAGGTTTACGGCATCAGCCGCGACAAGTGCCGTTGTACCACTACCGCCTTTCCCAATAGCGAATTTCATCAATATGTAAGAGGCTGAGGGGATCCAGTGCTGATTTTCCGACGCCGTAAAGCGAAACTTGAGATTTCCGGTCAAATTTCCACCATCGGACTTAAATTCTTGGATTCGCATTTGCTTAGCGAAATCCGAAGCTTTCTGAGGCGATGTTGCTAAGTCGAAAAGAGACATAGTGTGTTGTTTCTATTAATATTAGAAAATATTTTTTTACTCATCGTCACTCTTTTCGCCAATCGGTAAGTACAGATTCAGACGCAGTTCAGGTCCACCATTCCCCGACATATCGAAGCAAATGGAATCATGCTTTGTTTTACATAGTTTTGATAATTCCTTGAAATTGTGACCAGTAGCCATGGACACATGTCGGTTTGCTGAATAATCCACACTCGGAAACAGGACCCAATGAGTGCACTTTCTACGGACACTAATCGGGATCCCTGCAAAGTCTTGGGTGCATAAAATGATTGTACAAGAAGCATGTGTGCTTATGTAACCGAAAAGCCTATCTAAATCCCCTTTCTCCTTCCGCGTCATGTTTACAAGGTCAATGTCATCAATTATCAGTAAATTCTTCTTGTCTTTTGGGAAATCTTCAATTTTTGGGCATTCCCCCACAAGCTTTGCGTCCATGTCGTCCCATTCTTTTGTATGCTCTGGCGCGTAGTGCCACACTCGGACAGTGTCGTATGGAGGTTCTGCCGTACAAGCAATATTAATGGCGGTGACACCCTTTCCACAATTCTGTTTCCCGCATACGATGATTCTACTTGGGTAAGCGAAGCCCAAAGGCCCACGTTTCTTGTCTAAATGATGATCCTCCTTATCCTTGTTAGTCCATTTGCAAACAACTCCCCCACTACACGCTGGCATTATTATATTGTTTAGTTACAATAAGGATATAATATTATGGATCCGTACGCAGACCCCTTCTATCCAATGAGAAATCCGCCGATGGCTCAAGCCAATGTTGTCGAAGACGACGACATAATCGGTCCAGCCGCCACCGCGGAGGCGATTGCCGAATATGATTTAAGCGAATTAAGCGCTAAACAGATCAAAAAGCTGTCGAATTACGGAGCTATACTAGATAGGCTTACTCCGGATCAAATTGCGGAGGTTTTGGGAGAGAACGAATTTTCACCAGATGGAAAAGCGTTGGTAATCATGCCAAAGCCAAAAGGAAATCCACCAACGAAAACTATAAGATACACTTTGACGCCAGACGGAAAGAAAGTATATAGATGACTTTTTTCTACACGTAAAACAACACACACAAAAACAATATGCCACTCATCGCTGCAAGCACAGAAGTCTTTTCCAGTAAAGCGTTCCTCTCACAGGCGGGTGGTTCGTACAATTTGGCCCACGATACGTCGGGACAAGGCATCGGGAAATCGAAGGTGAGAAAAGTCGTTAGGGCCGTGAAAAAGAAAGGTCCTAAGGCCGTTAGAGCTACTTTGGCGCTTCTTGATGAATTTGGTTCCCCAGAAACTCAGGACAAAGTAGCCAAAGCGCGGAAAGCGGCGTCAATTGTAAAGGGAGCTGGGAAACCCCCTCCTCCTGGCCACAAGCTGCGTAAACTAATGAGTTAATGAAGTTGATCATTTTTTTTGCTGTTTCAATACTTTAATACGTGATTCGCACCCGCGCAGTGAAATTCTCGCTCATCGTATTTACGGGCTCATTATTATTATCTAATAGCCTCCACGTAATCTGCGAAATGGTAGCTCCCGCAATGTTGCAATGCAACTTGATGGGGTGTGCAAGCCGTTGAACAATAAGCTGCGAAGGGCTGACATTCGGGACCACGACGGCGATACAATTAGAATCGTTGCCGCCGGTTTCTCCGTAGCCACCTGAAATTGAGAGCCCGTGTGCCTCGAGTTTGTAGTACTCCAAAGTATTAAATTTACTCACGTCACTACCATAAACACTGCTCTCCGTGTTTGCACTCAGCGATCCGCTACCTTGAAAACCCAAGAATTCTCTCATTGTGTTAGCCGCATCGCCAAAGTTGATTCCGATGGTTCCGGAAGCGGTATCGGGTTGAAAGTGAATAAGCAACTTGCTCTCAGCTTGTACTGGGACAAAGCTCACTGTATTTTGGTCTAGTCCAAGACCAATCAAGAAATGTTGAAGTCGTAGATTGATGCTATTGAGACTATACAAACCCTCGGGAAACGTAAATGTTTGCGTGGCTCCACTGCTGACTGCAGAGAAAGTAAATTTCAAGACATCGTTTACTCCGCTTTTGATGTTTGGGCTGGTATGCCAGATCCCAATTTCAGTGCACTCTATAGTCGGATTCGTGTTTGCTGGCACCCGAATGGGTGGTTGTAGTCTCTGAACAAAGGAATGACCATCGACTGACTTATTATCGCCATAACCTGAATTTACCAAAATAGTGATTTCTTCAGATTTGGTTGACATGGTGTTTACTATTACAAATATTATTTAGTAAGTATAAATGCCAGACATACCCACAGTTACCCTGGTGGGGAGAACACCCGACGGCTTGCTTAGCTACACGTACCAGCGACAAGCAAGGTACGCGCTCAAGCTACCCGAGAGGCAAGAAGAAATCTTTCTTCCTGATGCCGACGCGGTTGGGCAAGTGCTTGCAGATAGTGGGCGGCGTAGAATCACAAAGTGTACCGTATTTGATTTCTTTAACCAGAAGAGGGAGAAGGGGAAGTGCCTTTTAAAAAAACTCGACGGGGCTACGATTCGAAAATTGTGATTAGACACGCCTCCGCCTAATAGATGGCTGATGCGGATGCCTGTCCCTGTGCGTGCCTGCGAGGCGTTTTACGGTATAATGTGTCCCGCTGCCCATGTCGATGGTGGCTTCTATATTAGAAATGCGTTTGACTCGCGCCGGTTGCCGAATATGTGGGTTTAGAGCTGCGCGAAGAGTGTTTAATGAAATCTCATGACCTTGATCTCTTAACAACCATTGAAGCGTTGCCGCCTCCGAGCTAGTATATGTTTGAATTTGTCCGTTTCGAGACACAGAAATTTTTGGTTTGATGCGCCTCATGATGGGCCCGACAACTATGGTTTTTGGAACTGGGGCTTGCATGTTTTAACTAAAAGCAAGAAAATTTTAGGTTGACGAATAAACTCAGAAGTCACCGAAAAAAATTCGAGGTCAAAAAAGATTTCTAGTATGAATTTTCCTACTAGGGAACCAAGACTTTTTACGCAAACATCCCGTCCACCAGAAAAATAGGATGACGAAACAGAATGTCGCGGGAGGCGTGAGAGCACCACCAAAGCACAGCTTACAGCCGGTAATACCTAAAAAAGCAGTAGTTCTAGACACGATGTTTTTAGATTCGTTCAAAATGCCCCCTTGTGTGCACAGGGGCCGAGAGTACTCGTGGTGCCTAGTAGGCGTCTGTATCCTGACGAAAATGATCTTCCTTAAAGAAATCTATCTGAATACGACGCTATCGACAAAGAAGGCAGAGGCGGGACAGGCCAAGCAAACCTTTGATGCATTTATGGAATTCCTAGACGACATCGAGGACATGGCTGGAGTGCGTTATCACCCGCGTCACATACGAACAGATGCCGGTGTCGAGTTTAAGGCTGGTTTCAGCCGCGGAATCGCCAAGCTTCAAGAGAAGCATGATGGGTTCTATAATCACACAACGACACCAGTTGGTCGGAGTCGCGCTAATGCCATGGCGGAACGCGCTGTACAAACAGCAAGACGTCGATTGTATGCAATCCAAGGCGCATGGAAACAACAATTAGAGGATCATGTTGCAAGAACCGGGTCAACGCCCAAGGTATTTAAGCCAAGAAATTGGTTTAACAAAGGACAATCAACGTCTAGTCCCTATGATTGGGTGAGGGACCTCAACGAAGTAGAACAGAGAATCGCAAACACGTATCAACAAACAATTAAAGCCACTCCCATAGACGTCCTCTTGCAACAGAACGGCGCTTCGTGGGAATCCGCTTTTAAGAATATAAAAGAAAGGGCTAAACGCGTCTATAAAGACGTCAAACATAACGTAGATTTACCGGGTTTCAGCCCAAAAGACCCAGAAAAAGTAGGAGATTATGTGAGAATTAAATTAATGCAGCCGAAGGGTCTTAAAAATGTAAGATACTCCGGCAAAAACACAAAATCAGCGAGAGACAATTGGAGTGATGAAGTATACAAGATTATCGACGTAAAAACGTTGTATAATCGGGCAAGGACATTCAAAGTAAAGGCAATAGATCCTAAGATCACGAGGGGAACCATTTCTAGACTTGATAGGACAGAAATACTAAAAATCCCTCCAGATACCAAAATCGACGGAATCACAGTGCAAGAATGGGAAAAACGATATAACGCGCCCGTAGAGCCAGAGAGCGGACCAGAATCGGAAAGTGAAGATGAAGATGAAACGAGTTTAGATTCAGAAATAAAGCGACTGCGTAACTTTTCCGCTAAGCAGTGGAGTCAGTTCTTACGTGGGAAGACGTTTGAAAGCGAGGGAACGAATACGATTACCGCAGTTGTTTATCGGGGCAAAAAGTATGGCTACGTCATCGAATACCAAGACGTAGATGGAAAATATGACGAGTACTTCCAAAAGGTCATTTTGGATCTGGCAAAGGGGGAAGATTGGAACACCGAAGCGCTCAGGACGGTGGCGAGTGACAAGAAGTTTTCAATCAAAGGATAGTTACACGCAAAGGGGAGGGCTTTTGGGAGTGGGGCTTAGACGCTATACGTGGGGTTGTAATCGGGTTGCTTGAACCGGGGTCCTAGTAGTCAAACGCCACCAGCTTTGACAACAAAAGCGTTATAATCTTCATATTCGGTTCCGAAAAATTTCAAAAAATTGACCTTTTATTATTCCAGCAATGGGATGAGGATAGTCGTTGGAAATTACTTTGATACTGGGAAATTGATAAGGCAAAGTCTGATATTGCGTCAGTTGAATAGCTTTAAATAGCTGATTCATTTTACATTTACGAACACTGCCTGGCTGTGTAAAAAGTCCCGAATACGTAGGATAACATTGAAAATGATACATCATTTCGGCTTGAGGGTGCCAGTGCGGCAAAATATCTACACTCGGACATTCGAATGCCGTCTTTACTTTAAGTCTCACGTTTGGGTCATACAAAGCGTGGTATGGTAGCCCTTGGTCCTGAGGGACAGTGCCTATAGGGCCCTTGGCCAGCATCTCATTTAGAACGTGGCACCAGCCTTCTTCGACAATTGATTTTTTCCCATTAATTTCCGAATACGTGAATGCTCGACCATCGGCGTAACGGCACAGCATTGACTTGATGAAATATTCTCTTTCACATTCAGGTTCTCCAAAGGTCGCATCGGGAGGACGCGTGACATGACAACCGCTAATCGCTGCTAATTCGTCAATCGAGGGTCTTAGCAAGGATACATGGGTTGAATCATTGATTAATTTGATTTTTTTAGCGGATTTCATTGCCTGCGCGGGTCCGCTTGTGTGCCGGTCGATGTCGACCTGGAGCGCAACGCGCGCGTCTGTGTCTATTAATTCGCGTGAAATTTAACGTGGCCTCGGAGGGCCATGCGAAGGGCTGTGAGGCCATCGAGAGGCAAAATAAACAGCTTTCGCGGGTGTGGCGCTTTTTTAATTGTGGCGTGTATTTACAAACGACGTCTTCCGCGTATCGAGAAGCAGCGCCGCTTCGCCAGCCGCGAGAAGACCCCCCGGGAAGTATTAAAAACGATGTTTAACGTAACACGCAGCGAAATTGACTCCGTAAATGACTTAGGTCACGAAGCAGAGCTGTGACCTAACCTTAGGTTATGTTCCGTTGGGGAATTCCCCAATTCCAACCTAGCCAAGGTTAGAACCTAGGTCACAACCAAGTTTAAAGCGCTGCGCAGCGTCGCCATCGCAAGCGCAGCACACGAGAGTCGCTGCGGGGGGTCACACACACCCACGCCAGCCCCCGCGGCATGGCTGCGGGGGACTTGGAGACGACATGCGTCAAAACAACACCCTCCCCCCTATTCGCAGCGTCTTAAAACCCCGCGATACGCATTTCCTTCCCTCGCGAGAGCTTCCCACCCCCCGCCTACACACACAAAACACTGTGAGAGCTTTAAAACACACATTCCCCGCGTGTCACACATTCGCCCTCGACCGCGTCCACAGAGGTCGACTGGTCGTCGCCCTCGCCAGCACACATACCGATGAGCAAAAAATATATTCCCTGTATAGAGAGAGATGAATGATTTTTTTTCGATACCACACAGCCGTCAACTCACAACATCAGCAAATATGACCGAAGAAGAATTTTTTGATTGTGACTGGAACGACGACGGCAACACGGTGGTGACGCTTTCGCGTGAAGAAGAAGAAGAAAACGCCGTATTTCGGAACATCAATTTAGCAGACGCCGCAAGAAAACTTGATGTCGTAACTATTCATAACGTTCTTGGCGACGCTTTCCTGAACATGACGTACACAGATTTGATGGCTCACGAAGGACTTTTCCCCAACCAACGAGGAAAGGAATTGGAAATTGCTGCGAGTGAACTATATAAAGCTCGTGAGGAAGAATTCGTACCCAAACAAACTACAGACTATTCCAAACTTACCCGAAAAGATCTCGAAGACGTTTACATAGTGACTGAAAGACCAAATATTTCTGCGTTACAAGGTTACGCGGCGTCGGAAGAAGGTCAAAAGCTTGTCAGTGTATCCAAGCACGGCAATGTCGAACATCCAGACGAGGGGACGTATGAAAACAAGACTGATAAAGACGTTATTCTTACTTATTTAACAAACATCCGCAAATCCGGCGAAGTAAGAATATCATACCGATACGATGTAGTTGGAAACATGCTGATCAAGGAAGGCTTGATTAAAGGTGCACGTGTATACCCATATTCAGATTCATTTTCATATCCTTTCTCTGTGACACAGCTGCCACAACACATCAGAAACCTAGCTCTTAGTGAGAATCATTTCAGTAACGACGACGAAGCAGCGTTCCACAGGATTGTACAGGGAAAAATCCAAAATGAACACGCGCGTCGCATGTCCAAGGAGATTATTGATGACAAATCAAGGGTTTATGATACAATCTTATCACAGGGTGAGTTCAAACAGTACGTTGGACGGCCCGAAATTAAAGAAGCCATCCACGCGATAATGGACAAACTATTGAGACCACCAAATTCCTACTTTGTCCTATTGCGGAAGAACAAAACGTGGGACAGTGGTTGGAAGACTGGGCCAAAGCTCAGCAACAAGTCACAAAAGAGCTATGTTCGTCCAGCAATGCGAAAAAGGGGATTGCCCTCATCAAGAAACATTTCCCAACTAAGACGAAATTGATATCTTATGAAATGAAAGGCCTGAAGCGAGTCAAATTAAAAAAGCCGAAAACAGAAAATGTACCGAGGAACACGCAAGCTACATGGCGGTCTTTTATCTGCCAGGAAGCGGAAGCTTTAGGTTTAGCACAGAAGGTCAATTATTTTACCGAAGAAGGTTTTGCAATTGGTGCTTTAATACATGATGATGTTCCGTGTGCTTGTCACGCGACTATCAGCATGCATGAAGTCGAACAAGAACTCACACATCGTATACGGACAAATGTTCCGGATTACGGTCATGCAAAGGTGGTTTCCGAAACAATCATAGCACCGTCTTATACCAAAGGGGTACTCAATGATGAAGAAGCGGCTGAAATTATCTACAAACTCCACCCACGCTGGGTGACTTGTCTAGGTATTCTCTACGTGTACGACGATGAAACAGGATTATATAGTGATGCTGACCAACCAAAGAGAAGAATTATTAGTCAATTTACACCGCATTTATACAAATATGACCAAGAAAGGAAAGGGGATGATTTCTTCCTACATGTCAACTTACAGAAAAGCTATGGTAGTGACGTTGCTCTAATGAACAAAGCGTTGAAAATGCTAGAAAAAGTAAATGTTAATGATGAATGGATGCGAAAAACCGAAGAATCATCCTTTGGGAAACTACTTTTCAAAAATGGCATCTACCACGGACACACGGGCACGTTTGTGCCAAAATTTGATCCAAACATCGTGTTTCGTGACCACATAGACCGCGACTTTAGAGAACAAACTAAAGAAGAAAAGGCCCATAGCGAAAGATTGCGCAAGAAAATGTTTCACGGGCCCCTGGGTAAAGAGGCTGGAGAATACCAACTCAAACTATTGGCAATCGGTCTTTTTGGTGATAACATACATCACGGGCTGTTTGCGATAGGTCTTGGTTTTACCAAGTCCGGCAAAAGCACCATAGCCGGCGCATGTCTGAAATCATGTGGAACGTACTGTGGGACGTTCTTGGGTGAGAACTTGAAATATTCTAAGCACAACGGGCAAGATGAAGCTGCCAAGAATCGCTGGATGCTAAAATACAGAGACAAACGAATGCTATTCTCCAATGAAATAAACACGAAAGTCGAACTAAATGGAAACGCAATCAAGAAGTGTGCGGGTCGTGGTGATCGTTTACAAGGACGAGACCACCACAAGTCTGAAGTTGATTTTCTTCCCGCCTTTATGTGTTGGATATTTGCCCAAGACCTACCAACGATTAGCCCAATGGATGATGCTGTCATAGCTCGCGTACAAGTATTCAATTATCCATATTCATTCGTGGATAGACCCTCGAACATGCGCGAAAGAAAGAAGGATCCAAACTTCCAAGACGAGATGAACACAACGGCATTTCAAGATGCGTTTCTACACCTGCTTATTGATACATACACATCCCTTTACGACGTAAATGGAATCATGCAAGAGATCGTGGCACCCCAAGTATGTCAAAAAGCCAAAAAGGATTGGCTTCCGATTGAAGAGGAAGGCATCATGCCAAGATTCCTAGAAGACTATGAAATAACGAGGAACACAGATGACTTCGTGACTGTTAGATCTGTTAAGAAGTGGCTAGATGGCACAAAGTCTGGCGTTTCCCTTGCAAAGCTCAAAGCAGAGATCGTTAAACACTGTGATGTCAATTCGATTGACAAAATCCTTACAGACAATCAAACCAAGACGGTCGACGGACGCAAATGCAAAGTCTGGAAAAAAGTCAAATGTCTTCGGCGGGAGGAGAACTCCAATGACGACGACGAATATGAATCGCCACACTTTGCAAACTAGGATCAGGATGGATTTAGCCAAAGCCACGAAAAAAATTCGGGGGTCCGAAGATTTCTAGTATGATTTTTTTCCTACTAGGGAACTGGGGAACTGGGGAACCGGGGTTTTAAGAAAACTATTTTTCAAAGTGGATTTTTGGTTTTGAAAAACCCGCGTGGAACTGGGGAACTGGGGAACCGGGGTTTTAAGAAACTATTTTTCAAAGTGGATTTTTGGTCAGGAAAACCCGTTGATCTATCTCGGAACCAGAGAACCAGAAATTAGTAGTCGTAAGAGTTTGGTCATTACCCTTTTTGCGTCTATAGGGGGATAGAGGCAGATTACAGGTTTTTTACCAAAATTCAAGGTGAATAAAAAAGTTCCAGAAACCCCGGTTCCCCAGTTCCCTGAACTACACGAAATGTGGGAATTAATTTACGCCTTTCTAGCCTACTTTTGCCGTTTCGAGTCACTTTTCGCGTTTGATACGTATACGTTTTGCCAGCCACCTCATAACTGTGTTGTTTGATGATTTTTGGTTTGTGTTTCTCTTCCCAGAACTCTCCGTTTTCAAACAAGACGTTTCCATTGTCATCCATCGCGGGATGAATCCTGTCTTTGCCGAATTCTCTTTGCAGATGTCTGTACAAACTATGTACGCCGCCCCCCCAGCCTAATCCGTCAACAAACACGTTCAGCAATCGAATCTGTAATTTCGTTGGAGGCAATTTGTCTATCTTACTTGTACTCATGTTTACTATTATCAAGATTATCTGTGACTAGCCAGCCTCGCCTACTTTGTAGCATTCGTGAGTGTGCCAAATACACTGCTTGTGTTGACATGTCCATGGACGATGGCTGCACACGTGGACGTACTTTGGATCGTCTATAGTTCCCAACTCATCACCAATTCTAACATGATTACAAAAATAATTCGGTTGTGTTATATTGTGGAGCAAAGCAGAAAGATTGGTGTAAGCCTTCCAGACATTCTCTTCGGTAAGTTCACCATCCCAGGTTTCCTTGAAAGACTGTGTCATAATTTCCTTTTCTCTAAATCTATACATTGTTTTCCCCTCCAAGTAATGGATGACTTTGACATACATTCCTGGCTCAAGTTCATCGTCTTTACTGTAGGAAGCTGGAATGCGCATGCTAGTCACACCACCATGGACCCACAGGCTAAGTTGTTTCTTCCCCTTTACCAACTTCACATCCACGTCGAATTTGTGCAACAACTGAAATGGCCCGGTCTTTCGCACACGCTTAGCGAGACAGGGAAATCTCCCTTCCTTTACGAATTCAAAAAAAGCCTTTTTCTCTTCCGGAGTCCCGGTCACGCCACTAATTGGATTCGTAAGACACGGCATGATTTTGTCAGAAACAATGTCTTTCCAATCAACATGCTTTGGAGGGTTCAGTGTGATGGCCTTGGCAAGTTTGCGATACTTCCAGAAAGATTTAGAGCTGTAAATTTTGTTCCTTTGCATGATGTCGCGTCTGCGATGTGTTAGAAATGAAGCAATCGAAACTTTCAAATTAAAATTAGTTTCTTTAATTTGAAACTTGGTTTAATTTGAAAGACTTAGGTTAGGTTATTTTAAAAACCAATTTTTTTATTGTGTCTTTTAAGTAACCCCAGGATGCCGAAGCGTAAATATGATTACGGCATGATGGTGGGCACCAACGGAAAGCATAAATACAAAAATCGCGAGGACTACTTCGCGTCTTGCTCGGTCAGAGCCAAAGAAGCGAAGGAACAGTCCATCGAGCAACTTAAAGCGACGTGTATTGAGATTGGAAAGGAGTTTAATGCCATTCTAGAAGCCCCGTTAGATGACGTAAAAAAAGCGAGAACCTGGAAGGCGTATGGCCAACAGCTCGACGAACGGATCGTAAGTGACCTCGACCTCGACAATGACATGTTAAAATACATGCCTTACCACAGCCAGCCAAAAGAAGAGAGAAACGCCGTGTATAAACAAATCAAGGAAGAAGACACCGAAACGCAGAAAAACAAATCTCAACATCCAATTTGTGTCGATGATCCCTTAAAACTAATTGAATGTGCCATCGAGACACTTAAAAAGGGATTGCAATTTAAACAATACCCTGTTGTACAACTCGCATTTTGTTATCTTGTCCCATTTAGAAAAAATGACGTGACTTTAAAGCCTAGGGCCAACAAAGATGTTATAAAGACCGCGACCGAAGACGACCCAGGAAGCTTCTACTTTGTCAACGATACGGATAAAAAGATTGTCGGGACCATCATGAATAAGATGCCTTCGAAAAAATGTTCAAACAAAGGGTACATTGAACAATATTCTGTTGTTTGTTTATGTTCGCCAGAACACCACGCCCTTATCCAAGAGGCTCTTGAGTTTCTACAGAATGCAGAGAATTACAACGAGAGCCAGGTACCCACGAAATACTTTCTAGAACAGGACAAAGAATGCGGATATCACGACGGGGCTGATTGGAAATTCATCAGCGAATGGCACGGTCTCAACAAATGCGTCGATAATTGGGGATTTTTAGAAGACAACCAGCGGTTACTCCCTAGTTACGGAAGAGCCTTCGGCGCTTGCGTACTAAGTCACCTCTTCAAACGCGACGAAAAGCTCCAAAACGAAGACGTTATGACGGAAGAGCTTGGCCATATAAACAATTCGGCTGACGGTCACTACCACACGTTTAACGTGTGCTGCAAGAAAAACATTGAAAAGATTCCCGGTGTCACGTTGCATCGAGCTTCTAGTCTCGGTCTCTGCGAGCACGGCCTAGCGCTGGTCCAAGACGACGGAGAGAATGAGACATAACCGTATTCCTCCTAAACCCTCCCCCAAGCCTGTCTAAATTAAAATATTATTACTATTAAAGATGACTCGCAAATTTAAGAGACGGACCTTGGACATGATCGAAACTCTTCAATCCTATGAACATCGAATTCGATCTTTGCCAATCGAGGACCTAGAAATCTGTAACGATTCCTTTCTCAGTTCATATGATGTTTTTAGTACTTTCCTTCCCGACGAACTCGAAGATTATGAACACACGCGGAAGTTTGATGAACGTCTAGACAAACCAATTTTTCGTCTGTACAGTATTTTACGCGAAAAGGGAATCCGTGTCCTCGGAATCACATCGGAAAGGCGGATGGGTGATGATTTTATTGCTGCTATTCCTTTCTGCGGCCTGAGAGAGAATGTTAAAATCTTATATGTGGGTCAACACAACAGTTTCACAAAACGAAAGAGGAATCAGACTCTTTCGGTGTTGCCGATAGACAAACGATACAAGGAAAATGAAGGTGAAAATTTACTCAACTAGCCTATTTCTGCGCTTTGCTAATCACGTTCTTTGGGAAACACCAACTGGCCTCTTCGTCGGGATAATCGTCGAAAGTAATCAGGTACTTTTTTTTAGCTTCATCAAAGGCCTTAACTTGCCCTGGCATCCATCCAAACGGAGGCACCCGCGCTTGAACTCTGGCACCGATTGCATGCGTCGTCGTCTTCCTCTTTTTTGATTTCGGTTCATCCTCATTTTCGTCTTCTTCGTCTTCTTCGTCGTCATCATCATCATTTCCTTCAGCATCTACCTGTCTTGCACGGAGACGCGCAACTGGGACATTTTCTTCCATCTCTTCAATCTCTCCTTCAGAGTTCAAAATGTTCACCATATATCCACCTCTGTTCTCTAAAATCTGCGCAGGAAACCAATCTCTTGAAGAACCGCTCCCGTACAAGATCTCAACATCGTCTCCAATTGCAAATTTCGCAGCTCTTCCCCCGCGTTTCTTATGTTTCGGTGGTTCCGTCTTTGTTGCCGGTGGTTTGCTTTTGCTTGGCGTTTTCTTTGAAATGGATTCAGTTGCATCGCCATCCTCTTCTGGTATTTTATTGAGGCGCTTAGATTGCACAACCAAACAATCGCGAAGATAGCGTGTCTTACTCTCTCGGAGTTGTTTAATAGTTGCCTCGTTTGTATTAATGATATTTTGAGCTTCGATAATAAGTTGACTCGCTTGTGCAATACATGCTGTTTTTGCAAAATCTTCAGTGGTCATTGATTGCGCTTTACGTAATTCTTCTTGGTATTTACCACGATTTTTAACAGCCTCTTGAGTTTGTAATTCACGGTTCTGTATATCTTTCATAATACCTTCAATCGCCTGGCAAGCCTTATTATGTTTTGCAACTTGCGCTTCTGATAAAGCAGGAGATGCCTTCAGACGAGGAGGAGGCTGTGCAGTCGCAATTGGCGCAGCATCCACCACTTGTGTCTCGATATCCACAGCCACGTACTGTTTGACCACGCGCACAATTGTTTTCTTGCCACGCTTCTGCTCCAGTAATTTTTGGTAGAATCGAAGCTTATCTTGCATATGTTCACAAGCCAGGGCCCACTCTTCTACAAATTCACCACTCATATGACTCTGAGCGGGACCGCGCACATCAGTTACCATGTCTTGGGCAAACCGGGAAAATGCTTTGAGCTTTGGATAAATCGAATCAGCGCTGCCGCCTGATTTTTGTTTCATGACCTCGTGTAGCTTTGTATACGTTTCTGATTCTAAGCGCGCCCGGTTAGTCATTTGTTCGGCCATGGCGCGCAACAGGTTCGAGTAGGCGAGACCTAAAAAATTAGCAATGTGGGAGACGTGTCTGCAAAGTTATGTGTCAGCGATGGCGTGTGAAGTTACAAGGATGCGTCAGAGAAGCGCCGACGGCTATTTAATGCGTCGGCAGCAAATAGGAGTTAAACAGATGCGCTGCGTATACTTTGACGCGGGGGCTCACTGCGTGGGGTGTGAGAGGCTGTGTTGACGTGAAATACTCGTGGCCTGGTTTGGGCAGCCGGCTAAAACTACTTCGCAGCCCCCCAAAGCAAAGATAACCACCGTAACTAAAAAATAACCCGCGGGTTTTAGCGGGGTGTGCGCTACCTTTTTGATGCGGTGTCAGCGACACACGCTGTGCTATGGCCGACCACCCTCTTGCCTTGGTGGACACACACAGTGATAACAGCGATGAGAGCCACAATCCTTTTGACGACAGGGTTGAACAAGCTCAAAAAGGGCTTATGTTGGCACATCTACGAAGGAGATACATGAACGTCTGGGAATACGCATCTCGTAGATGGAATGCTTCGGATATTGTTACAGTATTGAGGAATTTGGAGCGCGGGTTTCACATTTACTCCGGAGGCAACAACGAGCAATTACAAGACATATCTGGAGCTCACTTGTACCTGAGAAAGATATTTATACAGTTCGATGGGCATAACTGGAGATCTTTATTATCTGAATGGACATTATGCGACGAAGAAGGAGAGTTTAGCGAAAATGAATTGAAGTCCATAAAAGAGAGGCTACAAGATGATTATAAAGCTATATCAGATTACTTAAATTTTTTTACAGAAGTGAGTATGATAATTTATGGTCGCGAAGCTCAAGTGATCTACGACGAAGGTTTGCTAGACAGAACTACGCAACTTGCTAGACAACGATACAGAGCGGCGCGGACTGGTGAATACATATCCAATCTTTCAACTTTATCAGACTTGATAAGTTCATTTAGATACGCTGTCAAGATTGAACCACCATCGGTACACACTCCCGACGTTTACACTATAGAATGTTTGAAGTTAGCTGCGTTGGGTGTACGCCGGAAGTATGTAGTATCTCGACATCGATATAATGTGATTTATGCTAAAGATGAGAAAGGATACTATGTAATGCATGATGAAAAGACTTTACGACGTGTTTACTTGCGTTTACGACGCAACGACGTGCCTGAATTATTCAAACATCAAAGTGACCCTGTTTCATACTGCTATAGAATGCAAGCGAATTTACCAATAGAGATGTGGCAAGATCACATAGTTCCTTACCTTATTGATGAACAAACTCGAAGCAGATTTAAAAGGAACTGTACAATTGCTCGTGAGCTGAAGAAGGCGGAGCGGTTATTGCGAGACTTCAATCAAGGATATGTGGAGTATTACTCTACCAGTCGTCGCAAACACAAAATACTATATGATGTTTACAAGAACTTCATGAGAGACCTCGACTCGAAGCATGAAAAGATGCAAGCGAAGGCGAAGGCGCGGGTTGCTCAGATAGACTCGCTCCTCGCCACCTTTGTGGGCAACCCCAGAAGCAAGCTTTTGCTTAATAGGCTAATTTAAAAATATAGTTCCTTAGTATAAGTGGTTTCTTACTGAAGTAACCTACGTTACTTCAGTAGCAAGCTTTTGCGGAATAGAGTTCATGAACTCTATTCCGGAGGGGGCGACTAGAGTCTAGCTCACTAGAACATAAGCGACCTTCTCCATCCTGCTGGGCGTGTGCGTCTTGGCGATCTAACGGATCCTGAACTCCATTCCGGGGGCCCCCCTAGCATTCTATTAAATATTAACTTTAGAGTAGGTGCGAAAGTACGACAGGAGGATATGGCCAAACAGAACACAACAGAGAAGGAACCTTTGCTCTTCGGACGAGAAGCTCAGCGAGCGCCTCAATGAACGAAAGAAAGTGAGAACGGAAGAAACAGGGTTTCGACCACGCCGGCGGGAATTATGATGATGTCTTTGCATCTCCCTTTCCCGTCGGCGCTGCTCTCGACGATTCTGGCTTTCATATTCCCGGTTCTGCCTTTTACGTCGACGGCGGCTTTCCCGCTCCTGCCTTTGATACCGGCGCTGCGCCCTGCGGTTTTCCCGGCTATGGCTCCTGGGTCTGGAAAACGGCTTTCCGGTAATCTTCAGGGGTAATACTAGGGCTGCTCCCATTAGCCAGAAAGCCGCGCCGAGCGCAGCTCCGGCGATGTGCGCGTCGTGGCCAATTGTTACTCCTTCTTTGTCACCTTCTCGCACCTCTCCTTCACGCCGCGTCAGTCCATACAGATCCCCTGCTACGAGAGCAATGACACAGAGCCAGAGGGGATACTCACGTGCTCGGTAGTCGAGGAAAGGGATCTTGGTCTCGATAGTGGCACACGGGCACGCGAGGCAGACGTAGACCTCCAACGCGGTGATTGCTCCAGACGCGCCGAGGCCGCGTCTCTCGGACGCATTGCGTGCTGCAAACTGACTACTGCCCAGCCCAACACGGCGGAGCAGATCTGGAATGTAGCATTCTAAGAGAGCCGATCCAATGACCGAGGCCGAATAGATGAACGCCACCTTCCAGGCGGCCATGAGCTTCAGCATCTCAGGCATGACTACATGCAGGGCCATCATATTGAGAGAAAAATGCTCGCGACTTTTATGTGAGAATGCAGGCAGCACCATGGTCCATGGGCGCCTGTCATACGCGCGCAGGTTGTTGAGTTGGGTCGCATGGTTCACGAACGTGTGAGCGACCTTCTCGTTGATACTCGCGAAGTACCAACCGAGATGAATCGCTGCATTTGACGCTGTGATTACTTCGGTAATCTGAGGCCGCGCGAGAGCGGCGGTCAGTCCGAGCTGGAGCAGGAGCGCTTTGGCAGCGACGCGATTCCGCAGCGACGTCCGCAATCTACGCTCCGAGCTCGGCCTCGGACGGAGGTAGGGTTGTGAGGAGAGCTTGGAAGGGCGCAGCACAGGCTTTGCGTAACAGCAGGTGACCAGCGCAACGCAGTGCACACTCCGCAGGCGCATGCTAATGGGGGCCGTTTTGCTGAGAGTTTGTATCAAGCAGGCCGACTAGAGTCTAGCTCACTAGAACATAAGCCTACTAGTGCACATAATGTATGAGCGTGCGTCTCCGCATAGAGCAATTAAAGTACAAGGATTGCGGTTATTTAAGCGCTGCAGATCCCAGTTAAGCCAGGTATGGGGCTAGTATGATTTAAAGTAACCCCGGGTATGGGCC
>JACLAA010000477.1_pt1 | contig 18856 bp, 24 predicted proteins | sample 8027891 | NCBI WGS metagenome assembly JACLAA01 (sample SAMN15724900, study PRJNA655200) | protist metagenome | isolation source: fluorescence activated cell sorting (FACS) single amplified genomes of... | place: Spain: Blaines Bay Microbial Observatory, Mediterranean Sea | collected 2016-01-19 | reverse complement strand
CAACCATTACCGGGCACATTCATGCTTTTGACTATCACGCAATGGATGATCTTGATAGAACTGAATCATATACAACAGGGGCGGGGTGTGTAATTAAACAAGAGTACAACCGCACCCATAGGCGCAGGCTTAAGCATTCTGTTGGTTTTCTTTGTGGAGTGATAAATGACAAGACTGGTGCTTGGCAAGTGTGGCAAGTTAAACGAGACGAAAAGACAAAGACATGGTTGGACCCAATGACAATATAGATGATCTACTTAGCAAGATTGATGCAGCTCTGAAAGAGATTGATCAACCTGTGCCTCAACCTGAGAACAGTGTGACGGTGATGCAGTACGCTAAAGAAAAAAGCCTATCCCGATATTGTTCTCAGGATAGACTTGTTAAGCTTTATCGCTCAGGATTGATTGAGCGGGTCCGTTGGAGAAATACCTATTGTTATTTTTTCAAATAACCTCCTGCAATAATTGAGTTGGCTCACCGTCTGGACTGATGGACCAGAACTCAATTGAGTCCTGTTTGAGTACTGAATTTTTATAATGTTTAAGGAACACATCAAGCCCGTGCCCTGCCCAAGAAGTCAGAGCCCCCTCATCTTGGTGGTAAGCATAATGCATTGAGCAAGCTGTATGCCTCATAATGTTGCGCTGCCATTTAATTAGTTTGGCTTTGTTTCTGATGATGGCTTGCCTTTTTGTTGGCACGCTTAGAATTGGCTGACTCTGATCACATAACTCAAGCCACTTGATCGCATTAGGCATTAGCTCAACGTATCGGCTTGCGTTTGTTTTGCTCACCTCAGGGCTTATGTAAATGTGCTTTCTCTTAAGATCAATATCATCCCAAGTGATGCGGCTAAGTTCTGACCGTCTCAAACCTGCAAAGATTGAAATAATATAATAGGGCAAATACTTGCCACCAAGCTCATCATTAACAGCCGTTAAAAGTTTTTGAATTTCATCAATCTCCAACACTTGAGGCTTTTCTTTTATAGTCCGATAAGTCTCAACTTCTTTGATGACATTGCCAACGTGAAAGCCTTGAGGACTAAGTGAACCCCATGCAAACATTGCGTTTAAAATACGCTTGTAAGACGTGACAGATCCCTCAGGTAATTGATTGAGCACTTTCTGGATGTCATCAGCCTTGATGTCATGCGTGAATTTGTCAGGCAAATGCTCAGCCACATTTTTAGACTTATTAATATAATCATTATAAGCCCTATGACTCATAGGCTTTCGCCTGTTTGGATTATCAACATAACGCTGAGCCAATTCAGTAAGAGTGATTGATTGCTTAATTTGACTAAGGTGCTCAAGCCATTGCTCAACTACTTGCGTCAGGTTCATCCCTGTGCCGTCTAAGAGTGCAATTGCATTAGATGCATCATGATAATGCTGAGGGGCTATTTGAGCCCCCCCTGATCCAAAGTCTTGAATCTCTTGATTAAGTTCCCTAACTCTTTGATTTGCCTCCTCACGGGTCTTGTAAAATTCTCGCCTGCGTTTTTCTCCTGTGAGTGTGGCAGGAATTTCAACCTTCCAACCCTTAAGCGTTTTGTTTTTTGGGTAATTGATGAGCTTCATATTATTTACTTGGAAGTTGATCAGGTTCATCTGATTTAAGTGCAGCAAGCTCCTCCTCACTTGGTTTGGGGAAACCTTTGCAAATTTCAAAGTAACCAGTCAAAGGGGTGCAGGGTCTCAACTCCCAATCAGTTTTAGAAAGTTCATATTTAAAACTTGCTATTAAATAACGGACTTGACTGTCAATTTGCTCACGGATAAAAACAGCGGTTTCGTTTTCTCGATCTTTAACGTGATAGCTAAATAATTCCGTTAAGTTTTTTTGAATTTTTATGAGCTTGTTGATATTAGTAACGCAATTTTTTGCGACTTGTTTTTGAATAATTTTCATAAGTTATTTTTAAGTTTGTTTTCAGTTGCTTGTCTTAAGCCCTGACCCCTGACCCCCACCGATTGGCGAGGGGCAGAAACATGGTTTAAGAAACAGCGCAAACCAAAGGGCTGATTTTGAAACCTAGTTGAGAAGCGAGCTCTCTTGATGTCATGAAAGCTTTGCCCGAAAAGTGAGCCCTGCTTTTTTTGTCATTAACAAAAGTTAGCAAATTGTTATCTTGATCAACCTCACCAACTAATTGACCAATACCCTGACTAATAAAACAAACAGAGTCATCAGTGATCATGCTTGTCTCAAGTGGCTCATATTTATGCAAAACCTCAAGCCCATCATCATCTCGAAATATCCAAAAGAGCTTACCATCAATGACAATAAACTGATTGGCGTTTTTGGCGTACTCTTGCCAACCCTCAAAGTGTTTGCTCTCTTCAATGTCTTTGTTGATTCTGTTTATCTCCTCAGGAGTGCAGTCATCAAGTGCGTGCTCAAAGGTTTTTGATCTCCAAGCTTTGACCATGATCTCAGTGGTGTTGTGTTGTATTGTTTTCATAAGTAGTTTTTTGAGTTAAGTGTCTGATTAGATTTAATAAGACTTAATAAGTTTATATGAAGTCTTATTAAGTGCAAGTATTTGGTGCCCAAAGGTGCCCAAAATGACCGATCAAACGCCCGAATTTGCCCTAAACTGCAACGATGTGGAAAACGCAGAAAGTGCGCTTTTAGACTGTATATACTGGAAAAGCGTGGAGCCGGCTTCCGGATTCGAACCGGAGACCTACTGATTACAAAGGAACGAATCTTTTTTAAAGGTATAGGCAAAAACGAAAATTTTGAGAGTTTGGTGCCCAACTGTTGCCCAGTTTCACGAATTTTGGAAGCCTAAAAATTCCTCTCTTTTCCTATCCTTTCCTCTCTTTTCCTAACCCTTCCACAAGGTTGCTTTTGTTTCCTTAACTTTCCACACTCTGCATGATTTTGCATGACTTTGCATGATTAAAAGCATCATCAAGAACCTCCCAATTATCAAACTTAATTGATTTGGCTTTTTTTGTTTTTGGCTTTGGCGTGAATGATGAGATGATTTTAGGAAAACAAGAAAATACCCATTTGGGTGCCTGATCAGTTTCAAGCAAACACATGGCATAAACATCAAAATGATTAGGACCATAATGTTTTTTATATTTGCTTGTGACATATTTTTTATTGTCAAAATACGTTGCTTTTTTGATCTGCACTGATACCAAAACCCCGTCATTATTTTCAAGAATGATGTCTTTTGTCGATCCGTCCTCATTTGGTTTATAAGTCCTGAAGCCTCTTTGATTAGCTTCGTGGCAAAATAAATGCTCAATTGATGAGCCTGAAAGAGAATAGTCAATCACACTTATTAAAACTTATTAAGACTAAGATAAAAAAAGGTGGGGGTGTTCAAATGGGAGATAAAGGCTCCAGTTCAAGGCTCTCCCTTGACTCTAGTCCCTCACCCTTTCTCATCAGATTAGTTCAATGATTTGGTTTAATGAATGAGGGTATGTGATTGGTCCATGACCGCCCCACTCTCCTGATTTACGACAATCAACAATAGTTTGCAGATGCCCTTGATATGCAAGCCGACCCGCTTTGATTAGTGCAGGCTCAGCATAGTGCAGTTGTGACTCATAAGGTGCGGTCTTCTTTGTAAATATCCAACCAAAGCGTGGGCATCCTGATGACAATCCGCAGGCTTGAACTATGTCAGCATAGAACGCAGCTTGAACCCACCAAGCCCATTGTGAGATTGATCTGCCCGGATTCCATTCTGCCAATGATTTGAGGTCGTAGATTGTAGCGACTGCATTGGGCTCAGGCAATCCCTCATCAAAGGCATCAAGGCGAGCTTTGCAAGCCACTTGGTTGCCTCTGCCATCAGGTAAGTCTGCAAAACAACTGAGCTCATACTGTAAATCCTTTTCAAAGATTTTAGGCGTGCGCTCATCAAGTGCTTTTTCAGGGTCCTTGATTCTCTCAGTCATCTCAATGATTTGCTTGTAGGTCTTAGCATCAATCAACTCACGACCCTCAGCCTTGACTTGTTTTGTGTATGACTTCCAAGCTCCCAAAGCTTTTGAGAATTTAGGTGATGGCTTTCTCTTGTTTGCAATTTGCTCCTCATTAGCCTCTGCAAGTATGCGCTGATAGAGTTGATCATCCTCAATGACATACTCATCAAGAAAAACTTTAGGAGTTAAGCAAAAGCTATGCAGAGCCCGCCCAAATGAAAGGGCAGGGGTTTCAGCATGGCTCACATCCTTTTGTTTTAAAACATGATTGTGATAATACTTAGCAGGGCAACCCGCATCTCTCCTGTCCTCATCCAAGTCGTGCAAGCTTGAGTTGTTAACCTCAGGGCGTGCTTGATAATCAGAAAAAGGTAAGTTATCAATAACCTCGCTCATTTGACTACCTCCTGACCTGTAAGAGACTGACCGAATTGCTTGCGCACTCCGATTCTGATGTGCCTGTTTGGGATTGTTGGCTTTACTCTAACGCACGGGGCTTCTCCTTGGGGCGTTTTACAGACCGCAGGGCGCAGGGTTATCTTTTTGCCAATCCACTCCTCAAGACTATTCCCAAGCATTTGCTTGAGTAAATCCTGTTGAGTCTTTGGCAATACCCACTTTCTGGTTGTTCCCTTAAAGGCAAGCGTTGGCTTATTAGTTGTTTGACCGTTGGCAAACGTTAAGCCACCCGCCTCAATTACGTCAGAGATCTCAACGTCAAACTCTGACCAAACGCCTTGCTTAATCAGGTTGTCAGCATAGAGAAATCCCTCCTCTTGTTGATTCTTAGAATGGGATGTCATCGTTTTGGGCATAGCTTTGATTGTTTTGAGTTTGTGGTTTAGGGGCTTGTTGTTGAGGGCGTTCATTTCTTTGGTTTTGTGGTTCATAGAAATTAATCCAACCATTCCAGTCCTGTCCTAGTGGGACCGTGTCGAGTTTCATGGATTGCGTTCCGTCAGGTCTAGTGAAGACCGTGCCAATATTTTTATATCGTTTCTTAGTTTGACCTTCGCCATCGGTGTACTCACCAAGCGAAACAACTGCATCATGGGTTTTTTTCATTTTAGTTTTTCTTTGTTTAGTGTTTGAAAAATTATATCTAAGGGAGTGCTTTGACTTAAGTTTTTGAGTTCCTTGCAATAGACCTCTGCAATGAGTTTGGCTTTCTTGTAATCGCCTTGCTTGACGTACTCAGAAAAAAACAAATCACCTTTTAAAAAATTGTGATATCTGGACTCAACTCTTTCCTCTGAGTTGTCTATGAATTGAGCCTTGTGGTGGGCGTGTTCAAATATTTGAAATGCATCAATCATGCTGCCCTCCAAACTGTTTGATTGTTTCCAGTTGATGACGGTCTTAGTTGTCCCGTCTTGTATATTTTGCCAAGCCTTGAAAGCTCTGAGAATCTTGGACGAATTGACAAAACGCTTTCACTCATCTTGTCAGCGCATTCGTCTGCGGTCATTGATCCAAATAGCTCAAGTGTTGCAATGACTTTGGTCCTAAGCTTTTGAGGTTGGTTTCTTTTGTTCAAGTCCTTTGCGGTTTCACGGCTTGGACCCTCTAAGGTTTTAGTCCCTGCCTCAATGGGGTAGGGGTGCCAATTGAATGATGTTTGATTCATAGGTTGTTTTTTATTTTATTTTTTAGTTTTTCGGTTTCGGCTTTGATTGCCGCTAATTGTTCGGGTGTCAGGTCCTCAGGCTCAGGCAGGACAGGTGCAAGCTTTGGCTTTTCCTTTTTGGGCTTTAGCTTCCAATCAATTGACTGCGCTCGTTCTAGCAGTTCTGAAAAGTTTTCAATGGCTCTTGATGCGCTTTGTGGGATGTGGGGTTGCTTCCCTAGTTTCCCCGCTTTGTGCTTCATGACGTACTTGCAAACAAGATCAACATCATGGTCGGTGAATGGTGCTTTTTGGTGAGCCATCCAGAGGGACCGCTTAGCCTCTTCACTCAGTCGGTCAGGGTGGGCGTTGTATTGCTTACAAACTTTCTGAACCAACTCCCTCAAAAAAAAACCAACCTCCTCTTTCTCAGAAGTGTCATTTGTCTGAGATTCCTTTTGTTTGTTTGTTTGTATGTCTTGTATGTCTGTATGTCTGTAGCAGGTGCCTTGTGGCAGATCGTCAGGAGATGGCGGGAGATCGTCAGGAGATGGCAGGAAATCGTCAGGAGATGGCGGGAGATTTTGGATTTGCTCGGACTTTTTGCCCATTTTAAAGCTGATCCAATTGACATCATCTGAGCTCAGGATTTTGAGAGCATTCTCAAGGACATCTTTCTCAATCCTGAGAATATTGGCAATGATTTGGACCGTCATGGGTCTGCCGTCTGACCTTGAAAGGGTCCCTAATAGGCGCACGCTCTTAGCCTCATTTGTGGCGTGAAGCTGACAAAGGGCTTGGAACACTCCAAACGCTTCAAAGCCCCCCTTGATTGAGCTCAGTGCAATGTATCCAGTGGACTGTAATCCTACAGGACAAGCAAACCAATTGAGTGCCTTGCGTTTCCTTGACTCAGCGTGCTCAAAGTTATCATCCCATTTGTTAATTGTTATCATTTTTTGAGTAGTTCAGAGGCTTTAAGTTTGAGATTGCCCTGCTTGACCTCTGAAAGCATTTGAGGGGTTATTTTGTTGAGAAGTTTTCTGGCTGACTTGCCACAAAAGTCATGCAGCTCAAAGCCGATGGCAGCCCTTTGGATTGGGTCCTCCATGTCATCAAGCCAAATTTCATAAATTGCGATCGGTAAAGATGAGCCTGATTCTGCAAAGACTAAAAAATGGTGATACCGATTTTTTTCAATGTGGATTGATCTGCATCCTCTATGGTCAAGCCCTCTCACACTGTGAGCGGGGAGGGTGTTCGTTCAAGGTTACCTATGCGACCTTGCCCAGAGCTCTCCTCTGATTCCATTCCCCCCCCGCTCGATGTCTCATCATAACCCCCATCATGACAATCTTGTTTTAGTTCTTTGTGTGTCGTTTTCCAAAGATCATAATTCAAATAAAACAGTTCAATTGATATCAAACCAAGGACCCCAAAGAGAACGGAAATTATTGAGAGCCAGAGAACAAAGTGCCAGAGCGTAAAGCAAGCCAGTGCTATTGATCCGAATAGGGTTAATATTGCAAGCGACTTATACCGCTCGCAGCTTGCCAAATGACGGCAAGCCCGTCCTCTGTATTTTTTGATTAGATTTAGTTTTTTGTGCATTGGTTTTTTGGGTTCGTTGTTGAATGTATTTATTAAGAAATTGCTCACTCACTCGCTTGGTCCGATTGTTGATGACAACCTGCTCAAGCTCTCCCTCTCTGATCATTCGCTTTATGGTGTAAGTGCTTAGTGAAAGCCTTTGAGCTACGTCTTTGATTGTGATGAGTTGATTCTTATTCATACTTAATCAGTCTTAATAAGACCTATTTAAAAAAAATACGAGAGTGGTGAGTTGGCACCACTCAAGTGTTTGGGGCTGCTTGTTTGTGTGATCAAATCTGCTAAGCATGGACAATGCTCTCATCAATCTCTCAAGCAAATTTATCAAAATCATTTTGTGAAAACTTTTTGATTCTTAATAGCTTCTGAAATTACTTTGCTCGTAAACTCTGGTAATGTTTCGGCAGCCTCAGCCGCTTTACTCTTGAGGGTTTTGTGTGTCTCCTCATCCAATCGGACTTGTAAAAATTTGATTTTCATTACTTAACTTATGTTAAGGTTTATTAAGTCTTATTAAGTTTCAACCTTAAACTTGTTGTTGTGTTATTGGTTGTCTTTAAGTTCTTTATTTTAAGTAAATTACGTATTTAATTTTTTTTAGTAAAAAGCGAATCTTTTATAATATCACCTAAAAACAAGGGTGAGAATTTTTTAAATATTATTATTAAGATTACAATGCGTTAATTCTTAAGAGTCCTTAATAATACTTATTTACTCAATCTTAAATCATGTTATTGATAAAGCCACCCCCGCTTTAATAATGGCAACTAAAGACATCGGTCACGGAATGAAAAACGTTTCAGTGACAATAACAGAAAAAGAAAAAGACATACTTGAATCATTGGCTGAGAAGTCTGGAATGAGTAGATCCGAATATTGTAGACGAGCACTCAGCGAGTTTATTGATTCAAAAACTTATTTTGACCCACCTCAAAAAAAGTCTCAGTAATTATTCGGTCAGCTTTTCAAGTATAGCCTCTTGAGCTTTTTCAATACGCTCAAGGCTTTTATCTGTGCCCTCTTGTTGGACCCTAATGACTGCAATGTCTGTCTTGATTTGTGATATGTCAGAACTGTTACGGCTCAGCCCTTGAGTGTTATCATCAATTTGGTCTGCGTGTTTTTTAAGATTAGCCTCCTCTTTAGCTTCTGAGCTAATCACTTTTATTGCAAAGCCTGCAAAACTTATGGCTCCTGATAAGATGGTTACTGCAAACCATTTGGGAAGTCTTACCGTTTTATTTTCTGTTGTTTCGCAAGTCATGCAATCAGTTCTTTTCCTGAGGTCCGTCTTTCTCTTAGTTGCGCCATTGTCAGCCCACTCATGTATTCAAAATGAGGCGAATCACAAAACCTTTTAAAGTTACCTCCCCACATTATTGGCAAGCCTTGAACGTCTGCTTCTGTTGCAATTGATTTATAAACTTTATAAACGAACTTTGAATCAACTGCGTCCATGTATTTGCGATCAATAAAAATGCCCATGTCCAGAGCAAGGGCAAAATTATGCAATGATGTGCCCGGTTTAGCATAAGAAACAATTGACCCTTTTGTTGTGCGCCCTTGGTTGTAAATCTTTTGCTGTTGAGCAAATGACCGAAACCCTGAGATGGCTTTGACCTCGCAATTGGGTCCACCGTATTGCTTACCCTTAGCCTTAGCAATCTGCATCAACTGAATGAAAACAGGTTGAACCTTTTGATTAAGGCTTTGAATGTTTTTTTTAGTCCTTGAATCAAGGGCAAACCTCAGCCGTGGCGTGGGCTTTGGCTTTGGCATGGGTTTAAATCGCTTAAAACGACTAAAAAACCGCTTTAAGCGTTTAAACATTGTTTTAATTGTCTTTAATCCAAACGCCTGCGCCAACAGTGCGCCCGTTCAAAGTACCCTCAACGCCTAGATTGACATCCTTGGACCCGCTCACAGGACCAATGCCAATCAATGGGTTGCTCATCTTACACCCTGACAATGCAAGCACTGCTAACGCTAATAATATTATTTTTATCTTCATTTATTTTGATGCCAATTTTTTGGCGTTTAGTTTTGAAAAGATTATTTCAAGCAACATAAGGGCGGCAGCGATTACCACCGCCACCGTTGATTCAATTTGCTCGTTGGTGACTGCCAACACTGGAGCGATGGCAATCCCAAGCTTAAGCAATTGACGCTTTCCCCATCCGCTGATGAGATGCTTTTCAATTAGTTTTTTTATTATGTCTTTCATTGATATTCTTGACCCCGTTCTTTTGCCGGGGCGTTGCAAAAAGGTTGCTCTAGGCATCGAGTTCAAACTGTTTTTTATATGACTTGAAACATTCAGAAAATACAAAATTTAAATAAGCATTCTCGTCATCAATTAAATCAGGGTTTGCAATCTTTGGCTCACCAACTGCCTCGATAAAGTCAGGGTTTGCAATCATAAGATTTTCGTCATCAGGGTCGGGCATTGTTTCGCTGCCTTCACTTGGTACGTGGTCAGGGTTGTCAATCTCTTGCGGCTTTGCATTGTTATGCGCCTCTAGTGATTTGGTAACCCCTGCCAGTTCGTCCTCGCTTAGTGTGTATTCAAATTTCATTCCTCAGTTTTTTCTGGCTCTGGTTGTTCTGGTTTTAATTGAGCAAATGCTTGCACGGCTCCCGGCAAGTCATTGCTTACCGCTTGCAGCCCTGCCGCTTTTATTCCTGTATCAATTAACGCAGCTAATAAATTAAACTGCTCGTTTGTTAGTGTGTTGTTTGGTTGGTCTTTCATAAAATTGCTAAACTGCCGTTGATGTCACTGTCCCGTCATTTGCACATGTTATTCTGTAACGAGTGCCATTAGCTGATGACAAAATTAAGCCTTTGTCGTCTGTCACAAGCTCCATATCTCCGCTTGATGTAATTTTTGCTTTTTCTGTTGGTGAACCTGAAACATCTGCACGAGTTGCAAAACTTAAACTGTGCGCAGATCCAAATGTGTTTTCAGTTACTAAATTTATTTCTGATCGAACTGAGTTTGGGCCTGACCCACTTTGATCAGCACTGAAAAATTCTAAGGAAGCAATTTTATCTCCAACAGTCCAAGCTTTATCTTCTGCACTATGTATTCTTAAAGTTGATGCAAATATTCTAACCGCTTCGGTGTTATTGGGTTTGAAAATTATGTCGTTGTTAGTCTGTGATGATGTTGATAAATTTAAATGATCACTTGCATTGCGAACAGAGCCTGTGCTGTTAACATAAACATTTCCCTCGCTCCAAATTCCATTTGAATCAATGGTTAGCATTTTGTCGTCACCAACGTGAAACTTAATTGATCGATTGTTTGAAGCGAATGAACCGATTGACGAGGTGTTGAATTTAATATGATCAGACTCTGCCGATATTTTTAAAGCCTCGTAGTTTGAGCCGTCGGTGTAATTTATGTAATTTTGGGTAATGTCTCCGTCTCCTGAGATTTTTAGTCTTAGCTTATCATTGTTTGAACTGTCGCTTGTTCCAAACGTCAACGCTGTTTGAGCGGCTGTTGCGTTGTCAGCTATAGCTCTCATTGAAGCTTTTACACCTGCGCCCACCGTCCCAGAATTATCGGCTTGATAATATTCTAACGCTCCTAATTCTTGGCTTTCAGCAATGTCTGTGTCTGTGGTTGATAATCTAATGTTTGCGCTTGCAGAATCAGAAATTTCTAACTTAGCACTTGGATCTGTTACAGAAATTCCAATGTTACCATTGTTGTAAACAGTTAAATGATTGTCTTCTGTGTTATTGCCTGAAAATTGAAGCCTTTGATTTGCACCGTCTAATGCTAATAATTGCCCTAATATAGTTCCATCTTCTTTTGCAAACCTAACTGACGGTCTAGCTGAACCGCTTGACGGGTCTTTATCTCTAATTATTAAAAAGTTTGAGTCTTCGTCTGTGTTTCCTGCAATTTCTAGCTTTGCACTTGGCGAGTCAGTACCAATTCCAACGTTACCGCTTGAGGCAAGTCTAATGCGTTCACCAGTTAGACCATGTTCTTTTATGACAAAATCTGCATTAACACCATTTTGAATGGTTTGAAAAGAATACCCTCTGTTTTGATAGCTTCCATTTTTTAACCCTAAATACAAAACATCATCTCCAGAATTAGCAAAAATTGACGCTGTGCCTGAAATACTTTGAGTGCCGTTTGACCCACTGTATTCAGAAATTTGAAAGGTGTTTAAAGGCGCTGTCGTGCCAATGCCAACGTTGCCGTCTGAGGCAATGCGCATTTTTTCGGTCAAGGAATTTGTTCCAGTGGCTAAAGAAATGGCACCAGTTCCGCTAGAATTATCTTCATTTATAAACCGTATTTCACTAGAACAAAATAAATTAGTTTCACCTCTTTGCGCACCAATAGCTGAATAAGTTCCAGTGTTACCTAAAAACATAGAAAACTTTTTACCTGTTGCATTGTCTGAGGTGCCTAAACTCAAAAGGTGACTTGGCGCTGTCGTTGAAATTCCAACGTTGCCGCTTGAGTTTAAATAAATAGATCTATTAGCGTCTGTCGTGTTATTAGAACTTATAAGTAAATTTGATTGAGCTTTAATAACAGAGCCAGTGCTACCTGAATCTGATGCATATAAATCAAGATGTGTTGTTCCGGCTTTTTGTAGTTTTAACTCACCACCACTTGAACCGTCTAGATGCAATTCTGCCCATCCAGATCCATTATAAATATCTAGGTTTGCACTTGGCGATGTAACTCCGCCAATGCCAACGTTGCCTGTTGAACCGTCAATGACTAGCCTGTCATTAGTTCCAAGTGTGTCTCCTGATGATATTTTGAATTTTTTACTATCACTTTCATCTGTTCCAATAGTAAAGCCATAGGTTCCATTGTGCGAAAAGCTAACACTTGCATCAGCAAAGGACGTAGAGTCTATTTTAATACTTGCCGTTTTTGTATTGCTCGCATTTCCAATAGTTAAAGCATCACTTGGCGATGTAACTCCGCCTATTCCTAATCTGCCTTCATTATCAATGATAGTCGTTGAATAAGTGTTAGCGGCATTCTTAGTTATAAACCGCATTTTTGTAGCCGCTCCACTACCAACATTTGAAACAAAATCAGCATATCGAGCATATTCATTTCCGCTTCCGCCTTCTGCATAATAATGATTTATTATTAAACCTTGAGGCTCACTTGTTGCATAAGTTCTAATTGCCGCTGTTGCGCCCTCAGTGTCAGCAACACAAAACTGGTTTCCAGAATTGTCATTGTCTTTTGAGACGTGCAAAAATGCGCTTGGCGTTACTCCAATGCCTAAGCCTGTGGAGTTAAGGCGCATTAACTCACTCGAACCTGTAATATCAATTACAAAATTTCCGTCACCTATAAGCATATTGTCAGACGTGTCAATTTTGACCATTTGAAAGTTGCCACCTCCGTTAGTTTCACCAAGTAAGGATTTGGCATTATCAAGTCTTATATCACCGCCAGAAACGTGAAACTTTGATTGTGCTGTTGTTGCTCCAATTACTAAATTACCACCATTAAAATAAGAGTCACCGTTGCCCCTTAATTCAACAGTTTGTGAGCCTGATGAAAATAATTGAACATACCCCTCATCAGCATCTCGTGTAAGTTTTAAAGCATCATTACCGTCATCAGACTCACGCAAAATAATGCGACCGCCTTTCATTGTTAAATCACCACTTGAGTCAAACCTAGCCGCCTCATTTCCGCCAGTTTGAAATGCAATATGATGACTACCTGATGAAACTCCATTAATTCGATTATGTGCAAATTCTAAATAGTTGTTTGCATCATAGGCAACTTTTAAGCTTGGTGAATCTGCGCCACCGCTGTTGGTCTCTAAAAGACCATAAGCCTTGACCCCTGTTGAAAGAGTTTCAAATTTTTTAGAACCTGAATGGTTAAGCTCTATTTTTTCGCCACTGCCACCTTTAGCGGCAAGCATTATGCTTCCGCTTCCTGCATCTTGCAAAAATATTGAAGCGTTATTTGTTGTTATATAAAAATCGCCTGTACCATTTTCAGAGATGTAACTATTACCATCATGTTGAATTGTTAAATCTGAATGAGTTCCAAATTTAGCCTTAACGCCATCATTTAATAAAACGTCCCCTGTCAGCGTTCCACCTGCAAGCGGCAACTTTGTCGCTATATTATTAGATACGGTTGTGCTAAAATTTACATCATCACCAAGAGCGGCAGCTAACTCATTAAGTGTATTAAGCGCGGCAGGCGCATTGTCAATCAGACCATCAAGCTGACCCTTATTGATTGCGTCACCGCTTGCAGTTCCGTCAGCCAAACCTGTAATTTTTTGGCTACCCATTGCAACCGCTCCGCTCATCGTTCCACCTGTCAATTGCAAGTGTGGAGCGTTTAAGGTCGTGCCGTCATAAGTAAGCCCTCCGCTTAATGCAATCGCTTTACCTTTGCCAACGTCATTGCTTGAGATTGAAAACAATGCGCCAATTGAATCATTGTTTAGCATGGCACTGGACCCAAGGACCTCAGCAAATGGCTCTGAAAGATTTATCTTTTCAGAAAGAACAACCTCATTACTTTTTCTTAAAGTGAAACCAATTGACAGGTCACTGCCGTCTGAGTTTGCAGCATAAGCCAAGGCGGTTGTGTTAAGGCTTAGCGTCCCTGTAACTGATGGGCGTTTGACTAGGTTGTGAGTGCCTGCGCTGAGTGCAGTCTTGTCTCCGTTTGTTTTGTAAGTAATCTGCCAAATGCGTTCACCTGTCTTTTTTACGCTTCCAATGTCAGACGAAAGGGCAGAGTTTAAAATTGATTTTACCTGTGCGGCTGTTGCCTCTGTTGGAATTGGTTCGGAGTTTGAAACAACAAAAAAGCTGCCGGGCGCAGGATCTCCAGAGATTGACAGTTGTGAAACTTCTCTAGTGTTGGCAGTTCCCTCAACCAATGTGCTAATTGCAAGGGCAGGGTTTGAGTTGGCTGACCATGCATTTGTTCCAACTTCTGCGAGACTAGCCTCCTCAAGCGTTAAGAGTTGGATCTCACGGCTTGAGCCTGTGCCTGCTGTAACCTCTGAAATCAGTGCTGATGCGGGTTGCATCGAGTCGCTAACCCCTGCGGTGATTGCTGCCCTTGATCCGTTTGATCTGAATGTGATTTGGTAAGCCCTGCCGTTATTTAATTCAATAACATCAACGCCACCCGCTGAATTGATTTCACTGACCGCATTCAGTGCCGCCTCTATGCGTGTCGCAAGCTTTGGCTTTGATAGGTCAATCTCCTCAGTGGTCCCTGTAAATGTAAGCTTGAGCTTGCCCGTTGTAAGCTCTTGCGCTTGTCGTCCAATGACAACCTCATAATCCGAAGTGCCGGGCGTTGCGTAACCGCCATCATTATCCACCAAAAACAATTCAAGGGGCACGCTACCAGTGCGTTCACTCCTAAACATTTCAGCCACCGTGATGGGTGTATTGTCATCAAAATCTTTTTGTAGCCGTTTAGCGTCTGAATTATAAATGAGTCTCATTATCTTTGTGATATGAATGCAATGTTTGCAACGGTGCCAGTTGTTGAGGCGTTTCCTGTGATGTTTATGCGAGCATATTCACCAAACAAATCAGAACCGTTAAGTTGTTGGTCCTGATCGCTTGCAAGATTGGTGATGGTTGTAGTTGGTACGGTCCTCCAGTAAACATTATCATTGCTGATCTGAATGCTTGCATTGACCGCCCCGTTCGGTGTTGCTGTTCTGATATCAACGGAAAACTTGCCGCCTGTTCTAATGCCTGCACTTGCCCCCTTAAATCCACTTGGCAGCGTGCTGACTGTTTGCGCTTCACTTTGTAAAGTCACCCCGCTTGTCACTGAAGTTGATCCGCTTTTAAGTCCTGCGCTAATTGACCCGATAAGCGTGCCATCAATGCCACCCCTTATTGGGCAAATTGATAATTCTGTAGCATCGTAAACCGTAGTGACAAAAGGCAATGATCTTGCACAATTAATCTTGTCGGTAAGTGTGACCGTTGTCCCTTGGACCGTTGCGGTGAGATAAGGGTTTGCTCCATCAGTGTTGTACCACCCATAAGTTCCACCAGATCCGGGGCTTTCTCCTGATGTCGGTGTTCCTGTTGATGCGTCATTAATTGCGCTTGCAATATTAGCAGCAACTTTTGAAAGATTTGAATCTCTGTAAACCTCACCATTGTTGTTGCCAACTGTATTTCTAAAAGTGAAAACTTTTTGAAATCCATTAAGTCCAACGCTGAGAGTGGTGCCGTCAGTGGGTTGGCTTAAAACTGTAATTGCACCCGTTGCCGCTGTTCCATTGTTGAGCCTAATCTGTGAGGTCCCTGTGAGAGCAGTGTCAACTCCTGTGTTTCTGTAAGCAACAAAATCAAGCTGTTTAAAATCGTTTGTTGTTAGCCTTTCAATTTTTCCACCACTTGCAATGCTGCCAAGAGTCTCACTGATTGCCGTTGAATCACTGTTTTTTAAACCTGCTAAAACAAAATCGTGGACATCAGCCGCAGCCGATGAACGGACATAAACCTTATTGTTAGCAACAAATGAAGAGCCATCAAAAGAAGTCTCTCCCACGAAATTGGCGTAATTGACAGGCATTGAATTAAATTACAATGTTTTTAAGAAATCCGATAGGGGGGCATCCCAATGGCACATTCTTAAAATGCAGGGCACTCGATGATCAAGCTGCCCGTCTGCTGCAAGTAAAGCGAGACGATGGTGCCCATGAATGTGAGGCACTGAGTTGGTGCTGACCAACATCGTGGCGGGGTGCTTTTGCAACCAACCATCAAGCCTAATTGATTCAGTTGTTTCAGCATCAGGCAAGACTCTCGGACGGTCTGCCAACCGCCAAAGGATTTCAGCCTTAACCCAAATTAATGAATCAACATGATTAGCCTGTTTCGACATAGCCCGGAATGTCGTGAATGTTGCTCAAAGATAAGTCAGATGGATCAATTGGCGGAGGGGGTTCACTTCTGTCTGATGCGTTTGTTGTTACATCAACAACTCTAGGATGCTTGTGAGTAAATACTGGACCCTCCAAAAACCAACGTGAATCAGTAGGGACTCCAAAGTTGTCAATTGTGTAATAACCTGCGAGCACGTAAGTGAAAGCTCCATCCTCACGGGGCATATTTTCACTGTCCTGACTTACAATTGTTACATTTTTAATATAGTAATTTATTTCACCTATGCTGACCTTAACACCGTTCCCATAAAGTGAAGTGTCTGTTGATTGCACAGAGTGATCAGTGCCGTCAACTGTTATAAAAGCGTTTAAAGTTGGAAAGATTCTAAATGATCCACCACCGCTTGAGGACTTACCAATTACATCTTCCCTTGAAGCCCATTCAATTTTGATGAGTATAAAATTTGTATATCCGGGCTCAAGTGTCAGGCTTGGCTTGTCTTCTGCACTTAATAAAGTTGACCCAATCTTAGGCTCAAAAGGAAATTGATTTAAAGCGTTTAACCTGTCTGAGTCTGAACCATTATAATCCCAAGGACCAAAAACATAACCCGTCTTAATAAATAGTTTTGTGCCTGATGCATCTGCACCACCTGCCTCATCATAAGACCTGACACAAGTAGGATTAAATTGAGGTCGGTGGATTCTTTGCAGTGGATTTTTAACCTTGAACCCGTTTGGAGTGATTTCTAAAAGACCGCCTGCAATTGGTTTGACTCTTTTTAAATAATCAAAAAGCTCTTCAAATTTTTCCCTAATTTTCTTGAATGGGACACCTTTCGCTGATGGTAGTTTAATCATCCTTTATCGGTTCAAATACTAAAAAATGTTGCTCCGTGTGAGTGTAGACCTCCTCGGCATCTCTTGAAATTGTTTGAAACCCGCTGACTTGTTTTATTTCAAATTTCTGGATTCTAATATCATCATCCCAAGCTTTAGCTGCGGGGATTTTTGCGTCATCATCAGTAAACTCAATTAAGAAATGTGGACCCATTATATTTTTAAGATCCTCATTATTATTTAAATCTGTTCCCCAAGGTGTTGGGTTTCTAAATCTTTTGGCTTCTGGATCAGTGTCACGCTTATGGTCATCAGTGTAAGTGTAAACAACATGAGGCGATAAATATGAAAACTTACAAAGTGAGCCGACATTATATCCAGAAGTTAAAAGCAATTCTTTTAATTCATTATACCACTGCTCTGAAAAGTCAGCATTTTCCTCCTGACCTTGGGCTGTACCTGAAACACCTTCAAACCTTAATGTGGAGATTCCGCTTACACCATTTTCATCGTTAACAGTTGGAGCAGAAACAAGATTTAAATGCCCCTCGCCCGGCAATGGACTCGCTGCCCCTTTTATCCAAGATGCAACAAATCTCTCAGCAGAATCAATGCGCCCCCTATAAATAATTTCACGAAACTGCAAGCCTTCTTTTGTAAATCCAAAAGACCCGCCTGCTTGGCGTTTCCAATCTGTATCTCCTAAATAAGTGGGTTGGCTCATTTTATTGTATCTCTTCAAATATGCCAAGGATTTCACCAGTATACTCAGCGGTTTTCTTTTGAGACGTTGCTGCCTCTTCTGTTGCTTTTAATAATTTATTCTCAACGGGTCTGACTCCACCCGATACAGTCATGCCCATGAGTGAAAGGTTAAAGGGATTGGTGTCTTTGTTTATTGCTTTTAAAGTTCTTTCAAAATTTGCGGCTTCTTTGGCTACACCTTTTTCTGCATCTGCTTTAGCTTTTTCTGCATCAGGGTCAAAGGTTATTGATGGGTCAAAAGCTGAGCGTTTTCCAAGTGCTCCAAAAGGACGGTTTTTAATTTCGTCAAAACCTGCGCCAAAGCCTGAAATTAGTCTGTCAAACTCTTCTTTACCAAAACCAAGAAATTGACCTCTCTCCTTTTCAAATTGTGCCGCCCCTTCTTTGACCATCATTTCGGGGACGATTCTGTCACCTGCTGAGGTAAGCCTTCTGCGAAACTCCTCATTTGGTAATTTCATGACAGGCTTTAACCTCATACCCATGTCAGAAATAAGCTCGTCCATTGCGAACGCTGCTTTAAATTCTCCTTTGTCTTCTAGTCTAATTTTATTGAATGACTCGTTTAATTGTTGCAATTGCTCAACAGGGTTTAGCTCCATAAACTTTAAAAGGTCAATGTGTAACATTTTAAAAGCGTTGGCTTTTGTTGAGTCACCTTCTTTTAATGCCTCACCTGTCACTTTTCTAAGTTCCTCAACAATCTCAGCGGTTTGATCTGCTTCGATTCTGAACCCTTTCAAAACGTGCGCTAATCTTTGAAATCTTTCGATTTCCATATCTGCAAGATCAGCCTGTTGAGCGATGACGCTCATGCGCTCGTTTTTTGATCTGCTTGCCATTACAACACCAGTGACCGCAGCAACCGCAATGGCTGCCTTTCCTGATGCGCTTTTAACTTGCTCAAGTTTTTTCTTTAACTTGTCAAGACCCCTTGCACCCTCTTCGCCTGCTTTCTTTGCGTCTTTGCCTAGTTTTTTCACACCCCTTTGAGTGCGTTTTAAAACAGGTTGAAAGTTTTTGTCTGATGCTGTGAAGTCAGTTCTTAGTTCAACCCCTTTTCTTGTTGCCATTATCTAGTCCTCCCACTGCTTTGTCTTGCTGCTTTTTCTGCGATTTTATTAAGTTTTTTTTGAGCATATTCAACCATGTCATCCATCGTGTCAGATACG
>JACLAA010007711.1_pt1 | contig 18873 bp, 11 predicted proteins | sample 8027891 | NCBI WGS metagenome assembly JACLAA01 (sample SAMN15724900, study PRJNA655200) | protist metagenome | isolation source: fluorescence activated cell sorting (FACS) single amplified genomes of... | place: Spain: Blaines Bay Microbial Observatory, Mediterranean Sea | collected 2016-01-19 | reverse complement strand
AACGTTTTCATCGAGCTATTGTTGTTCGTGATGCTGCTACGACGCGATGATGACATCTTTTTCTTTATAAAAGCGCGGGATTTTTGGGGGATTTTTGGTATGTATATGGTGAGTCGTTTTCCTTTTTTTTGGAGATATTCTTCATCCTCCAGCATCTCGTCACCGTCATCATCGTCGTCGTCGTCGTCATCATCATTGCATCGATAGGGAACCCTCTTGGACTTCGTTCAGCTGAAAATCGACGAGCGTTGTGACTTGTTTAAAGTTGAACGTACCTTCAAAGTTCTTCCGCTGAAACACGTAAGGGTACCAGTGCTGATCGTCGGCCCACATTTGTTCGAACGGTATTTCATCGAGAGCGAACCACTGTGGACGCATTTCGTCCGTCTCAGACGGTTGACCGCTATACGCGTCCGCTCTAAAAATGTGAACCAGCCACGGTGGCTTTTCTGGTTCATCTATCCAAACGAAAGTTATGCGACCAATTTCTTTCGCGTCGAGCGCTTTTATACACGCTTCTTCTTCCAACTCTCTCAACGCCGCAGCGAGAACGTTCTCGTCCGAATCCTCCACTTTCCCACCGAATCCATTGTAAAATCCTTTGCCAAATCCCGTTTTCTTCTCTCCGAGCAGCACTCTTTTGGGTTCGTTCTCATCCACGACGAGTAATAGCGTGAAAACTTTCTTCCTCTTTCGTGTTTCTTCATCTCGCATATCTTCTTCTTCTTCTTCGTTGAAGATAGATGTGTGTGATTCTTTTCTTTTTTTTGAAAAATAATTCGTTCACCTTGTGTTGTCACTCTCATTTTGGGCAAGAGGCCACATAATATAAAAAAAGCGTCGTCTCTTCAAATTTTGAGCAGGTTATTAAGAAGTACAAATTTGTATAAATTTGTCGAGAGTCCAATGAGCGAGTTTAGTCCTCGAATTCCAGAGGAAGTCTTCAAGAACTTCAAAGGAAGACAAGCTGGCATTAATAAAGCATTAAACGACGACGTGGTACGTGCGCGTGTATCAGAAGCGCGCTCGTTTTTTTTTTCTTTCTCCAATTCGCGCTTTAAAATTGCTAGAAAATTGAAAAAAGTGATGCAAAAGCGCGGTCTCACACGCGCACGCACCGCGATTGCGGTTCAATAAATTTAATAATAGATTCATATGGGTGAATGATCTCTGGATTCGAATTGTACGTTCGAAACGGAGAAGCAAAAGTGTAACGACGACATAGATTCGAGAATACGCAAAAATATCAATTTTACGCGCATTTATTATTACGTTGGGGAAAACAAACGAAAAGGAAGCGATGCGACGATGGACGTTTGTGAAAAAGGACATTAAAAACTAGCTCGATGATCTTTGAAATTAAATAGTGCGGATGCAATTTGATGAGTTTCTCGCATTCTCCCGTGATATCTCTCATGGAACGGGGGTGGGATGCAAATTTTGGTTGGTTTAAAAAAAAACTTGATGATGACTTGAGTGAGAAAGGAAGAAAAAAATATATAGGAACAAACAATCGAGCGATAACGAAGAGAACGACGACGAAGGCGATGAACGATTTATATCGTAGAAACTAAAGTTCTATCCCTCTCTCTCTCTCTCTTTTTATCTCACAGGCTATGTTTTTCGCGAGTTGTGATCCTGACCGCGAGAATCTCTCGTTGTATTCAAACGCCGACGGTAGTTGGGTCGTTTCGTTACCGGCTGAGGAAGTTCCGCCTGAATTGCCTGAACCAGCTCTCGGGATCAACTTTGCTCGCGATGGTATGAAGCGTGGAGATTGGCTCGCGCTTGTAGCTGTTCATTCCGACGCATGGTTGATGTCTGTTGCCTTTTATTACTCGGCCAAGTTTTCCGCGGAACAGAGAAAAAAACTGTTCGATTTAATAAACAGTTTACCGACGACGTATGAAGTGTTGTCCGGAAAAGGCGGCAAGAAAATGAAGGTAAGTGTCGTCGCCGCGAAGAAAAGACGGACGGGGCGGTTTTTTTTCGCGTCTTCGTTCTCTTTTCTTTTCCCCAACGAAATGAACGCATCCTGTGTATTCGTGCGATTTTTCTTTTCTTTACCTCTGTGTTGGTGTTGGTTTTTACTTTTTTTTAAGCGGAGTTTTTTGAAACAGGGCACTTGCAATCGGAAATTTTTGGTACTCACCACCGCGTGCTTTGTCTCTGTCTCTCTGTCTCTCTTTACACAGGTGGCTACCGCAGCGAATAATAATAAGCGGTCTGCAGCAGCAATGGTACGACTCGAATTTATGTTCGTATTCGCTGACAAAACTTCGCGCGCTCGTTTGTTTTGATAAATAATTTTAAGGCACCTGCCTCCACTGTGGAAGAGGAGAAGTCGGTCTTGAAGCGACGTTTTCACCTTTTTCGTCATCCTTCCGCACGAAATAAACCGACGGCATCAACCAAAGAAAACTAACGCCGGAAAATTCTTCGTACAACAACAATAGCAGAACAATATAATTAATAACGACGATGCGATTGGTTTAAAAAAGCCCTCCACCGGGGTAATCATAAAACAAGACGCGTCCTTAGAGTCTTTAGTAGACGCGAAAATAGAGCTCTACTGGCCAGACGATGGCTTGTGGTATAAAGCTGAAGTGTTATCGCTCAACGCACGAGCGAGAAACGCTAAAGTTTTATACGCAACCGGGGATGTCGAAACTCTCGAGTTGGACGAAATAATCAACGAAGGCCATTTGAACGTGTGCAGTAAATAACTCAAAGAAGAGTAATAAACAATCACGTTGTGTTGTAATATTAATTATAAAAAAGAAGAATTACGTACTATATAAGTTCACTCAAGAAAGCGGCGGAAAATCACTCTCTTGCCGAACAAACGCCGGCGCGCTCCTCTGTTTATTATTTCCTCCTCCCTTATTGTTCTTGTTGTTTTTACCGTTACTATTTTCTTTTGCGGCGGAGCTATTCTTAGTGTTATTCCTATTCGTCGTTGTTTTTTGTTTTCCCGATGACGCTTTCCCGACGTCTTGTTTCTTTTTATTGGGCTCTTCTACTGGTTTTGCTACAGGTGCTATTTGTTGTTCCTGATGTTTCCGATGTTCTAGTTGTTGCTGTTCTGGTTGTTGTTGTTGTTGTTCTGGTTGTTGTTCTGGTTGTTCTGGTTGTTGTTGCAACGGTGGCGGAGGTGATATTATTGGTTGTGGTAGTGGCGAGACTGCTGCGATATTTTGATGAAGAGGGCCGTTTGGAGGTTGTTGCTGCGTAAATGCGTGTTGCTGCGGCGCGTAATAAGGATTGTTGTTGTATGCCGCCGCATTGAAGTGACCGCCGGCCCCTTGATATATAAAGTTCGGCTGAACGTATCCATAAGGAACATTTTGATACTGCATTGGTGGCATTGGGTACGGATATTGAGGCGGAACATAATGGAATCCACCGGGATACATGCCTCCTCTTCCACCTCCTCGTCCACCTCTTCCTCTTCCTCTTCCTCCTCCTCCTCCTCCTCTTCGAGTGAAATCTGGATCGTTCTTATCCGCGTGCATGTTTCTCGAGATGGCTTTTGTGTTGTTGATGTTGTTGTTGTTGTTGTTGTTGTTGTTGTTGTTGTTGTTGTTGTTGTTGTTGTTGTTGTTGTTGTTGTCATTAGTAGTAGTGCTCGTAGTGGTGGTAGTATCACTTGCTTCCTTTTTTGTTTCTTCTTCGTCTTGCATGTTCTTTCCTTCTCCGGCGTCGTCTTCAGAAACTTTCTTTTTAGAGAGGTCATTTTCGTCTAGAGAGAGCACTTTTTCTCTCTCTCCTTCTCCTTCGTCTCCTTCGTTTCCGAATATTTCCGCCCTCGCTCGTTTATACTCCTCCTCTCGCGCTAACTTCAAGTTCTCCAGAGTCATTTGCACCTTCTCCTCGTTGTTTTCTATGGCGTCATCTACGTCTACTCCTACTGCTCCTGCATCATCTTCTTTTTCTTCTTCTTCTTCTTTGTCGTCGTCGTCGCCGTCTCTTTTCTTCCCTTTTTTATCATCATCTTCTTTCTTCTTCGAACCGCCTCCGACGATGATGTTCTTCGCGGACAACTTCTTCGTCGATGGAGAAGGGGAGGAAGAAGATGTCGAGGAGATCATTGTCATCGTCACGGAAACGACAAAATAAACTTTTTAAACTATGCGATCGCTGCGACTTCTCTCGAACCGCGCGCGAGGAAGATTGGTTTTTTGTTTTTGCTCTTTTGTTTCTTCGAGCCTTTTTTTTTCTGCGGGGACCAAAAATGTCTCTCCTTCGTTCTTCTGCAAAAAAAAAACAAAAACAAAAATGGCAGAGACCGCCCCTGGCTGGCCCCCGCCGCCGCCAAAAAAGAAAAAAAGAGAGTTGGGGGTAAAAAAACGCGCGAGAGAAAATACGAAGGGGCACTTTCTTTTCTCAGACGTCTTGGAGGCAAAACTGTGTCTTCGAAAAAAAAAAAAAAAAAAAAAGACGACGAAACGTCGTTTGTGGTGCACAAACGTCCTCCTTAAAAAAAACGAGAGAGAAAAAGAGAGAACCTCTCGAGAGAAGAGAGGTTAATAAGTCCACTGATCCAAAAAAGGAGGTTCAAAATCTTCAGATTGCTCGCGCGCGCAAAGACGCAAGGACATGAGAGCAGCAACAATGACATCGGCCATGTCTTCCATGAGAACGGTAGTATCTTCTTTGTCTCCCTCCTCCTCCTCGTCGAGATGCAGAATTTTCTCCTCCTCGTCGACGTCGACGTCGACGTCTTCCATTGTGCATAAAAAAAACCACCACAAGTCGCGGGGGGCGTCGTTTAGATTAGTCCACGGCGAGAGCAACAAGAATTTGAAGCAGCGGTTGTCGAGGAGCACTTTGAGTAGGACCACGGGCGTTCGCGCGTTCACGAAAGACAAGGAAGAGATGACCACCTCTTCTCCTTCGAGTATTTCCTCTTCGGCGGAAACAGTGGTCGCTCCCGTGAATGGTGTGGAAAAGAAAGAGTACGACATATACAGGGACTCTCCTTTGAGATACATGGGGTATGCGAACGAGTGTGGCGAAGCCTTTGCGGCTTGGTTACCGCCGTTTGGTGTACCAGCCACATACGGCGTAGCCGCGGTGTATGTTCTCGCTGATACGTTCGACAAAGCGATCAAAGCGAACAAGGAAAAAGGCATGAAGGAAGGTGTTATTGTCGGTTTAGACACGGTCACTTGGCAGATGCTCGCCTCGGTCTTTTGGCCGGGGAGTTTTATTCGCGTCACGGTGAACCTGACGAACTTGTTGGTTTCCAAGTTACCGGCGGACTTATCTTTAGATATTGGAGGTTTAGACGCGGCGACGATTGAAAAAGCGTTGCCAACTGCCATCGGTTTAATGACTATCCCATTTATCGTCAAGCCGATCGATAAGACCATCGATTGGGCAATGGAAGAATCAGTGACGAAGGTGTTGAGAGGCAAGTGCGAGTCTCCGGAGGATTATGTGAAAGCCGCGGGTATCGTTGGCGCGTGCTTAGCGGTACCGCCCACGTTGTTTAGCTTCGCCGGAGTGATTGGTGACTTGGCTGTTTAATGAGGATGCAGTATTAGGATGGCGATGGTGATGGTGATGATGTGTTGCTTGTCTTTCTTATTAATTTTATTAATATTTAGTCGTATGTACGTATAAAAGACCTTCCTTGTTCTCCATTTTTTTTTGTTCAACCTCCTCCTTCCTTCCTTCCTCTCTTGTCTCTCTCTCAAAAAAGTCAAAAAAAAAAAAAACGAACGAAGAGTAAAAATGATTCGAGAACGAAGAAAAAGTCAGAAAAAGTCGTCGTCGTCGTCGTCGTCTCAAATTTTCTTTTCGCCGCCGACACACAAAAAAAAATTGATTGAGAAGAAGTGCGGACGAAAAGAAGAAGATGGCGGTGACATCAGCACCGGCAGCATCTCTCGTCTTCTTGAGTCGTACTGCGGCTACCACTACCACTGCTGACCTGTCATCGATGCGACGCAACTGCTGCGCCTCTTCGTTGGCGCGACGAGCGGGTCGAGGTGGACACGTTTTATTTCAACGCAAAAATCAGACGACGAGCAGCGGCGGTCGGCGTCGTTTGGCTCATGAAAATCCAACAAAAGTGAACGCTGCTGCCTCGCACCGCTCGACCGAAGTAGATGAAGGATCTTTAGATTTTTACGATGAAATCATAGCCAGAAACGACGCGTTAGTCGACGTCATGCTGGAGAAAATCCGTCGGAGACAAAGTAGTAGTAACAGTAGTCGCAGTAAAGAAGGAACGAAGAATAAAGAAACGAAAGTGTATTTAGTCGGGTGTGGTCCTGGCGACCCCGGGTTGCTTACGCTGAAAGCGTATCACTTGATAGTCACCGCAGATGTTATTCTGTACGATAGACTAGTCTCTCCAGAGATTTTAGAGTACGCTGCTAGTGCTAATGATAAGAACAACAACAACAATAACAACAACTACAACGTTTCTGATTCTAACAATGACAACAATGAAGGAAAAGGGTTGATGCTTTTTGTCGGTAAGCGATCGGGTTTCCACACGCGAACGCAAGATGAGATTCACGATTTGATTTTGGAATTTGCCAACGCTGGAGCGACGGTTGTGAGATTGAAAGGCGGAGATCCGTTAGTATTCGGCCGAGGTGGTGAAGAGTGTGAATTCTTGCGCGAGAAAGGATTCGAGGTCCATGTTATTCCAGGAATTACGGCGGCGAGCGGCGTCGGATCGAGCGTCGGTGTGCCGCTGACACACAGAGGCGTGGCGACGTCAGCGAGACTGTTAACTGGGCATCTCATGAAGAAAGAGAAGAAAGTGGACGCAGAGGAGAATGTAGCGTTGTCATCCTCGTCGTCGTCGGAATCATTGTCGAAATCAAAAGTAGAAGAAGTAGCTGCAGAAGAAGAAGGTGCTGTTGATTTTGCCGTCACGGCAGCGGATGCGGACACGACGCTCATTATCTATATGGGTTTAGGTACTTTACCGAAAACAAAGAAGAAATTATTACAGGATGGCGTTCTGGGCAAACGGACGCCGTGTTTAGCCGTCGAAAATGGAACAACTTTGAAAGAACGCCGCGTGTTCTCCACGTTAGAATATATCGATGAAGCTGTTGTTGATGCGCAGTTGCAGTCGCCAACGTTGTTGTTCATCGGTGCCGCCGTTCGATTGTCTCCATACTTTCCGGAAGCGTTGACAAAGGACAATTTAACGTCGTCGTCGTCGTCGTCGTCGTCGTCGATGAAGTGGGAATTGCAGGTTGGTCAAGACGAAGATGAAAATCGCATGCGCCATACTCCTGAACTCGGGGGGCGGTGTCGAATCGTGTCTGACATAAACGACCGCGCCTCGAGAAATTGGTTTTCAAAAAATTTCATAAATGATAAACTGTTTTCGTCCTCCTTCAGCAGCGAAAACGAAATTAGAAGCAGCAGCAGATATACACGCGTACATTTGTAAATAGATAGGCATTCGTACGGTACATACAAAATATAATCACACACCATTTTTACCGCATTCAATCAATATTTCTATTCAACCGAAAAGCAAAAAACAAAAATTTCTGTACGAGTACTCGTACACATTTTTGACATTTGTACAAAAATAATTTGCTCAAAAGTTCAGAGAAGAATTTGAAGTAGAGAGGAAGAAGAAGAAGAAAATGACTGGTGGTGGCAATAGCAATGAAGATCAAACGTTAGCCAATCAACAAACGAACATAGACGAATCTACGGTGAAAGAGCCACTAGACTTAGTTCGATTGTCATTAGACGAAAGAGTGTACGTGAAACTCCGAAACGATCGAGAATTGAGAGGGAAATTGCACTCGTACGATCAACACTTAAACATGTTGTTAGGAGAGGTTGAAGAAATCACGACTATTCGAGAAGTGGACGAGGAGACGTACGAAGAGATTATTAAGAGCAACAGGAGAAACGTGCCATATTTGTTCGTGAGAGGCGATGCGGTGACACTGATTTCGCCCCACGAGATTCGCTCGTAAAAAGAAAAGAGAGTAGCAATCAAAAACAACTAGTAATTGTAATTGTATAGAGAGAGAGAGAAAGACAGACAGACAGACAGACAGAGTAAAAACGAGGTATCAATGAATAATACAAACTATGTGGTACCTAGGTACCATGGTAGGGTAGGGTACCACCACTATTATGCTTCACCTTTTGCCTCTTGTCTCGCGAGGTATTCCTTGACGGACAAAGAATTCCCAGTCAAAGTTTTCGATCCTTCGTTTGAGGTCATTCTTCCAGCCGCGAATCTTTGCCTGACGAGAACTGGATCGCGTTCCGTGGCTCTTTTCGCGTGCGTTAAAGATGGTTTCATCCCGTTGCTACTATTGAGAAGTTTACTTTGCGCGAATTGGTGCGATTTCGAAATGTGATGCAAAGAGTCGCAAAGTTTTTCCTTCATCGTTTTGTAATTTGCCAACGCGTCTTCTTCATCCTTTTCTTCTTTTTTGTGCTCTTCTTTTCCTGTCGCTGCTGCAGCATTCGCTGCGGCCCTATTAGCCGCTGTAGTTGTAGCACCTTTTGAATTGTTCTCGCCATCTGTTTTCATGGACCAATACGTCGTCACTCGTGTCGGACGTCTCGAAAATGGATCATCATCAGAAATATCTTTGCCCTCCTTCACTTTCTTGATGTGTTTCACCGCCGCTTGAGACAACTTAATTGCATTCGAAAACTCGTTCTTTTTATTGATATCCGCCATGAGTTTTTGGTTTCCACCTCGTTTGTTTATTTTGTCTTCGATTTTTACGTTCAGCTCTTCGATGGCTAGTTCCAACTTTTCTTGTTGTTCAATGTCTCCTTCCTCGCGGGCTTTTGCCAGTTGCATCTTCATCTGCTCTTTTTCAAAGATAAAGTTCGTCGAACGCCCGCCTCTTTTTTGCTTATTCAGCTCGAGCATTTTTTGCACGTCCTCAGCAGTGTATCGATATTCGTCCGCACCGGTCAATTTCTTCGAGATGATTTCGCAGTCGTCTACAGATGGAAGATATTTTTTTGCCGTTTTCTTGACATGATCGTACCATTTACCAAACTCCGAGTTTTTGAACCGTTCATCATCGTGATCGAGAATGAGACTACCAGTACTCGCGATCGTGGTGCTCTCATCGTTAGCCCGAGCAAACGCATCGTCTATGCGATTTGATGTTTCTGAAATTCGAAACGTCTTCTCGTGACTACCCCAGCGCAAAATTAACCATTTATTCGTGGACTTTTTCGCATTTGTACCGTCGTTATACTCGTATGCTTTCAAGGTATACGTCTGCGTTGTTCCTCTATATGAACCGTCCGCGATTCCGGCGATTTGGCACAATCGATAGCGACTTTCTTTATTTTTGTCCAAACCAATGTTCACTCTAACAAACGCGCCTTCCACTGCACTCTCGTAAAAAGGTTCCGAGATCCACTTCTCTAACTTGAATCTCGGAAGCGTGATCGCTCTCACATCTTTCGCCGTAGCTTCTTCGAAAACATCCATGTCATCATCGTACCCAAATCCATCGCTACTGCTCGATTCGTCGTCTGAATAGTCACCTCCTCTTCTTCTCGAGGAAGTTTTTTTCTTCTGTTTTTTTCTTCGTCCTTTTGTCGCCCTCGATGTTCGTCCTCTCTTCTTCCTTTCTAACATTTCTTCTTCATCTTCTGAATCTAACCTGCCTTCGTCGTCGTAGGATAACCCCGAAGATGAGGATAAATCGTCGTCGGAAGACAACCCGGCTTCGTCGATTCTCTTTTTCACTTTCTTTCCGATCTCTTCCAAAGCCTTCTTTGATTTCTCGTCTTCGCCTTGTCGCAATCTTTCTCTCCCTTGTTGTTGTCTCCCTTTATTCCTCTCCTTCTCCTCTCTTTCCTTCGCTTTTTCTAAAATCCGCTTACGATCTTTTAAGATTTTCAACTTTGCACTCCGCTTCGCCAACTCTTCTTCGCGATCTAATTCATTCATTTGCATCAATTGAGCGCGATCGGCCTCGTCGCCGTAGCCGTCAGAATCGTACTTCGCGAGAAAAGCGTCGTCGTCATTTTCTTCTCGTCCATTTCCCCTCATCTGTTTCTCGTCATCATCATCAGAGTCTAGAAAATGCGTCGACAGCGCTTCCTTTTTGGTATCGTCGTCGGCGTGGTCCGACATGGTTCTTGATTGCGCGATTGAACTGTGTTTTTCTACGACGATTTAAAAAAAATGGAAGAGTTTAAAGCAAATGAGTTTTTTATTTATTTCAACAACAAATTCGTAAAAAAAGGAAAACAAGCGCAGCAGAATTGTATGTGTACAACAGAAGTGTTCTTTCGTTTAATACGAGTACATCAAATGAGTACTTCATTATTACAAAAAAGCAAATGTACTGACTAAGATATTAAGAGCTCTCTTTTAAACTCATCATCAATCGATTTGAAAAACAACGCTCATTGAGTTTGCGTTTGTTGCAAGCGTTCTTCGAGCGCTCTGATGCGTTGCGAACGATTGTACCTCTCTTCCACTTCTGGTCTTTGACGACCAAATCCAAAGATACCACCGCCACTTCCGGTGTTGGCAGATCCTTCGTTGTCCGAATCGTCATCGCTCGAGCTCGAATCAAACTCATCCAACGCCCCGTCGTAGTCTTCATCGATGAAATCAATATGCATCATCTGCAAGTTGCGTCGACGTTTGAAGAACATCCACAACATCCAAGTAAAGATGGTCAACACAGCTATGGAGGGGATTATCACAACCGATCTGTCTAAATCACCCTCGACGTATTCCACATAGACTGGCATTGGCGGAGAGAGCGGAGGCGCAGGCGGTGGTGGGGAATAAACAGTCGGTGGCGGCGGGAAATACACTTTCTCGACGAAATACGGTCCAAACGTGAGTGCTGAATATAACGAAGTAGAAAATCCTCTGATGGAAGTAGAGTCGGTGACGTTGAAGTTATTTGGACTCCATTTCCTCGGTAAATCTCTCCATTCCGTCACAAAGTCCCCAAATCCATCGTCACCCAAAGGCCATTGTCGAATTTCAGTTTGATAGTCTTCTTGTTCTTTCGATTGGCCATCAAAAATTTGATCCCAAGTCTTATGCATTGTGAAGTCAAAGTAAGAAGCATTGGTGGGGATTCTAGCAGCATACGCAAAGTTATCCGTAGCGATCGCGTAGTCCTCCATCGCAGTAGGTGTAGAAGCCAACATTGCTGTAAGAGCATCTGCACCGAGGTTCACTGAATCTTGATCTGGAGAGTTAAACTCTTTAATTTGCTCTGCAAAGTTTCCAGTTCCAGATTTAACATACTGCGGTACAACAATCGCTGTGTAACCGTATTGCTCCTCTCCACCATCAATCAATACTTTCGCCGGAAACGGATTAATCGTATCCATTGCACTTAATGAATAAGTTGTCTTCGTGAAGACAGTCGAAGAGACACGAATAATGTCATCAGACGTCACATTCTCACCACATGTAAATCCAGCGAGCTCGGAAAAGCATGGTCCATCATCATCAACGTCAATATTCATCGATAACAGCGGACCCGATGAAGCAGAAACATCACTGGTTATTTGCGGTACTGTCAACATCAAATCTGTCGAACGTTCGTTTCTACGAATTTGAGTAGCGGAACGTCTTTGACCGGCGAAACCAGTCACGGTGAAATAGAATGCTTCAACAGATTCAGGGTCTTGCCCAGGAACCAAGGAATCCGCAATTGCCTGTCCAAGCCACGTCGTTGCGGTAATGACATTGTTCATTTTGTCTTGGTCTCTGATGATTGGATTGTTGTGGCAGCCTACGTACGCTTGCACTAACATATTACTCAAGAACTCAGCCGCACAAACCTTTGCGGCATCTGTCAATTGCAAGTCCACATTCAGCGAACCGTCGACAAAGAGTCTATGCTGGAACACCGCAGCCTTTATTTTAGACGTCGCTCCCGAAGCGAACAATATGTCGAACACGTCGTTTGAAATCTCTCCCGGCTTCCATAAGATGGTATTCATAGAGCAAATATACTTCTCGAGATAATCATTGTCTACGGAAGATGCAAGATCCAAAGGTCTAAATTCTTTGACGAGTCGATTCTTCATATTGAAGAACTCTGTCTCGACAGAGTTGCACGCAAGGGCCGGACTTGGTTGATCGCTTATAGTAGCCGGAGGTACGCCCCAAGTTTTACCCCAGACGTTGATAAATGATAGAGCACGAGATGTATCTTGCGCTCCAACGTAAGCATTGAAATCAGTGTTAATCAAAGTCTCTGCAACTTCTGCTGAAGCCGCATACCAGTTACGGCCAGCAGCCCGAGCCTTTCTTCCTTTTGTGGTCCTTGACGAATCTATCGCACCCGAGATTTCTGAATTAGAAATGCGCTGAATGATTTTGATCGATTCAGCGTCAAACTTAGCTCTACGTTCAGCTTTGGTACCTGACATCGCAATTGATCTCCAGTTCTCTGCCAACATGCGCCTGCGGCTTGAGGATGAACTCGAGGTCAAGCTGCCAAAAATGGCAGCAGTGGAAGTTTGTTCTGCATCTTCGGTCAATTTTCTGACCAAGTTACAGGAAACTTGCTGAGTAGTATCCTCTTCATCAACAATAGCAGCCGCAAGAGGATTGATTCTCAAGTAGTAGTCCGTTGCGTACCTCGTTGACATTCCTTGTTCATCATAAACATAAACGATCAAAATGATATCAGCAATGTTCAAACCATCACTAGCTGAGGGCAACGAGAAGCCCGAAATTTTTGTGTTCGTCGTCTCTTTACCCGAAATGGCTGTTTCGTCGCTTTCTTGGCCTCTGACAGCGTAAGCAAATTGGTACAAACAAGACGTAGAACAATCAGTTGTTCCATCCAACCATTGTTTTGCAACAAGCTCAAATTCAGTTTGTCCATCCTCGAAGCCATAATCTACAACCAAGACTTCTTCTTGACCTTCAAAGACAATTTGCGCAGGTGGTACGGACTTGTAAGAGTCTTCACCACATTCGCAATTATTGACAGCTGACGGACATAATATTGTCGACGTCATTTCTTTGTACCTAACTTCCAAAAAGCCACCAGAAGGGGGTGTTCCAACTCTGATTGTTTTACTCGCTTCACCAGTAGTTCCCAAAGCTTCCAAAATAACTGTACATTTGAATGTGTACGATGAACCAGCTAAGAGCGTATTGGGCGCAATAGTCAAAGAGCTTTGCTTGACAGCTTCAGATGGTTCTACTCCGTAGGAAGTCGAGACTAAAGATTCCAAAGTACCTCCTACAAATCCAACAGAACCAGACACGAGTTCCCATTGGTAAGTGACACTCTCACCAGAGGCAACAGCCGCAATTGCAGAAGATGACTCACACGAGAGTGTTCCACCTCTCGTAGGCGACCATTCGCCTTGGAAGTAATCCTCCTCGTCGTCTCTGATGGTTACAGAGACAGAAGTGAGACTCGTCCATGTGACGTACGATGTCTTTGTTCTTCCGGTGAGCGATGACTGACCACGCACTCCTTTAGAGATGGTACAGCCAATCTCGTACACGTTATTTGTTCCCAGATATTGAAGTAGCTCGCTCCCAGGAATGGTTATTGTGTCAATATCAGTACTAAACAAAGCATTCGCATCGATGAAACACTCTGCACCATCCGCGATTTCAACTGGTTCGCAAGTCGATTCGCCCTCAGGTATTTCACATGCTTTAGTGCAGAACCAGTAGTAACTCCACGGATACGCAACACCAGACTCATCGCGTGAGTCTTCTGGATCAAACGGAGACGCAATGAGCTTGTTGTTGTACAATGGTGAAACAATTCTATCTCCACCAAGCCTATTCTCGACGATGATTTCACGGTAACCGACATTCACTTTGGTCGTCGATGTTATCATTTGAGCAGTATTGCCAGATCCTTTGATTGTTGCCGTCACTAACAACTCATACGTTTCTCCCGGTTCAAAGGAATTTGGAGGAAGTGTAAGTTCAGGAGTCACTCGCGTATTCGTCCAATCAGAAGATTCACCTTGCAAGGATCCAGTCGTGAACTCCCAATAATACTCGAGAGCGTTCAAATTCTCGGGATAGTCCATGCAAGACGTATCAGGAGATGACACATACGAGATGATTGTCAAGCGATCCGAAGCGAAGATAGAAACTTCTTCTGGAGTTGCAATCTTAGGCAAGGGAACCGCAGTAACTGATGTATCAAAAGTCGCAGTTGAAGATGTTCCTAAAAAGTTCGTAACTTGTAACTCAGCAGTGTATGTTGCACCCGGCACGAGGTTCGTGTAAGGAATGAAGAGACTGTCTGTGCAAGTATTAATATTGTTAGCTGTGTCGACCTCGCAAATATCGACATTTGATACATCTTGAGTACTGATAATTCTCCACGTGTACGTGAGGGCTCTACCACCACCACCAGTTGATCTCAGCGCATCGAAGTTGAGCGGAGTGCACGTACCAACACTTGCGACACCAGTAATTGAGGCCTTCACACTTGGATAAACGAGAGGCCCAAGGACACCCGTAGATGCAACCGCAAAATAAGAATTTCTATCCTTTGTGCGTATGGTTTGTTGCTTCAACTCGATGACAGAAGCCGGATTCTGTGACGTTTGCGGCTTCACTGTAGGGTTCGCTCCAAGTGTGATTTGCAAATAGTTGTGAGTTTTCGAGCCAGTACCATCATCAGTCGGAATGTTAGTCCACTTACACAGTGGGTTCGTTCCCAACAGACTGATTGTGGCAGTGGCGAGGACATTCGAACAGTCAGACGCGCCAATTTGCATGGCTTCATCTGTTTCCACATCGAACACAACTTGGATAGTTGACAAAGAATTTGAAAATCTCACTTCCGTGACAACAGGAGCAGGAACTGGTTTAACCGTAATCACTTTGTTTGAACCATCACCGATTGCTTCTTTCTTTTGAATTACTTGGATATAGTATGTACCCGGCAAAATTGTCGAATATGTAAATCTGAAGACACCCGGCGATACATACTCAGCGCCATTGTTTGTGTACTCATATCCTTGAATCTCTGCACCATCAGGTACGATTTCATCAAGATCAATTGTAATCTCAAAGTCGTTTAAGTCATCATCAGCGCTGAATGGGTGTAATCCAGAACTGAATGCGAGGTTCCCATACACATCTCGTGTGGTGATGTACACTGTTCGGTCTGTCGAAGAAGCGACAAGACCAGATGCGATACCACCAGACAAGGACGTTTTGTAAACATTTGCAACACCACCGACAACCATGATCGGAACGTACATTGAAGACACCATAGATCCACCGGACTCGTCTCGTTCAGTCAAGGACAAGAACCAGGTTCCTTCCTTATATAGTGAGAACGTCACAGAGTAGCCACCGCTTTCTTTTGTTCCAGAATATCCGGTGACTGTACCAGCTCTCGACGTGGCACCGGTTGCTTTCAAGGCATCACTTGGAATCAATTCAACATCCCACAGCAGCATTGGAGTAGCGTGATCGTAGCCATAAATATCTTTGGTGTAAATATTGAACTCAAAACTTTCTCCCGCACTCACAGTGGTGTTCGAAAGCTCTTCGGCCGTAATACTCACCTCTGTGGCCTGTACATTAACCAAACCATTCGTTACCTCAACGGATGCTGTGGTAACGAGCACCTTATCCCCGGCAGGTCCAAGGTAAACGCTCACATTGTTTGAGCCGACATAACGCGGAACGAATGCAACTTCGTATTCGTATCCATTACCATCAGTCTTCGTAATGGTGCCCTCTACAACAATAGTCTCTGATTCCACTGATGAGGCGATTTCAACGTGGAACTCGTCGTTTCCAGCTACGTCATCATACTCCGCGTAATTTCCAAAAGAATCTCTCGCGATGATGGAAAACGTTGAGGTAAGGCCTGCCCGCACCAAATTCGTTTCATCGGGCTCAAGACCTGAACCCTCAATGGTAGATGTCAACGCTGAAGTAGCCGCTGGGATTACAGTCAAAACCATTTGAGAGTTGGCAATCTCAACGCCATCGAAAGCAATATAAATTGGAATTTCGCCAGACTTTTCGGGCTTGATAGTGACTCTCCACACACCAGAACCATCGTTGACGACAGTCGGTGCAGTAGGCACAAAGTTCAAAGACACTTGCACAGATGGAGCAGTGGCACTATTTGAAGTGATGTCTAACCCATTAACGTCGCGTTCTTGAATGAAGAATACGATAGCTTCACCCGCCACTGTTTTAAAGAAGATGGAACCAGCCATTGGAATCTGAGAACCCAGCATGAGAGTACCATCCGAGTCGATAGCCAACAAAGCTGCTGATTTTTCTGCACTCGACTCGCGAGTCGAGGTGGCATTGTAGACTTGAATGGTTTCACCACCAGAGAGACCATCTGAAGTACCGATCGGATCATTACCGGTCGCGATTTTCGCGTACATAGAATACGGATAGCCCAAATCATACGGAATGTACTTGAACATGTACGTACCAGCACCAGTATACGTCGGGCCCGTAATTCCAATGCCAGAAATAGCACTAGCCTTGTCAGTTGCATTCGATATGCCAGAAGTGGAAAGAATTTCAAATTCTAACGTGAATGCTGTAGCCTCAGTACTTTTATCAGTTGTGATAATGCCGCCGGTTCTATCCGCAGCTTGAATGTAAATCGTGGATTCCGATCCAGCAATAGCACCTGAAAAGATACCTGCACCTGAATAAGTTGAGTATGGAGCACCAATTACACCGGGTAACACCGTGCACTCGTAATCCTTTTCAGTCGTAGGGTCAATCACCTCAGAACCGTCAATGTAAAGGGAGAGACGCAACGCACCCGCAGCAGGAGGCAAAAAGTTCAGAATATTGATGTGGTCACCGTTTACGGCCATGCTTGAAGTGAAGGTGATGTCAACTGGGTAAGTTTGACCTCGGGTCGTGAAGACATTCAGGGCCAAAGAATCAAGAACAGTAGTTAACTCATCGCTTTCACCAATCACGTTGCCATACGCGTCGCGAACGTACAATTCGACTGTCGCAGCTACGTCCACTTGAAACGGAATCGTTGGTGAAATTCCAACAAGAGTGGTAGTAGAAGCAGAAGGTTGTCCAGCACGAACTTGAACTGTGAATTGTTCTTTCGTGTCAAAGTTTTTGTACAGATTCAAGGCCAAGTCGTTGTCATATACGACAGTCACTGGACCTGGAGTAAAGTCAACAGTGGGGAGAATAAAATCAACCGTCAGCAAGCCAATAGAGGCATCCGAGATTGCAAACGGCAAGAAGCCAGGATTGTTGACTGTATCAATTTTAAGTTCAAACAAACCGCTGTTTTCCAAGTCTGTCACGATGTTTCCGTACTGATCTTTCGCTATTAAAGAAAGAGTTGAGGGGACACCCGCCTCAACTCCAGCAGTCAAAGCGTCTCCGTACAGCAAGCAGTCCTTCAAAGATACGGTCGAGGGAAGCACCTTTCCACCAGACGGAATAGAAAGAAGAGATTGGCCGCGCAATTTAACATCGGCGACCAAGTTGCCAGATTTCTCAACCGTGTAAATAGCTTCATACGTACCGTCAGACCCTTCGACGTATGCAAACTGACCAAACTCAACTACGGAGCCGCCTACAGAAATTTCATACGTGAACTCGTCCGCGTTTGAAACAATAGCATTTCCAATCGCGTCTCTTGCAATCAGCGTAAGTTTAGCTTCGTTGCCGACGACGATGAAGCCAGTCGACTGTAACCCAAGTCCAGTTCCTGAGACAGTTGAGGCAGTAGAAGCAACTCCAGGCTCAACAGTGATAAGGAAACCCGTCACATCTGTTGTACCCACAACTGCATTAGATCTCGTAATCAACAATTTGAAATTACCAGATTGTTTCGGTTGCACTGTAATAGTGTACATTCCACTGCCGTTATCGACGATCTTCGATGGAGAGATGCGAAATTCGGTTTGACCTGTGGTGAGCGTGGGGACTAATTTAGCACTCAGAATTTCACCGCCAGTGCTTAGAACGTTTCCTTGAGAGTCGCGTGCGAAAACATAGACAAGCGAGTCTTCAGCAACTTTAAATTCCGAGGTACTGTCGGCCCCAACGACCTCAGACATCTGAGAGTCGAAACTACCAGGGGATATAACTGTACCAGTGTATTCAGAGATGGGAACGTTTTCACACACGTTAGTGGGATAACATGCGCTTACTTCCATGTCAAGTGTGCCTGAGATGCTAGAAATATACTCACCAACAAAAGCAGACTGCGCAGTCACATACTCAAGTACAATGTTATTGTTAAACGCCATCTCGTTTACATCGCGTCTCTTCAAGTTGAATTCCACTTTTTCAACGACATTATCTGTCAAAATGTTCGAAAAAGAGTCGCGAAATTGTACTTTGACAGCACCCTTGGCCAATACCTTACTTGTGAACACACCTTGTCCACTCACCACTGAGTTCGAAATATCAAGGGCACCAGCACTGACGTCAAGCGAAAGCGCAGTTTGACCGAGAGTAAGGACATTCGATGTCACACCATTCTGAACGAGTTGCGCAGTACCTTTGTACACACCAGCCTTGACAGGTTTGATAAAACCGTAATAATAATACACATCATTTTCGGCATCCTTGACCAACTTCATCGTACCATCACTCGCAGCACCCGTGTATGTGACGCTGTAAGCAGTGGGACCAGTAAGAACGATAGAGAACGTTTCTTCTCTATTAGTTGAATCCTTGTAATCTTGGCCGTTATAATACGCATCTCTCGGGTAAATGTAAACAGGTACGCTATCGCCAGCCACTATGTTTCCATCCGTATTACCAAGTTGAACGTAGGAGGTAGAACTGGACGTCATTCCAGAAACAAGTTCGTATGTAAACTCACTCGGATTGTTGTATTCAACAGAACCAGTGGCATAACCATCAACTTTAACTTTCAATTTAAACGG
>JACLAA010000846.1_pt1 | contig 18875 bp, 19 predicted proteins | sample 8027891 | NCBI WGS metagenome assembly JACLAA01 (sample SAMN15724900, study PRJNA655200) | protist metagenome | isolation source: fluorescence activated cell sorting (FACS) single amplified genomes of... | place: Spain: Blaines Bay Microbial Observatory, Mediterranean Sea | collected 2016-01-19 | reverse complement strand
ATTATAAATTAAATATTATAAAAAACTATGAATATGATTTTTTACTAAGTTTTTCTTTAATTAGTTTAATTATTCTTGCAAGTTCTAATGATTTTATAATGGTATACTTAGCTATTGAACTACAAAGTTTATCTTTTTATGTTTTAGCGACGTTTAATAGAAATTCAGAATTTTGTAATGAAGCAGGTATAAAATATTTTGTTTTAGGGTCTTTTGCGTCAGGATTATTACTTTTTGGGTTTTCATTAATATATTTATCTCTTGGTACAATAAATTTTGAAGAAATAAATATTATCATAAAATCTAAAAACTCAATAGATTTAACCTTTATCGGTGTTTTATTTGTATCTTTTGCTTTTTTATTTAAATTAGGATCTGTACCATTCCATTTTTGACTTTGTGACGTTTATGAAGCTTCATTAACAACTACAACAGCGTTTTTTTCAATTGTCCCAAAAATTGTATTATTTGGACTAACATTAAAATTTTTTTACTTAACTTTTATTAATTATAATTCTTTATGATACATACTATTGAATTTTTCAGGAATATCATCAGTTATTTTAGCAAGTATTGCGGGTATATACCAAAAAAAAACAAAACGATTGTTAGCATATTCTACTATAGCACATACCGGTTTCATTATTCTAAGTATTAGCTGTTCATCAGTTAATGGGTCTGAATCATTATTAATTTATACAATTTTATACATATTTATGAGTATTTCATCATTTGCAATACTTTTAAATTTTGTAAATAATTCAAGTTTTTTAAAATATTTAATTAATTGATCAAATATTAATAATAAAGTATTAGCAATTTTATTTGCTATTACTTTACTATCAATTTCAGGAATACCCCCCTTTGGAGGATTTTATAGTAAAATGAGCGTAATAGCATCATTAATATCTGAATCATTTATTATAACAAGTTTAATTGCTATAATTTTTAGTGGTATATCTTGTTTTTATTATATACGTTTAATTAAAATATTTTTTTTCCAAAAAAATATACAAAAAATTTGGTTATTTAACGTTTCAAAAGAATTAGATATTTGCTTAATTGTTTCTTCATCACTATTTTCGTTTTTTTTGGTATTTCCAGAAACATTAATATTGTTATCTTCATATATAAGCTTGTAGTTTAATGGTAAAACCTAATATTCATAATGTTATAACTAAAGGTTCAAATCCTTTCAAGCTTAAAATTATTTTTTAAAATACAAATATTTCTGATGCCTCAGTTTGACACTTTTACATTTCTATCTCAACTTTTTTGAGTTCTTGTTTGTTTTTTTATTTTATATCTTTCTTTAACTTATTATATATTACCGACGTTAGCTGTTATTTTGAAGGTTAGAAAAAGAAAATTAACTGACCAAATACAAAAAACTAATGCAATAACTACAAATTCAATAATGCAAATTATAAATACATCTATACAAACAATATTAAATACAAATATTGAACAAGTAGTAACTAAAATAAATAATAAAAATAGTATTAAAAATAAATTATTAAATTGTACTAATACTTTAGAACTTTTGAATTTATGCAATAAGAACATAAAAAACAATGTTATAAAAAATACATTTGTTTTGAAAAGTTCAAATTTTTAATATAAAAACTAAACTATCAAAATAAAATAGAAAGAATGGATGAATGGTTATATCGTTGAATTGTAAATTCAATATTTTTAAAAATTTTGTGAGTTCGAATCTCACTTCTTTCAAAATATAAAAATTTAGTATTATAATTAATAAAAAGTTATAAAATTAATTTTTTACCTGTATTTTAATATTAAAATTGAATTTTAGAACTAAACAACAAAAATAAAACTAAATTAGTTTATAGGTAAAACATTTGTTTTGTAATCAAAAGTAAGTGGTTCAATTCCACTATTTAGATTTAAATAAATTAAATAGTTGCAATATGGCGAAATTTGGTAAACGCAAATGTTTTAGGAGCATTTTATTTTAATAATATTAAGAGTTCAAGTCTCTTTATTGTAATTATTTTATTAAAAATTTTTGATGTTTTTTTCACCTCTTGAACAATTTTCGATACTTAAAATAGTACCGATTAAACTTGGTATTATTGATATTTCTTTTACTAATTCATCATTATTAGCTGTTTTAAGTTTCGTTTTAATCTTTTTATTTTATAATTTTGCTTGTGATAAAGCAAAACTAGTGCCTGGATCATGGCAATATATAACAGAATCTTTATACGAATTTGTATTTTTTACGTTAGTAACAGAAAATATTAAAAAAAACGGTAGTACTTACTTTCCTATATTATTTTCAGTATTTTCGTTTATTTTTGCATGTAATTTAATGGGTATGATACCTTATAGTTTTACAGTAACAAGTCATATAGCTGTAACGTTAGCACTTTCTATGACTACATTTATAGGTATTAATATTGTAGCAGTAAGAACGCACGGGTTCCATTTTGTATCTTTTTTTCTACCTGCTGGAGCACCGTTACAATTAGCACCTTTGTTAGTAGCAATAGAAATAGTATCTTACTCATTTCGTGTTATTAGTTTAGCTTTAAGATTATTTGCAAACATGATGAGCGGTCATTGTTTACTAAAAATATTAGCAGGGTTTGCATGAACTATGCTCGGTTCCGGTGGGATATTAACAATAATTCATATTCTACCTTTAATTGTTATATTTACAATAATTGGATTAGAGTTATCAATTGCTTTTTTACAAGCTTATGTATTTACAGTACTTTTATGTATTTATCTTAACGACGCAATATCTTTACATTAATTTATTTTTATCCTTAGTATCATAATTGGTTAATGTATCAAGCTCATAATTTGATTAAATTGGTTCAAATCCATTCTAAGGAAAAGAGATGTTAATTTTTCCAAAAAAAACAAAATTTACTAAAAATCATAATGCAAAAAAACAAAATAAAATAATAATGGACGAATATTATTTTGGGAATTACGCAATAATTGCAAAAGAATCAGGTTATATAACAAATATTCAAATTGAATCTTCAAGAAAAGTATTAAGAAAATTGTTTAAAAAACAAGCAAAAATTTTAAGAAAAATTTTTACTAATAAAACTTTAACTAAAAAACCGCAATCATTAAGGATGGGTAAAGGTAAAGGAAATAACAAATATTGATATTATTTTTTAAAAAAAGGAGAAATAATATTTGAATTAAACGGCTTAAACTTAAATAAAAAAATAAAAAAATTATCATTAAAAAAAATATCATTAAAGACTTTAATTTTACAAAATAACCAATAAAAAATATTTAGATGGATTTAATTATTTTTTTTACTTTACCACTTTTCTTATTTTTTCTTGGTTTATCAGGTATATTTTTAAACAGAAAAAATATAATATTAATTCTTATTTCTGTAGAATTATTACTACTTTCAATTAATTTTAATCTTCTAGTTTCATCTTCATATCTAGACGATAGCATAGGTCAAATATTTTCTATATTTATTTTAACAGTAGCCGCGGCAGAATCTTCTATAGGATTAGCGATATTAGTTATTTATTATAGAATTAAAGGTACCGTAGGAATAGAATTTGTAAACTTATTAAAAGGTTAAAATAAATCAAAAAATTAAATATAAATATAAAAAATTTAATAATTAATAGATGTTTTTACTTGAAAAAATATTAAATTTTTTAATAATTGTTGTACCGGTGCTTATTTCAGTAGCTTATTTAACATTAGCTGAAAGAAAAATAATGGGTTCAATGCAACAACGTAAAGGACCTAATGTAGTAGGTTTTTTAGGATTATTACAGCCATTAGCAGATGGGTTAAAATTATTACTTAAAGAAACAGTAATACCAACAAATGCAAATACTTTTGGTTTTATATTTGCACCAATATTAACTTTAATGCTAAGCTTATTCGGGTGATCTGTAATACCTTTTTCAACTTTTTCATTTTTTGTTGATATTAACATTGCATTATTATTTTTATTTGCAATATCATCACTAGGAGTTTATGGAATAATAATATCTGGCTGAGCAAGTAATTCAAGATATGCTTTTTTTGGAGCTTTAAGAAGTGCAGCTCAAATGATATCTTACGAAGTTTCTATAGGTTTAATATTAATTAGTGTACTTGTTTGCACAGGATCTTTAAGCTTTATTGACATAGTTTTTTTTCAAAAATTTATATTTTTTGTAATACCTTTTTTTCCTTTATTTTTAATGTTTTTAATAAGCATTTTAGCAGAAACAAACAGAGCTCCTTTTGATCTTCCAGAAGCAGAATCTGAACTTGTGTCAGGTTATAATGTTGAATATGCAAGTATGGGTTTTGCATTATTTTTTTTGGCAGAATATAGCTCAATGATTCTTATGAGCTCTTTAACAATATTAATGTTTTTGGGTGGATGATTATTTTTTATAATTGAAATTGAAAACCCAATAATTAATTCTTCTATTTTTGCATTAAAAATTTGTTTAATATTATTTTTTTATATTTGAGTAAGAGCATCATTTCCAAGATACAGAATAGACCAGTTAATGAGATTGTGCTGAAAAATATTTTTACCACTTTCTTTAGCTTTTGTTATATTTGTTTTATCAGCTATTTTTTCTTTTAACGGAATATTATAAATTTTGATGAATAAATTATTTAACAAAAATAAAAAAATATTAAAGGATAAAAATTTTAGAAAAAATTTTAAAGAAAAGGAAATAATGTATATATCTTTATTAGTTTTACAAGACTGTTTTTTCACTAAAAAACTAATTAATCAAAAAAATAATAATTATTTAAAACGTTACTCAGTCATTAAAAATAAGTGCTTAATTACCGGTAATTCAAAACATATATTTTATAAATTTAGAATAACAAGAATAAAATTACGTGAAATAATATTATACTCAAATGCAATAGGAGTAAAAAAATCTTGTTGGTAAAAATACTTAAATAAAATATTCTCAATAGCTCAATGGTAGAGCGAATGACTGTTAATCATTATGTTATTGGTTCAAATCCATTTTGAGAAGATTATTCTAAAATAGCTCAACGGTTTAGAGTATTTGATTGAAAATCAAAAGGTTATTGGTTCAAATCCATTTTTTAGAAAAAATAACATAATTCAAATTTAGTATTATTTCTGATAATATTTTTTAAATTTTAAGACATAGGAAAAATTGAGTATAAAAACATAATTTTAATTTTTTTGTTATTTTTTTAAAATATTTTAATATTTTTAATAATTTTTAACTTTTTATGTTTTAAAGGTAAAAACACAGTCACTTTTGTTATTTTTATTAATTTTTTTAGTATTTTTACATTACAAAGGTTAAACCTAAATTTAGGTTAAAATTCCATTTTTGGCAATTTTTTAATAATTTCGTAAGGGTATGTCTTTCAAAATTTTTCAAATTTTTTGTTAATTTTTTACCTGTTTTTGAGACCGAACAGTTAAAGATAATTACTCTCAAAATTAGCTGTTTTTAAGCTTTTTTTTTAAAGTAAATAATATTAGATAAATAACAATACAAGCCCTTAAAATTACTAAGGCGTAAATACAGAAAATAAGATCCGTATATAACATAGAAAAAATAGTACGTAATGAATCACCAGCGTATAGACGAATCATCTAAGTATAGAGGTAAAAGATACAAATAAAATACATAACAATTCAAGCCCTTAAAATTACTAAGGCGTAAATACAGAAAATAAGATCCGTATATAACATAGAAAAAATAGTACGTAATGAATCACCAGCGTATAGACGAATCATCTAAGTATAGAGGTAAAAGATACAAATAAAATACATAACAATGCAAGCCCTTAAAATTACTAAGACGTAAATACAGAAAATAAGATCCGTATATAACATAGAAAAAATAGTACGTAATGAATCACCTAAGTATACAGGTAAAAGATACAAATAAAATACATAACAATACTACTAGCTAATATTAGCTGATTGTAAACCAAGATTTTAGTAAAGTTTTATATTTCACTTTTTACTGAGAAACCGTTTTTATGATTTTTTATTTTTTCAAAAGTGGTTATTATATTTATGAGAGATTTTCAGTTTTAAAAAAATTTAAACAAAAATAAAAGATATTGCAAAGAAGAGCAATTGGTTGTTCATTAGTCTCATCAACTAAAGGTTATAGGTTCAAATCCTTTTTTTGCACTTTTTTTATTTTGTTTTTTATAGCTTGTAACTTAACTGGCTAGAGTATTAGCTTGATAAGCTAAAAGTTAAAGGTTCAAATCCTTTCGAGCTAATTACTTTTGATGAATCTTGTATTTTTAATTTTTATATTTTTTTCTAGTTCTACACTTATTTCTTCAATTATGGTTATTTTATCAAAAAACCCTGTCAATTCTGTACTTTTTTTAGTATTAACTTTTTGCAACGTCACTTCTTTATTATTTACTCTTGAATTAGAGTTTATTCCTATATCATTTATTGTAATTTACGTTGGTGCAATAGCTGTATTATTTTTATTTGTTATTATGATGCTTAATATAAAGCTTGCAGAATTAAAAGAAAATAATAAACATTTAGTCCCTATTGCTATTTTTTTTTCATTGTTGTTTTTATCAGAAATATTATTAATAATACAAGCTGATTTTAATTCGATTTTATTAATAAAAAAAGAACATTTAATCTTTATTTCTGAATATACCTCAATATTTTTTTTAAATTTATCTTTTATACATTGATTTTTAGAACTACCAAATATTTCTTTTATTGGCCAAGTATTATTTACAGAATTTGCTAAAGCATTTGTCATAACAGGTGATATATTATTACTTGCTATGTTAGGTGCTATTATTTTAACATTGCAAAAAAAATTTATTTCTAAATCACAAAATATATATACTCAGGTACTACGTGATTTTAATTCATCAATAAAATTAAGAAAAATAATTTAAAAAAAATATTAAAATTATTAAAATTTAAAAAAATATTATCAGAAATAATAAATAAATTAAAAACTAATAAAAAAATAGTAAAAGCAGAAAAATAAGAGATTGAGTTTAGTAATATTGAAAAAGAATAGTTTTTTGATGTTCCAAAAAACAAAGCAAATGACATAGAACAAAGAGTATATAATACCAATATAATTTCTAAGTAATTAAATAAAAAATTCATCTTAATTTTAAAATATTTTATATAAATTAATATTTAATTTTTATAACATTTTTGTTGTATAAATAGTGTAAGAAAATATTAATGCTATTAAAATAATAGAGTTTATAGCAAAACTAGTAATAAACGTATAACTAAATAAAATACATAAAATAGAAAGCATAATTAAAAAAGCATAGTGAAAAATTAAACCAGAGTGAATATAAGTAATTATTTCAGAATATGCCAAAATTAAAAAACTTAAACCAAATGGCCCAATAATTTCTATATTACCTTTGTCAATAGTTTTAAAACTTGTTTTGTAACCAAAATTCATTGCGTTATTAGTTATTAATTCTGTGCAAATTTGATCAAATCCTCATTTTTGTGATAAAAATGAATAAATTATTCTGTAAAATTTTGATATTTTAAGATTAAAAACTGTTTTTTTTTCTAATATAACACAATTAATTAATACAAATGATAATAACGCTCCAAATATTGTAAATATAAAAGGAATATTTTTTAAAAAAGCATTTGCAAATTCCGAATCAATAGAAACAAGATTTGACGGTAGTATAAAAATATTATTTAAAAATATGGGAGTTCCAAGACCTATAAATAAATCTTTAGAAAAATATCCTCAAAAAATACTTCCAAAACCAAGAATAAATAATGGCGTAGCCATACGAATTGGTGCATCATGAACATTTTCAATATAAATTTTAAAACTATTATTTTTATTTACAAATACTAAAAAAACTAGTCTAAATGAATAAAAAGATGTGCAAAGAGCTGCTAAACACCCAAGTCAATGAGCAAAATTACTAACAAAATCCGGTTTAGTTAATGCAATCTCTAAAATAACATCTTTTGAGTAAAAACCTGTTAAAAAAGGAAAGCCCACTAAAGCTAAAGATCCTATTAAAATCATAGTATAACTCATTGGAAGTGTTTTTAGTAAATTTCCCATTTTTCTTAAATCTTGTTCGTCTAACAATCCATGTATTATAGCACCTGCACTCAAAAATAATAGAGCTTTAAAAAGTGCGTGATTTGCTAAGTGAAATAAAGATACAGAATAATGTGATAACCCCGCTGCAAATACCATGTATCCTAATTGTGAACATGTAGAGTATGCTATTACACGTTTTAAATCATTTTGTACTAGTCCGACCGTTCCTGCGAAAAACGCTGTTAATGCACCAAAAAATGCAACGATTAATAAAGTAGAATTACTTAATTCAAATAACATTGAACATCGGATTATTAAAAAAACTCCTGCAGTTACTAAAGTAGCTGCATGAATTAATGCAGAAACGGGCGTCGGACCTTCCATCGCATCTGGTAATCATATATGAAGTCCCAACTGTGCAGATTTTCCGAGAGCTCCTCAAAACAATAAAAAATCAATTAGTGATATCCTATCTAGTTCAAAAGATAAAAAAGAAAAAGTTATACCTGTACATTCAGGAGCAAGTGCAAAAACAGTGCAATAATCTATAGTTTTGAATGTTAAAAAAATTGCACAAATTCCTAAAGAAAGACCTAAATCACCTACTCTATTAACAAGCATAGCTTTAATAGCAGATTTACCAGCTTGTATTCTATTAGTTCAAAAACTAATTAATAAAAAAGATGCTAAACCTATACCTTCTCAACCTAAAAACATTATTAAAAAGTTATCTGCAGTTACTAAAATAAGCATAAAAAAAGTAAATAAACTTAAATATCCCATGAACCTACCTTGATGAGGATCATTACTCATATATTCAGTAGAATATAAATGTACTAATGAAGATACTCCTGTTACAACTAATAACATTGTTGTGGATAAAGGATCAAAATAAAAGCATCAATTAGCTATAAAAAGCTCAGTATTTATTCAAGTATTTAGAAATATTGTGCATACTGAATCAGTAATGGTACATTCATAAAATGTAATAATAGATAATATAAAAGACATAAAAATAGAAAACGAAGCCAAAATGCATGATCCTAAAATACCTATGTAACGTCCTAGTAAATTCGTAGATAAATAACTTAAAAGAGGAAATAATAATAAACACAGAAGCATCAACTAAAAAAATTATTAAAATTGGTGAATAAAAGGATTTGAACCTTTAGCATAAGTACCACAAACTAATATTTTAACCGTTAAACTATATTCACCTTTTAAATTATTTTTTTACTCCGTAACGACTTCTTGAGGTTTTTCTATTATTTACTCCTGTTAAATCATATTTATTTCTTACTGATTTATATTTAACACCTATTAAATCTCTACTTCTACCACCTTGTATTAATAAAGTCGAGTGTTGTTGCAAATTTTGTTGCTCACCTTGAATTTTTAAAGTTAAAATTTGTTTAGTTTCAACTATTCTTACTTTTGCTATTCTTCTATTAGCTGAATTCGGTTTTTTAGGTGATTTTGTTAATACTTTAATACAAATACCTTTTTTTTGAGGATTTTTATTTAGTTTTACACTTTTTTGTTTTTTAATTTTATTTTTTCTTGGATGTTTAATTAAATTTAATAAGCTCATCAAAAAGTGAGTAATGAGATTTGAACTCATATCAATAGTTTGGAAGACTAATATTTTAACCATTAAACTATACTCAAAAAGAATAGTTGGATTTGAACCAACAAATGTTAGTATCAAAAACTAATGCTTTAACCTAATTTAGCTATACTCTTTATTTTTTGGAAATAATTGGATTTGAACCAATAATTTTTACTTGCAAAGCAAATATTTTACCATTAAATTATACTCCTAATAGACTAGATTATGAGCGGATTTGAACCACTTTTTTTAGATTTGCAATCTAAAACATTACCAATTATGTTACATAATACATTTTTTTAGAAAATATTATTAAAAAGTAAATAATATTAAAAATGCCATCATAAGAGCAAATAAAGCAATTGCTTCTGTTAATGCAAATCCTAAAATAGCGTAACCAAATAATTGTTTCATTAAGCTTGGATTACGAGCTACACTTGTAATTAAAGCTGAAAAAACTGTTCCAATACCAGCACCTACTCCTGCAAGTGCTATAGTAGATAAACCTGCTCCTATTAATTGAGCTGCTTTAATCATCAGATATTTTTTAAAATAGGTACTGAAAATAATTTTTTTAAATTTTTAATTAAGATTCCGTTTACTTTAATTTTCATTTATATTTGAAATAAATATTAAAAGCATTAATTATTTTACTGTCAAATTTATTAATTTTTTGTGTATAGTTACTACCAATTAATTAATGAATCTTATAATAATATCTACTTTCAGATTTGAACTGAAAACCAAAAAAAAGGTAAAGATTTTAAGTCTTTTGCGTTTACCAAATTTCGCCAAATAGATAAAAAATCAGAATAGCAAGATTTGAACTTGCACTCGCTGATTTCCAAAATCAGAATGTTAACCAGTTACACTATATTCTGTATATTTACTAGTTTCCACCTCAAAAATAAACAGCTATATATAAAAATAATCAAACAACATCTACAAAATGTCAATAAAAAGCCGCTGCTTCAAACCCAAAATGATGTTGAACTGTGAAATGATTAAATACCATTCTAATTAAACAAACTGTTAAAAAAACAGTACCTATAAAAACATGAAAACCGTGAAATCCAGTAGCTAAAAAAAAAGTAGAACCGTATATTGAATCACTTATTGTAAAATTAGCACTAACATATTCAAACGCTTGAAAACATGTAAAAATAATAGCTAATATTATTGTTAGAATTAGTCCTCAAACAGATTCTATTTTATTACCTGCAGTTATCGCATGATGAGAATAGGTTATAGTAACTCCTGAGCAAAGAAGAATTAAAGTGTTTAATAAAGGTACTTCACTTGCTTTAAAAGTTAAAATTCCCTTAGGTGGTCATATATTACCAATTTCTATAGTAGGGGAGATACTTGCAGCAAAAAATGCTCAAAAAAAAGCAAAAAAAAACATAACTTCAGAAGCTATAAATAAAAGCATACCATAACGTAATCCTAATTGTACAATATTTGTATGTCTTCCCTCAAGAGTTCCTTCTCTAACAACGTCTCTTCATCATAAAAACATACAAAAAATAATACCTAAAATTCCAAAAGTTTGTACTTGAAAACCTCATAAATAACCATGAAAATACATTACCCCTCCAATTGTTGTTGTTAATGCTGCTAAAGAAGTTAAAAGTGGCATTATACTTGGATCAACGAGATGAAAAGCATGTCTTTGAGAATAATAAATTTTGTTAAACATCAAAAAATTTAATAATAAATAATAAAGTACATGTTAGAAAAATTATAAAAAAAAAAACGATAATACAGGATTTGAACCCGTGACATATTTAAAATATGTGTAAATTTTCAAAATTTATGCTTTAAACCGCTCAGCCAACTATCTATTTTTTAATAAAGAGATGTTAATATTAAACCATTAGAACAACGAGTTTTTTTATTAGTTATTTTTGAGCAAGTTAAAATTAATGAATTTAACTCATTTTTTTTATCAAATTTTTTTAAAGATATTTTCTTTTTTTTTGATGCTACTTTTTTTATTGATTGAACAGATTCAGTACCTAAGATAGAATATTTTAGATATACTTTAATATTTTTTTTATTTTTGAAAACAATTATTGAATAATATCTTATGAATTTCTGATCTTTTAATACTTTAATTATATTTAAGCTTATTTTTGAATAAAATATAAAAACATAATTTTGTTTTTTAAGAATTGCATTTTTTATAATTACAAATAAGTTATTATGATTTTGAACCATCTTTTATTTTTTATTTTTTTTTATTTTCTTTGTTTTAACAAATTCACCAAAAAAATGATTTAACATTAAACTAGTAATTTTTATTTTTATTTTATTTTTCCCATTATTAATAAGAAAACTTTTATTAATATCTTTTATTTTTATTTTTCTATTTCTTTTTTTGTCTATAAACATCAAGTTTTTATTTGCATTTTTCTAATCTTTAATGATTTTATTTTTTATTAATATCACTTAACAGGACTCGAACCCGTAATTTTAAATTCGTAGTTTAATATTTTTTCCATTAAATTATAAGTGAATTATTATTATTTTAATAACCTAAAAATTAAAATTACTATCTTTACGTCAAGTATTAAAACCTACTCTATCATTTGATGTAAAAGTTACAAAAATAACATAGATAAAAAATATTGTAGAAGCTGTTGTAATGAACGAACCTACAGAAGCTATACCATTTCATTCATTGTAAGCATCCGGAAAATCAGGTATTCTTCTTGGCATACCAGCTAACCCAAGAAAATGCATAGGGAAAAAACACAAATTTACTCCTATAAAAGTAGTTCAAAAGTGTATTTTACCTAAAATTTCAGGGTAATTGGATCCTATTATTTTTCCAATCCAGTAATATCATCCCCCAAAAATTGCAAAAACGGCACCCATAGAAAGAACGTAATGAAAATGAGCAACTACATAATATGTGTCGTGAAGTGCTATATCAATACCCGAATTTGATAAAACTATTCCGGTTAAACCACCAAAAGTAAATAAGAAAATAAAACCATTAGCAAAAAGCATAGGTGTTTTAAAGCTTATATTACCACCAAACATTGTTGCTATTCAACTAAAAATTTTTATACCTGTAGGTACAGCAATTATCATTGTTGCAGCAGTAAAATAAGCACGAGTATCAACATCTAATCCAACCGTATACATGTGATGAGCTCAAACAATAAAACCTAAAAAACCAATAGAAAGCATTGCATAAATCATACCAAGATTTCCAAAAACTTGTTTTGATGAAAACGTTGCAACAATATGAGAAACAAGTCCAAAAGCTGGAAGTATTAATATATAAACTTCTGGATGCCCAAAAAATCAAAATAAGTGTTGATATAACACAGGGTCTCCTCCACCACTAGGATCAAAAAAAGCAGTATTAAAATTTCTATCTGTTAATAGCATAGTTATTGCACCTGCTAAAACAGGTAAAGATAATAAAAGTAAGAAAGCGGTTATGAAAACGGCTCAAACAAATAATGGTGTTCTATGAGCAGTCATACCCGGTGCTCTCATATTCATAATTGTTACAATAAAATTAACAGCACCAAGTATTGAAGATACTCCTGCTACGTGTAAACTAAAAATAGCTAAATCTACAGAACCACCTGAATGCGCTTGTATACCTGCTAATGGTGGGTATACAGTTCACCCAGTACCTACACCAGCTTCAACAAGAGAAGAAGATAATAATAAAATTAACGCTGGAGGTAATAATCAAAAACTTAAATTATTTAATCTAGGGAATGCCATGTCACAAGCACCTATCATAATGGGTACAAACCAATTACCAAAGCCTCCTATTGCTGTTGGCATTACAAAGAAAAAAATCATTAAAAATGCATGTGAAGTAACTAAAACGTTATAAAGTTGATAGTTAGCTCCTAAAAAAGCATCTCCTGCTTGGGATAATTCTAATCTCATAGCCATTGAAACTATAAAACCTAAAACACCACTAAAAGCACCAAAAATAAAATATAAAGTTCCAATATTTTTATGGTTTGTTGAAAACAACCATCTAACAACTCATGGATTAGTAAAAAAAACCATCTATTAAATTTAATAATAATTATGTTAGTATTTAAAAATCCAAAATATTTTTAAATTATTTCAATTAAAAAAATTAGCCTAATAAAAAAAAAATAGTTAAAAAATTCTTATTCCAGCAACAATTTCCATTACAGCTACTTTGTTACAACTTGTCCAAAATTATTAATTTTAAAATATTGTTAATTTTTCTAAAAATTTGTAATTAAAATTAAAATTAATAGCTTCAATAAAAATATTAATTTTTTTAAGAATATTTTAGATTTTTTTAAAATTCTATTAAAATTTATTTTCTTGGAGTGATGGGCGATAAGTAAAAGAAGGGTAAAATAAATTCACGATTGTATTCTTAACAATTCATTACTACTAATTCCAACTTCATGTTTTTGAATTTCAAAAAACAATTCGAACTTACAAATTTTTTTAAATGTTTTGTTTTTTTTTACAAAAATAACAACATTTTGTAAAATATACTGTATCACATTTAAAGCCCTAAGTATAAAGGTCATAAAGACTTAGACATCATTTTTTCTTTTATCTTATTTATTATAAGCTATTTTATTAGGAAATTTTTATAATTTTTTTATAATTAAAACTAATAACAAAAGTTACGCTCTTTATTAGAATTAACTAAATATATCAAAATAAGAGCTGACGACAGCCATGCAACCTTGTAAAAATAAAAAAGAGAGTAATCTCAAAGAATTTATTATTATTAAAATATTTTTATACAAAAATAGGTAAGGTTTACGAGTATTGTCGAATTAATTAGCATGATCCACTAGTAATTCCCTTCCTCATCTAATTCTTTAAATTTCATGCTTGAGCAAATACTTACCAAGTTAATTGTTAAATATTTTCACTTACTTTTAATACTTAAGATTAAAAGAACAATTATAGTTGATAGCTTGGACTACAAGAGTATCTAATTCTTTTTGATACCCAAGCTTTAGCAAAATCAAAGTCAGTATTTGAATTTTAAAAACAAATATAAAAATAGAAAGTTGTTTACACTATAAATATTCCAAATTATATAAATACATTTTATCGTTACATAAATTATTCTACTTTCTTCTTAATTACTCAAGGCTTATAATTTATTAAATTCCACCAAAAAAATATTTTGGTTTTTAATTTAAATTTAAAAGCCAAATTTATTGCATTTAAACTTAGTATTTTAGTATATCGTGAACCCTTTATGTATTACCGAAGCTTCTGGCACATAAATTAACTAGGATTTTTAATTATATTAAACAATATTTTTTATAACTTTTGATTTTTACAATAAAGCTACTTTCTTCTATCATATAAAATTACTTGATCAAAATTTCTTTCATTGTCAAATATTCTAAACTGCTGATTCTAAAAAGAATATAGCTTTTTCAGTACTATTGAGACAGTTATTTCATTAAAAACTGTTAAACATTATTGGATTAGTAAATTTTAGCTTACTATAACCTAATATTATTAAAAAAACTAATTTTATAAAAAATATTTTAATTAAAATTATAAATATATTTAATATTACTCTCCAATAAACTTTTTATTTTAAAAAATTTAAAATTTGCATGTTTTATATATTTTAAAATTACGATAATACGGAACCAGAATCAAATTCAAAGTTTATCAATTTTTGTTAGTATAAAAAAAACAAGAAAATATTTAACCAAATTATTTTTTCTCTCTTCAGGATTTGAACCTGAATTATAACTTTGAAAAAATTATGTCCTAACCGTTAGACGAAGAAAGAAAAATTACGCTAAAATTAAGCTGTTCTTAAATTTTTTTCTAATCTTCCTAAAGAAGGAATTATAACTAAAAAATAAGCAAAATAATAAACAGCGGCTATTTGCCCAATTTCAATGAATGGTGATTCTGGAATCTGTTGCCCTAAATAACCCAATAATAAAAAATCTGCTAATAAAAGTCAAAAAAAAAATTGGTGAATTGGTCTATACAAAGAAGACCTTATTTCAGAAGTGCTAACAAAAGGTAATATTGCTGGTATTAAAACAGCAGCAAAAAGAGCAATAACACCAAGAAGTTTATTTGGAATAGCTCTTAATATTGCATAAGAAGGTAAAAAATATCACTCTGGTACAATATGAGGCGGTGTTTGCATCGGATTTCCGGGTATATAGTTATCCGGATGTCCTAAAGTATTTGGTGAATAATAAACAAAATATGAAAAAAATATTAAAAATACCACTAAACTCATTGTATCTTTAATAATAAAATAGGGAAAAAAACTAATTTTATCTGTTAACGAAGATATTCCTAATGGATTATTAGAACCATCTTGGTGTAAAATACCAATGTGTAACACAGATAAACCTATTAAAACAAAAGGTAAAAGATAATGTAAACTAAAAAACCTGTTCAAGGTAGCATTATCTACTGCAAAACCACCTCAAAGAAGAGTAACTATTTTATCACCTACTATAGGAAAAGCAGTAAAAAAATTTGTTATAACAGTTGCCGCTCAAAACGACATTTGACCTCAAACTAGAACATAACCTAAAAAGGCAGTACCCATCATTAAAATAAATATAATTATTCCAATAAGTCAAAGTAATTGTCTTGGCTCCGCGTAAGATCCATAATATAAACCTCGTCCTATATGTATATATACGCAAATAAAAAACATTGAAGCTCCATTCGCATGAATATACCTTAATAACCATCCATTATTAACATCACGCATTATGTGTTCAACACTTAAAAAAGCTAAATCTACGTGTGGTGTATAATGCATAGCTAAAGCAATTCCAGTAATCACTTGAATAATCAAACAAATCAGTGATAAAAAACCGTAATTTCAAAGAAGAGATAAATTTGATGGAGTAGGATAATCAATAGCATGATCATTAACTAGTTTTAATAACGAGTGATTTTTTAGAGCTAAAACCATCTTGAAAATATAATATTAAAATAATAAAAATAATGTAAATGATAATAAATAGTAAAAACATTTTTACAAGAATTAAAGGATTTGAACCAATAAATTTGAATTTGAAATTCAAAGTTTTACCATTAAACTAAACTCTCTAATATTTTTTTAATTTTAAAAATAGTGGTTATTAAATTTTTTCAGAAATTCATGATATAAATTTATCTATTGAAACTGTTTCAACAACAATTGGCATATTTGCATGACCAACACCACAAATTTCTGAGCACTGACCATAGAATACACCTTCTCTTAAAACAAATAATGTTGTTTGATTTAATCTTCCTGTACAAGCATCTAATTTAATACCAAGAGAAGGTATTGCAAAACTATGTAGTACGTCTGCGGCTGTTACAAGTAAACGTAAGTGAGTATTAACAGGTAACACAATTCGATTATCCACTTCTAAAAGCCTTAGTTCACCATGTTCTAATTCATCTTCAGCTACCATGTAACTATCAAAATTGATTGAACCTAAAGTATTATCAAAATCTGAATACTCATAAGACCAATATCACTGATGGCCTACACATTTAAGAGTTAATGCAGGATTAATTACTTCATCTATTGAATATAATAAAGCGAAAGATGGAAGAGCGACTACGACTAATATTAAAGAAGGGATAACCGTTCAAATAATTTCAATTGCTGTACCATGAACAACAAGACGAGAATCAGAACTAGATATTCCTAAATTAAAACGAAAAGAATGTAACGTTCTAACCATAACGACAAGCACAAAAAAAAATATAAAAGTAATAAAAAACATAAGATCATGATGTAAATTAATTATACCTTCCATAACGGGTGATGCGGCATCTTGAAACATTGTTTGTCATGAAATAGAAGAATCAAGTATGTTTGTTATAAAAATAGTATTAATCATCAAATTATTAATTAATTTTAAAAAGAATTTGAAAAAAAAAAGAATATGACGAGACTTGAACTCGTAGCGTATTGATTAAAAGTCAAGTGCTCTACCGATTAAGCTACATATTCTAATATTTTAATTAATTTTTAATTTAAATATAAAAAATAAGCAATACAAGATTTGAACTTGTAACAATTTCGTTGTAAGCGAAACACTCTACCAATTAAGTTAATTGCTTTTAAGTAAAATTTTATTTAATTTTTTTTGGTTGTTTGAATATAATTAAAAACATTAATTATTTTTATTTTCATAATTTTTTTTTTATACCAAATTTGTTTTAATATTAAACAAATAATATAAATTGTTTTTTGAGTGTAATTTAAGAAATATATTCGTTCATTCTTTAATTATTAAAGCGTAACATTTAAACATGCTTTTGTAAACAATTTTATATCATTGGCTTTTTCTTCTTATTCTTCTCATACTAAAGTTAATAACTCTCAAATTTTTAGTGTATTAGATAGAAGCAAAACTGATTCTCATCGTTTTAAACCCAATTCGCGTAAGATTTTAACCAACGAACAGTTGGACCCTTAATAGCTGCTTCACCATTAGGATATCTTGAATCGACATCGAGGTACTAATCAAAAACGTAGCTATGATCGCTTAATTTTTATAAGTCTGTTATCCCTAACGTATTTTTTATCTGTTAATCAATAAATTATTCAAAAAATAGTTATTGGATCATTAAAGCCAGCTTTCGCTTCTGCGTGATTATTAAATCTAACAGTTTAGCTAATATATAATTTTATAATCAATTAATAAAATATTTTAGTAGTAATAACCTTTTTGCACTTTTTTGTTACTCTTTAAAAAAAATTCGCCCCAAATAAACTAACAAATGCAAACATTGTTTTTATAAAATTAGCTAAAGATAAAATATGGAATAATATCTCAAGTAACGCTTCTATTAAATTACTTTAATAATATCATAAGCTATTATTTATTCTTAACAAAAATATTATTTTTTGCAGTGATTGCTTTTAGTAAAAATGTATAGGGTCTTTTCGTCTTAATACACAAAAAAAGCATCTTCACTTTTAGTTCAAATTCACAAAAGTAAAAAATAAGACAGTTAATGAGTTGTTAATGGATTCTTGCAGGACTATATTTATTAGCCAAGGAATTTCGATACCTTTGCATCCTCAGAGTAAGACGGCTATTAATCTTTAAATATAATAAAATCTATTAAATTTTTATTTTTAGTTAAAAGACATGGAGCACCAATCAAACAATATACTTATTTAAAAAAATTTGCATTGTTCTGTGTTTTTAGTAAAC
>JACLAA010007439.1_pt1 | contig 18893 bp, 8 predicted proteins | sample 8027891 | NCBI WGS metagenome assembly JACLAA01 (sample SAMN15724900, study PRJNA655200) | protist metagenome | isolation source: fluorescence activated cell sorting (FACS) single amplified genomes of... | place: Spain: Blaines Bay Microbial Observatory, Mediterranean Sea | collected 2016-01-19 | reverse complement strand
AGAGAGTCAAGATGATGACGACGACGACGACGTTAATGGCAAAGATACAGGAGGAGAAGAAGGCGAAGAAGAGGACGCGGCAGCGCTGAGCAACGATTTAGCGGTTGAGTTAGGCTACAGTCCCGGGTCGCACTTGAGCGGCATCAAAACAGGATTAGAAACCGAAATCGTCTATTCCGCCGCCGATCAATCTCGAGGTCGAGGCGTACAGATTGGCGTTTTAGAGGAAGGCGAACTCGTCGAAATTTGGTCCGAACACGGCACGGAAGTTGGTAAAGGCATGCGCGTCGGAGACGTGTACATCGGTACGGTCGCGCGAGTTATGAAAGGCATGAACGCGCTGCTCGTGGATTTAACCGGAAAAGGCCCACCGTATGCTTTATTGCAAAAAGGTGTCGACTCTCCAGCCATGGCTTGGAAAACAAAAATTGATTGGGTCGATAGACCGGACGGAACGCACGCGCCGGTAAAAGTCAACAGAGCAAAAGGTTTACTTCGAAAAGCGAGGAAGTTAAAGCTGTTACAAGAGGAGTACGGAGAAGACGCGGTTGCGAAATGTTCGCAGAAGCAACTGAAAGAGTTGATGAAGACATCCGAATTGATTAAAGCGTGGGAAGAAAAACATTTGTTTGAAAAAGAGTATGACAAAACGATCAACGGGAGCGCGGAGGACGACGACGACGAGGAGGAGGGTGACGACGACGACGACGATGATTTATCGACTACATCAGAAGTTGGCCTGACAAAGAAACGGTGGACAAGCGGCGAATGGGGCGATCTATGGGACGGAAGTGGTGGGCCTTCGCCGAGTAAAGAGAAGAACTTATTAAATCGCGCGCGCACGGCTGCTGAAGAAGCGGCTGCTGAAGAACGGCGAAAGAATACCTTGGCGTCTGGATCTTCCGAGTCCTGGCGAGGCGCCGGCGGGCGTTCGCCGACGTCTGAGAGTCATTCGACGACTCGTGGTGACGACGAAGATGAAGATGGTCAGAGCAAAGAAAGAGATAAAATACCTCTGCTTTCCTTGGAGCGATGGCGGTTAGATTTGTCCGTCATCAAAATGGAACTCGCGGCGATGAAAGCCGTCGAACTCGCGTTGGAAGCACCAACTAACGACGCTTTAGACTTTGAATCGGACGAATTCATGGCGAGTGTAGCTGGGCAAATGGACGACATCGAAGTGGACGAAGAAACTGGGGAAATCACGGAGGAATGGATAGAAGAAGACGATGGGGAGGATGGCAGGGAAATCTTATTCGGCGCGGAAGAAGTCGAAGTCGACGATAGCGATGATTTTGAAGTGAGCGTAGATGAAGATGACAAGAAGAGTAACGCCGCGAAACCAAAAACAACGAAGACGTCAAATGCTAATGGCGAAGAAGAAGAGGAAGACTTTGGCGACGATCCAGAGGCCGGAAAGAGAGAAAAAATTCGTAAAATCCGCGACAAATTCGGCGTCTCGAAAGAGGACATTCGGGGCGCTTGCGCCACGAAATGGGAACAGGGACAACCAATCGTCGTCCAAGTCACTCGACTCGGTCAATTCAACAAAGGCCCGCGCGTTTCGGCCCGTCCAACGCTTCCTGGTAGAAATGTAGTGTTGTGCCCGGATGGTGAAGGCGTGTACGTTTCTCGCAAACTCATCGGTCCTGCGCGTAAATACGTCAAATCGGTTGGTTTGAGCGTTTGCCCGTCCGATTCAGCGTTGATCATGCGCACCGAAGCCGCTGGCGTCGCGCAGGACGCTTTAGAGCTAGATATTAGACGTCTCGTAGACGATTGGAATTCAGTGAAGACTACCGCGGAGAAACTGGTGAAACAATCCTCCAGCCTCCAAAACGACTTTATGCGAAAGAAATTTCGCGTGGATGGACATTTGAACTTATCCGCAAAGCAAGCGTATGATTACCCAGACTTGGAACCAAGACGATTGTTGAATTCAGCGACTAGTGAGCAAGTTTTAGTGCGCGATTTGTTTGGCGAACGCATATCAAAGTTATACGTGGACACGACGAGTGCGTATGAGGCAATTGTGGACGATCTCACGAGAGCCGGCGCCTCGAAAGAAATCATCAATAGAGTGGTTTTATTCGCCGCTGGAAGTAGCACGAACAACAACGACGATAACTATGGTGGCTCAAGAAATGCATTATTTCAGCACCTCGGTATTGCCAACGCGGTGGAATCTCTTGACGAAGAAGTCATATGGCTCGACCAAACGGAACTTCCCGGCGCGCATTTGGTCATTCAACGCACGGAAGCGCTGACCGCCATCGACGTGAACGCCGGTCGATCAGTCATGAAAAAAGAAGGCGTGGATAACGAGGAGCTAGCGCGTCGCGTCAATATAGAAGCGGCAAAGACGGTCGCCAAAACGCTGCGTTTGCGCGACATTGGCGGATTAGTCATGATTGATTTAATCGATATGGAAGACGAAGGGTCGAGACGCGAAGTCGAAATCGCGTTTGAATCCATCGCAAAAAGAGACCGAGCGCAGTTAACTTTCCTGCCAATTTCTCCTCTCGGAGTAATGGAAGTCGCCAGAGAACGCATGCAAACGCACGGCGACGGAGGTATGAACATAATTGCGGACGAAAAAGGGATGCCGATTGAATCCGAAGATTACTACACCCCTCGAGATAACCGATATTCCCCTAATAATAATAACAGGAGGGTCGGAGGAGGAGGATATTACAACCGTCAACAACACTCCATGAGCGCGAGAAACGAAAATTACAACCAAAGAGGAATCGATGGAAATGGCCCAAGTATCAGCAGACCTCCGCGTCGATACGGTAACAACAACAACGCTTCGAACGGGTACGATGCTAACTATAATAATAATAATAATAATAACGACCGCGACTTCAGAAACGAGGATTCTTCTTCACGCCGACGACGAGTCGTGAGAAGAAATTTTTACGATAGCGAAGGTGGAAGAGGAAATTCGAACGCGCCACCCTGGATCGATGGCAGTGTCAGCAGTGGCAGAGGACGAGGACGAGGATCCTCGCCCGGACGAGGAGGCAGAGGCAGAGGAGGCGGACGAAATAGCAATAGCAATTAGAAGAAAGTTTTGATAGCAAAGCCGTAAAATTAGGTGATTTGACCTTTTGTTCGAAATGAACGATGATGATGATTTCAGAATTATTACTTTCGGTAATTCCCTTGGTCTTGCTGATCGTCGTCGTGCGCCCAAACGCGAGCTTCTCCGATAATGTCTTTCGTATACCCGTAATCGTAGAACATTTCGTCGCCGAATTTGGAATCTGTTTTAGCGTAAATGCCGATGCAGTGGTTCCCGCGCACGTAAATCACGAGGGGATAACAGTTCGGTTTCTTCGAGTGATTCGCGAATTTGAACTTGTTTCCTCTCGAATAAGCGTCCAAGACCCACTTGTTGTTCAAGTTAAACAAAAAACTTGAGTTGGTTTGGTCGTATTGGCTCCCTCGCCTTTCAGCCTCGCCGTGCGTGATCATCTCGCCAACGTATTCTCCCAAGAAAGCGTCTTTTTTTGCATCGCAGCCGAAGAAGGCACCCCAACCAGCGATTGGAGATTTGCCCAGTAAAACGTGCGCGTGCTCTTTCAATTGGAGCTTCATGTTTTCACACGGCGCTTTCCTGTCTTCGTGCTTGCGTTTCACGTTAACTTCGGTGATACCTTCCAATTTTGGATCGCTGGAAAAGATTTCTGTATCGAGAGTGATGCCTTCCAGCTCTCTCTTGCGTCTCGAAAAATCTCGAACCGACGGCCAGCACTCGGCGCATTTGTCTAAATCGCACTCCCTGGCAGCCATTTTACACGGGCACGTCGCTTTGGTGCAATCACCTTTGCAATTACACCCGATGAATGCGTTGCGACAATCTGCGCCACACCCGCAGTTGATTTCGCAAAAGTTCCAATTCACCGAGCACGGACACTCGTCCGTACAGACGCCGCCTTCGCAATTACACGGCTCGTATTCGCACCACAAAGCGTTTTTGTCGCCTTCAGATGCTTCTTTTCTTCGCGCGACTGTACTTTTTGCGACTGTACCCTGATAACCAACATTTTGTGCCTTCTTGGCGGCTTTTCGTCGGTGTCGATTGTTACCAAGTTGTTTGATTTCCGCTTGCGTTTCCCACGTTCGGTTAATCAGTCTTGATCCTTTTCTTTTCCTAGCGTCCATCGTCATTGTCGTGGCATCAACCACTGTTGTGTTACCATCTGTCGCCTCGTTTTTCACCTCTTCAGCTGCTCTGTCTTCCTTTCTTTTTTCCAAAATATCTTCACAAAACATCGAGAGCATTTCTTCGCAAACGATTTTACACGACGGTGGTTTCGTTTCGCACGGTTCTAAGAAGCCCGCCACCGCGCAAGGATTCGAGGAATCTTCGAAAATATCCAACGATTTGTCGAATGCTTCGACGACCCAATTTCCCCACTTTGTGCTGTGCTTCAACTTTTGAGCGATGGACAATAAGTACTCGTCGGTGATGGATTTATCTCTGCAGAGGAAATCTGCCATCACCGCCTCGGAAATATCCATCGGGTCGATCGCCTTATCATTATTCTCTGCGGGAATCGGCGAGCAGAACACGCGGTCGGACGGAGGAAGCCATGGCGGTTGCAACTTTTTCATTAGTGCGAATAATGCTTCGTTCGAACGCCAACACTGAGAACTCCGGCACGGATCTTTTGGTTTCGCAAGCGCTAAATAATTTGCTTCCGGATCAGACTTGAGGGGAGTTTCTTTATCTCCACCTTCTTCGTTACTATCAGCATTGTTGTTGATATCAGTGTGCATTTGTCCACCATCTTCCTTCCTATCGTTATTGGTATCGTCGACATCCATGTCAGCCGGGGCGTTGGCATCGGCGTTGGCATCGATGGTCTCCTTACTCCTGTGGCGTTCAGCTCTTCTACCCGGTACGGGAACGTACCCTTTCTTCTTTTTCTGCTGCGGGCCTCCTGTGTGCCCTATTTTCCCTTTATTCCATTCGGGTTTGTAATTCGTAAGAATCCTTCGTCCAACACTTGGTAAGTGGCCGTTGCCGTGAATTTGACACGAATAACTGTGGCATCTTGGACAAAACAACGTGCGAAAGGAATCCATCGCGGCTTCCATATTCTTGTAGTCATGCAACCTTCGAGGCAAGAAGTCGATCGATTCTCGGCTGATGACTTCTTTCGCAATCGCTTCGATCGTTTTCAATTTCGGCAGAGAAGTTGATGCCGATTTCTTCTTTTTGGTAGGTTTGTTGTTTTTTGCATTCTTGTCATGCGCAGATTCTATGTCTTTGGCAATGTCGCGAATACCACTCTCTTGATCGCGAAGTAACTTGACGCGTAAGGCGATAAAGTTGACCGGTGGTACACCAGTGATGTACGAGGCGAGCGTAGACAACACCGTTTCGAATATTTTCTTAGCTTTGATATCGATTGCGGTGTATTGCCTCTTCGTTTGTGTCGCGACAGTGTTCGTTTTGTCGTTGTCGGACAGATTATTCTCCTTTCCGTTTTTGTCCTCCTCTTTGTCCATCGCATCTTTCTTCACCTCTACTTCTTCATCTTTCTCTTCTGTTTCTACTCGTTCCTCGCCAGTTATCGCGACATCCTCGACTTCCATTTTCGTCGTCGTTTCGTTCGTCGTATCTTCGATTTTACTCGGATTGGCTTCTTCTTTTTCTTCAACAGCCGCTGCCTTACCGTTTGCCGCCATGGCTGGTTCCGAAACTTCTTGAATAAGAAACTCGTCCAATTTCGAGCTCTCACCGATGATGTACTTAACACACGAGTGAAGCAAAAGATCGTCCCGTCGATGCCACGGGTACTGTTCTTCCCCGGTTTCAAAGTCTTCCTCTTCGTCGCTATAATCGGAATCGTTCTCATTCGCGACTCGGTATTCGCCGTCCTGATCAGAGATGAGCAACTTTCTTCTCTTCTCTTCTTCCGAGCCTCGGATGTTTTCGTGGACAGAGTACGTGTAAGCTCTGTATTCCGGCACGTTCGACACCGGCCGAATTCGTACTGCTGGAACCATCATTTCTCGTTCCGTCTTTGTCACGCCAAACGCAGATTCTCTCACTCTGCACTTCGGCATTCTGTTCACCGCTGCGGAAACCGCCAATGCGTCCGCTTTCTTTCCCATCGACATCTTTTTCGGGTCCAACATCATTTTTTTGAAATCCGCGTTACTGGCTGGTGCCTCAAACGTACGCTCCAACCCATCGGTTAATATACCCTTACCATTCTTGGCGTTTTCCTCCGCTTTCGCTTTTCGTCTCTTTGCGTTTTCGCGAAAGCACTTCTTCGCCCACTTTTTCCTCTTCTCATCAAACGTGGCGATGAAAAACGACGCGAAATCTTCCACCAACTCCTTCACGTTTTCTACGTCCGCTTTTTCAATCGTTTCGTCGTTTTCCAACAACGCCTTCCTTTTGATGAGATTCAACTCTTCGATTTCTTTTGGCGTGAGTGTTGTTTCTAGATGTTCTCCTTCCGCTTCTTTCTTCTTGTTATTTTTCGCAGACGACGACGAGGAATAATACGCCACACCTTTCCTCTCCAAAACCTCTCTCAAAACCTCTCTCCTATCGAACGATTTCGCGAACAACTCCTCGCAGTCGATTTCATACGTCACCGGTTTTCCGCGATGGTCCTCCGGTATCTCTCGCAACTCTCGCTTCTTCTTTTTCGGTTTGCTGCTCGGTTTAGGAGGAGGAGGAACAGCCGCCGGTTGCGCCGGTTGCGGCGCTACGACGAGAGCACGAGGAAGTGGCAAAGAAGGAGGAGGAACAGGAGGAGGAACATTCGCCGGCGCTTTCTTCGGTTGCGGACTTGCCAACAGAAGAGGAGCTTTCGCAAACTCATCTCTTCCTTTTTCTTCTTCTTTTTCCGATGGTGATTTTACCATCGTCGTCTTTGCCGCGACCGCATCCGTAGTACTGGTAAACGCGTTTCCGTCGCTCTTCGTCGTCGTCGTCGTCAGTTTACTGTCTTTGTCTTCTTCCTTCTTCTTCACTTCTTCTTTTTCTTCTTTCTCTTTAAAACGTGAATTTTGTTGTTGTTGTTGTTTCTGTTGTCGATGATGTTGCGCGACGTAAAAGTCGTCTCCCTCGTCCTCATCATCTTCTTCTTCGGTCGACGAGGACGATCTCATCTTCGCATCCTTCTTCCAGTCTTTCTCTTCTTTCTCTTCTATTTCTTCTTCCTCGTCGTCGTCTGAATCGTCGTCCAAAATCTCAATCGTAATCACGTCGTCTTCTTTTCCATTCGTCGTATTCAAAACCATCTCTCTGATTAGATGATGATGATGATGATGCTGTAGAGAGTACACACAACCACGCGCGCGAAGAAGAAAAAACGCCTTTACCAGCAGCGCGTTATGCTAAAAAACGCCCTTATATGCTCCTCCTTCTCTTTCGTATATACAATTATCAAAGCTGCGCGTGTGTTTATGTGTCGTAGAGTAGAGTTTACAGAAGTAAGAGATATTCAAATTTAGGGTTCTACAAAAACCCTAAACGAATAAAGCCTAAATTACAGAGTCCAGGGTTTCGGAATTAGGGGAGTTCCGGCGGGTTATTAGGGGATTGCTTTACCCACCAGACCGCACTTGCATTCGCGCGCGCGAATAAGAGAGAGAGAAAGAAAGAAAGACTTTTTGTTGTTGTCTCGAAGGAAAGCTTTCGAGAGAGAGAGAGTTTAACGGAAGAAGAGAGAATTTTTGAGAGACTCTTTTCTTCTCTCGCTTTAGTATTACGACTGCGTAAAACACTGATACACACGAGTACTACGATGGTAAAGACACGGCGAAAGAGAAGGCAGACGAGGGAAAAACACCAACCACGCGAAGAAGAAGAAGAACGGAGGACGATAATAAAGAAGAAGAGAAAAAAGAGGAGCAAAAACGATTCAGAAAACGAAGCTTTAAAAGCAGCAGAGGTAAGGATATACACATCATCATCATCCTCGTTCGTCGTCAAAAACAACTTTTCGAGTGAATTTGAATTTTGTTTCGAGTCTTGTCTCTCGGAAAACGAGAGACATTTTCAGAGAGAGAGACTTAACCATCCTCCTTTTCTCGATTTACACGAGGATGTCTCGTAATACTAATGAAAAGAACACATTTATCATCATCATCATCACTAACACATGCAGGGAGTACAAAAAGCGCGAACGCAAATTTGCGTGCAGTTGAGCGCGTTACGACGTTCGCAAGCGTATTTGGACACGTATACGCTCGACGGATGGCGCTCGTCGTATCAGGAGAAGTTGAAACCAATCGCGGAGTTAGCGAAGAAACGGGAAGATATTTTCTTCCGGAAGTTGAAAGTCAGAGAGTTGTTTGAGAAGTTAAACTACGACGAGAAGAAACTGGAGAAGTACAAGTGCAAAGAAGATGAGGACGGAGAGATTGAATGCGAGGACGTGGTGTGTTGCGAGTGCGGATCGGGCGAGTGCAACGAGGAGGAGAACGACGTCGTGTTTTGCGACGGGTACTGCGATTTGGCTTATCACATGAAATGCGTGAAACCGCCGTTGAAACCGGAAGATATACCGAAAGGCGACGAAGGATGGTTGTGTCCTCTGTGCGATTGTCGCGTGGACGTGATTTACTATCTGAATTTGGATTACGATCAAAGGTTAGACATTGAAACGTGCACGCACTTGGACGTGTTTAAAAAAGAACAGGACATGTTCGACAAAGGCATAATACCTGGGACCTCGCGGTTTTATTTACACGGTGAGAACGAAGAAGACGTGTGGCCGAGCGACGAATCCGAGGACGAAGATTTCAAAGAGAAGAATGAAAAAGACGACGGTAAAGATGACAGCGACGAATCGCTCTCCGGGTCAGCGGTAGTTCCGCAATCATCATCTGATAGCGATGATAGCGAAAATAGCAGTAGCAGTAGCAGCAGCGATTCGGCAATCATCATAGAAGGACCTCGGAGAAGAACGAAAGTGGATTACGTGAAATTAAACGGCGACTTGTTCGGCGACGCCGTTTTGGACGACGACGAGGAGGAGAAGAAAGACGCAAAAGTCAAACCGATGGCGGACAGGCGCGCGCAATTAGCCGCGTTAGTCGCACTGAAGAAAAAGGAGAAAAACCAAAGCAGCAGCAGCAGAAATAACAACAACAACAACAACAACAAAAATGGCAAAACGAGTAGTAGTACAAAGCGCTTAAGCGACGACTCTCCCGCTTCTCCCGCGAAGACGAAAGGAACGCAGAGAAACGGAAACGGAGGAAATAATCGACGACGTAAACGACGAGGACGAGAAACAACAACAACAACAACAAATACGAAAACGTCTGCTTTGTTGTCCTCGAAATCGGCGAAAGCACACGAGAAGAAGAAGAAGAAGAAGAAGAAGATGAACAAGTAGTTTAGATGAAATACAAAAATTTAATTGAATTTTCGCGTCACAACACGAATACATGCACACAACACCAACGGGTTCAGAGGAGGAGGCAGAGGAGAAAGCACAACAAAAAGAAGAAAAACGTTTAGCAGAGGAGGATATAATCATGAAATCGAGGTTGCTTTCGAACGCTTTCAAATGCCTGTCGCCCGGACAGACTCGTCTGTCGTCTTCTTTGGGAAATTCCATCCAAAGCGCGATAGATATCGCGAAGGAAAGCGAAGTAAAAGCTTTAAAAAGTGTACCAAAAATGACCTATTACTCCGCGTGGTTCTGCCCATTCGCACACAGAGCGACGTTAGCGTTAGAACGACACCGTGGTTTCCTCTCGTACGAATGGATTGAATCCTTAGGGTGGGAGAAACGAAGCAAAACGAACGAAGAGATTAAGACGAAACACGAGAATTGGTACCACTATAAATCGCCGGATTTGTTAAAAGCGAACCCGCTCGGGATGGTACCGACGATTAAAGATGAGTTTAACAACGTGATCACGGAATCGATCGTGTGCATACAATACATAGACGAGATTGTGAACGGAGGTAAGGAACCGATATTAGCGTCTTCGGCAGCCGAACGCGCGAAGGAACGGGTGATGGCGGATTTCGTCGCCAAGACTATTTGTAGCAAATACTATTCCGTGTTGGTGAGACAAGAGGAAACGGAGCAGTTAGAAGCGTTCGGAGAGATTGAGAAGGCGATCGAGAAGTTTGCGACGCATTTAGTAGATGATGACGATGTGATGATAGATGGCGAAAAACGCGAAAAAGGACGGTTTTTTAACGGTCGCCAAACGCCAGGTTTAGTCGATTTAACGCTCTTCCCGTGGGCGTGGCGACTGCCGGTTTTTGAAATACACCGGGACGAAAGGTTCAAAATCGACCCCGCTAAATCTGTCGGCTTGCGCAAATACATACGATGGTTGCGCGATATGGTTAGTCGAGACGACGTCTCGCGTACTTTACCAAACTGGGAGGAATATTTACAACACATAACGAGATACGCCGACGGTTCCGCTCGAAGCAAAGTCGCCAACGCCGTTCGAGACGGAAGAAACGCGCACGAATACGACGACGAGAAAGATGACGTCAAAGAATAATAATAATAATAATAATAGAATGAATGATTATGGGATAACGATAGCGATTTTTGAATGTTCTGTACTACGTCAGCTCCAAGTGCTCTATTTTTACATCTGAAAAGTCTTTTCAATCAAAACCCCGAAAAAAGGTCAATTCTATCCAAATTCTTCATTTTTATTCCACTTGCAAGAATTGAATAAAATGTTTGCGGCGGCGAGTTTTGTATCGTCATCATCCTTCTTGGCGGGCCGCTCTTCGTCGTCTTTGAGGACGAGGACGAGTAATACTAACAATAACAATAATACTAATAGCGGGAAAAGAGGTGAGTTGCACGTATTATGCGCGGCGAGCAAGTCTCGAGCGAAAAAACGGGCGGCGAAATTGAGCGGCGACGACGGCGACGAAAATGCTGCGGGAGGAGGAATAAAAAAGGAAACATCAATGTCCAAGCAACAAAAGGATAAGCTGAGAAAGCAACGGTCGGAAAAGTTACGCGCGATCGTTTCCAGCGAAGGGAGAAGGTACGAGAAGATTCAGAAAGATTTCTCGCTGACGAGAGACACGGCGAGAGAATACGTGCTCTCGGTGAGACAGAAAGGAGGAGGAGGCAGCGAAGGCGTTGAAGGAGAGAGTGTACTGCTACCGCTGTTAACGGATTGGCTCCCGGTGGCGGAGATCTTAGTCGCCGACCGCGTTTCGTTGGAGGCGACCATGGCGTTTAAGAAGCTCGGGATGGATATGCCGGAAACGGACGACAACCCGAACGAGCCGAAGAAAATCGACGGCGTCCCGGCGGTGACGGCGATGTTGCCGGGGAGGAAAACGGAGATTTGCGCGATGGCGTTTAACATCGCCGGAGCACCGTTGAGAGATATCGAACACGTAGAGTTGGAGTATGGGATTGAAGATTGGGGGTCGTTTGAAAATTGCGTGGACGGGTTAGCCGCGAGAAGCGGCGACGACGGCGCGTTGGATCGAGCGAACGCAAAGATTGGCGCCACCGCGAACGAAGAGCCGAGAGAGATCAAAGCGAAATACCGCAAATTAATCGCCACCGCGCATCCAGACAGAAATCCAGACGCCGACGTCGCGGAATTCAACGCGATTAAAGACGCGTACGAGTTAATCGTGGGCAAAGATTGCGGCGGCGCCTCCTTTGAAGGTCTGGGCACCAACCGGGACTTTATCGTTTTAGACGGCACGCCGGCGCACTTCGGCGACGCGAACAATGAAAATAAGATGGAGTTCAACGAAAAAACCATCTTGTTCGCCATGAGATCGTTAGTCGGTTACGACCGAGTCGGTCAACACTTCAACGCCAGAAATTTACGACTGGCTAAAGCCAAAGGCATGTAGTCGTTTTTACATTTACACATCTTCATCATGCAGTGTTATTGTTTATATTATTATTATCATTATTATTATTAAATTAAATCCGTTCGTAACGACGAATATGTGTCTTCCTATTCCACGGTGGCTGCCGGAATCACGGCAAAACTTTTGATCGCGTCTTCTTTTTTGAGTTTCATGAGCGTCCCTCCTTTCGCGTATCTTCCCATCTCGGGTATGCTCGCGCATTGAAATCTGTTCGCGACGCCGAGTTGTGAGCCAACGATGATAGCTTCTTCTATTGAATCGTCGTCCGATTTCCCAATCAACGCAAAAGCAGCTAAAGAATCCCCGCTGTTAAACTTGATGCCTCGTATCCCCGCGCCACCTCTGATTTGTGTCTTAAAATCGGAAACTTTCACTCGTTTGCCGCGACCTTTTTCAGACACGAATACTACCCACGGTCCTTCGCGATCGATTTCTGATTTTTGAATGATCGCCATACCGGCGACTTTCGCCGCGCCCCCTTCAAAATGTTCCAAAGACGCCACCAAAGGTTCATCGTCGTCGTTACCAAAATCTAGAATGTCATTCTCTTCTTCTTGTTCTTCTTCTTCGTTATCATCGCCTTCGTCATCTTCATCGTCTTCGGCTTGGATTATGAAATCGTCGTCGTCGTCGTCGTCGTCGTTTTCGTCGTCGTCGTCCTCCTCTACCCCTTTAGCTTTCGAGGCCCCTTTCGACGACGATTTGATCTCCTTCAAAGAGATTGCGCGGACACCTCTGGACATTCTGCCTAACTTTCGCACCGAGTCAACGTCAAAACGAATCAGCGTACCGTCTGTGGCGCCAACTAAAACGGAATCACCATTTTTGGCGACTAAAACTTGTTTCAACTTGTCGCCTTCGTCCAAAGCAATCGCTCTCTTCCCATTTCTTTTGATGCTAGCAAATTCCTTCGCGGAGACTTTCTTGATCACGCCGTTGAGCGTAATCATGACCAGGAAGGTTTCGTCTTCGTCTTCTCCTTCTTGCGGCTCATTCGGCGTTTTCTTCTTCATCAAAGCGGAAGGTTCTAAGCTTAAAATGGCAGTTATCGATTCTCCCTTATCGATGTCGACAAATCTAGTAAACGGCGTTCCTTGCGCAGTAGTAGACGCCTCGGGAATGTCAAAAGCTCTCACCGTCAAAACGTTCCCTTTATCGGTGAAGAAAAAGACACGATCTAAATCTTTCGCGTGCATTACTTTCGCGATGGAATCCGACCCCTTCAATTTTGACATTGATTTCCCTCGCGTCCCTCTTCGTTGAGCTTTGAACGTTTCCGGTCTCGTTCTCTTAATGTACCCTCGCGAGGACATTATGATCAACGAGTCGTTGTTTGGTATTTCGTGCTCAACTTCAATCGATGAACTCGTATCGGTTTCAATTGTTGTTCTTCGCGGGATGCCGTGTTTCTTTTTCACCTCCAACGCTTCCTCGCAAACGACGTCAATCACCGCCGACGTGTTGTCGAGTAGGTTTTGATTCCCTTTGATAGAACTCAAAAGCTGATCGCGCTCCTCGACGAGCTTTCCTGATTCTAAACTCGTCAAACGCCTCAAAGGCATTTGTAAAACCGCTTCCGATTGAACCGTAGTCAGTCCCTTCATTTCTCGTAAATTTTCCATCGCTTCTTTTCCGTCCTTTGATTTTCGGATCATCTTGATCACCGCGTCGGTATCTTCGAGAACCGTCAGAAGCGCTTCGACGATGTGCATTCTCGCTCGATCCTTTTCTAACGAATACATCGCGCGTTTACGTATGACATCGATGCGAAAATCTAAAAACTCTTGCATCACTTCCATCAACCCCAAAACTTTTGGCGTCAAACCGACGAGCGCCGTGACGTTCACGTTCACTTTCACCTGCAATTTTGTCCTTTTATACAACGAATTCAGCACGGCTTCTGCGTCACCACTTCTCTTCATCTCGACGACGACGCGGACGCCGTCTCGGTCCGATTCATCGCGCACGTCCGCGACGCCTTCAATCTGCCGATTATTTACCAAATCCGCGATTTGTTGCACCAAAGTCGCTTTGTTTTGCATATACGGAATCGACAAGATGACGATATCTCTGTCCAGACTTTTCTCCGCCGCTGCTTTATCGTCTTTCTTTGCCGTTTTCCCACTTCTTTTCCGGCTGGAAACTTTTGTCCTTGGTACAATTTCTGCCACGCCTCTCAAAGTCACCCCGCCTCTTCCGTCGCGGTACAAATTTCTCAGCGCGTTCCTATTACTAGTACTTCTACCACTATCGTTTTTGTCGTTATTATTATTATCATTAGCGTCCTTATTATCGGCAAATATAACCCCACCGGTGGGAAAATCCGGCCCTGGCATGACTCTCAACAACTCTTCCAATTTCACTTGCTCTCCTTTTTGCGCCGCTCTGGCGAAGACCACCAAAGCGTCCGCCACTTCCATCAAGTTATGCGGCGGTATACTCGTCGCCATCCCGACCGCAATCCCCGTGCTCCCATTAATCAACACGTTCGGTAGCTTTGCCGGCAACACCATCGGCTCTTGTTGCGACCCATCGAACGTATCCGCAAACTCCACGCAATCCATCTCCACGTCTTTCAGCAGCATATCTTGCGACAACTGTCTGAGTTTACACTCCGTGTACCTCATCGCCGCCGGCGGATCGTTGTCCATGCTCCCAAAATTCCCGTGTCCATTCACCAACGGCGCGGACATGGAAAAATCTTGCGCCATTCTCACCAACGCGTCGTACACCGACTGATCTCCGTGCGGGTGAAACTTCCCCAAAACTTCCCCGACGACTCTAGCGCACTTTTTAAACGGTTTGTTGTGATCTAAATTCAACTCGTGCATGGCGTACAAAATGCGTCGATGGACTGGTTTTAATCCATCTCTCACGTCCGGTAGCGCTCTCCCGACGATCACGGACATCGCGTACGCCAGATAGGACTGTCTCGCTTCCACGTGCAGTTCCAAGTCGACGATGTTCGAGTCTGATGAGAATTCTTCTTCTTCTACGAAAGTTGATGATTTGTTTCCTCCTCCTCCTCCTCCTCCATCGTCAGAGGATGATGAAGACGCAGCAAACGCTCTCACTTTTCGATGATGATGATGATACAGAGGAGGAACCCTGCGACGATGATGATAATGCTGTTCTTCTTCTCCTCGTCTTCTTGAAAAAGAAAGCGAAGAAAGAGAAAGAGAAGAAGAAATGATTTCAAACGGTTTTGGTGTCGCCGTCGTCGACATCATCATCATCGTTTTTGATGAAGATGAAAGCATTTGAAGAACAACAGATGATGACCTCTGTCGCATCATCACAAATCCTCTTCTTCCTCTTCTGATAAATGATGACGTCGGTTGTTGTCGTTGTTGTTGTTGGTCTCTTAATAAGAGTGTAGTGTGTTGCAACATATACTACTACTATACATAAAGTTTTGTCGTCGCTCTACGTAAAACTGACGTTTTTTGTTCGTTGCGTGTAATTTCTTCTTCTGTCAGAGGAAAAAAATTCGAAAATCATGCAGAGAAAAATTTCGAAAAATCAGAAAAAAGAAGGAAAATTTCGATTTTTCATTTTTTTTTCTTTGGTTTACACAGAGACAGAAGTGGCCTGCCTGATGAGTGTTTCGTTTTGCGTCATTTCTCATGTCTCGACACAGAGGCAAAGTTTCTGTCTCTTCTTTGACGACGAGGGACGAAGAAGAAACCACAACAACAAGTACCACCGCCGTCCAACTCGTTTTCGACGACGAGGGACTTCCAGGAGAGGGAAATCGTAAAAGTCGAAACTTTCATCAATATCATCGAAATAATAATCAGACTTTGACGAAAACGAATTCCTCGGCTTTTTTGTCGATGATGATGATGAAAATGATGAAAACGAAAATGATGAGGATGATGCGAAAGAAAACGCGAGGGTACCTGGCCGTGTTTTTAGTCTCCGCGATATGGGTGTGCGCGTCGTTTATAGTGAAAGATTTAGAAAGAGTTGGGGATCCGTTGACTTTGACGGCATTGTTTAACGCGTTGTTTTTAGTCTATTGGCCGGTGGAGATGAAAGGTTACTTTTATCTCGCAGAGAAGAAGAAGAAAAAAAGGTATCATTACGCGATGTTCCGGAAATGGAAGGAAAGTAATGTTAGTACGAGAGGAATATCATCGTTTTTAAGCGAAAACGAAGCGTTGAGGTGCTACGTCATCGTCCCTCCGTTGTTCTTTCTCGCGCAGTTTTATTTCAACAAGAGTTTACAGTTTGTGTCGGTGACGGTGAACACGGCGTTGTCCTCGGTCGCGCCGGCGTTGACGTACGTGTTTGGGATTTACAGAGGGCTGGAAAAACCGGTGAGAGATTCGAACGGGTTTTTAAAAGCACTCGGACTCGTCGCAATAGGAGTGGTTTTGACGGCAGTCGCGGACGATGAGACCACTTTCGGTGGTGCTTCGGGTATGACTGCAGGCGGCGACGAGGATTCGCCGAGAACCCGGAACGAAAATAATAGTTATAACAGTTATTCTTCTTTTGTGAACATGGACACCGCGTGGGGCGTGTTGCTCATTTTAGCGAGCGCGGTGTGTTACGCCGGTTACGCCACGGAGGTGGAAATCGCGTTGAACGCGGTGAAAGTGAGCGACGGTCATCGCGACGAGAATAGGAGTAGGAGTAGCAATCAAAATTTTTCTAGGAATAATAGAGTCGGCGGCGTGTTGTTAGAGGAACGCGAGGAACGCGAGGAAGAGGAGGAGGAATACGAAAACGAAGACGAAGAAGACGAGGAGAGAGAGAGAGAGGCAGCAGAGGTAAATGAAGGAGCAGCAGAAGAAATTACGGGACGACGGCAGATGAAAACGGAGGCGAAGAAAGAGCTCCTCGCCGCCATCAAGGATTCGAAATCGCGACAGATTCTCGCGAGCGTCGGCACGTTCGCGTTCATCATCGTTTTATGTACGATGCGAAAATCGATATTGTCCATGAACAAAAGTGGCGGGATGATTGTTTTGAAAGGCCTGATCGATAACGCGTTGGCGGAATACTTGTGGTGCGTCGGGGTTGCCGAGCTCGGAGCCTCGGTCGCTTCCATCGGTTTGCTGTTACAAATCCCTCTTTCGGCGGTTGCCGAGCTTTTGTTTGTGAGAGCGGACGAGGAGGTGTGGACGCGAACGACTGGAGGTATTTTTGCAATGTTTTGCGGGTGCGCGTTGATTGTCTATGGGTTCATAGGCGCGATGAAATTCGCCGGAAGTTCCGAGGAGGATGAAGAGGATGAGGAAGACGATGAAGACGATGATGAAGATGATGAAGACGACGCCGACGATAATGCTACCATCGCTCGCGCTCCGTTGTTATGATGCATTTTCATTTTGCATGCTATTATTGTACACTACCTACTGAAACTAAAACAGCTTCTCAACTCTTTGCGCGCAAAGTTGTCATATAATACTGAGAATTAATTAATTCTCCTTCTTGTAATACTCATTCGCAGCAATGTTTATCAGCCGCCTGGGATACGCACTCGCACTTCTCGGACTGACCGCGTGGTAACTCGAATTCGAGTTAATGAACATCACGAATTGGTTCTTCTCGTACGGGACTTCTGCGACTAACTTGAAATCCCCTGAGTTCTTAAATTGTACGTCCCAGTCTATTTTCTTTCTGTGTTTCAATCTTTCCGCTTCGCTATACTCTTCGCACGCACCGGGGCCAAGTAAACACTCGAACACCTCCAAATTACCCCCTTTCGCCGGATCATTTTTGTCGCGAAAATACAGCAATCCTGCGTATAATTCGTGCGCATTATCCACGTGTAATCCACGAACGCGACTCTGGCCTTTTATCACCGGCGTGTTTACTCCTATCTGGGCGTCCAAAGTGACGGGAGCTGGATTTTTCTTTCTGCTCATCAACCGAACTTCCGTCTCCATCTCTCGCAGCTTAAGTCCGTATTTCTCCTCCAATCCGCCGTGATACTTTGTAAAGACCTCCTCCCCGAATAAATCGATGACTTCTTCGTAAAATTCTCGACTGGAGTGATACCTAATGAACTCCTTCCACGCTTTTGATACTATTTGTTTCTTACTACTTAACACCATCGCCGCTCGCAAATCGACTCTCGTGTTCGCGGCAATCGAAGTCCTGCCAGGTTTGGCAATCTGCACTATATCTTTGTGCTTCGGGTAAAATTTTTCGAGCTCTTCGTAAACGTCATCAGGTAAGCAGTTTTCGATGACGACGTGAGGATACGGATGCAATCTCACGTCCGATTTTCGAGCGTTTTGTAGTACCGAGAAGGAGGAGGAGGAGGAGGAGGTGCTTTTTCTTCTCGATTTTTGTCTTGTTGTTGATGACGACGAAAGCGAATACGAATTCCTTTCCGATGACTCTGCCGCCCGGCCGGGTTGAACGACGCCGCCGCGTGCATCATCATCATCAACAGCAGCATCAAAATCGTAATCATCGACATATCCTCCTCCTTTCCTCGTTCTCGTCCTCGTTCTCGTTCTCGTCGTCCCGAGTGTCCCATCAAAATCATTTCCTCTCGTCGTTCCAAGCATCAAAAGCGCAAAAAGCGCGACGAGCAGGAAGAGGACAGAAAAATGATGCATTCCTCTTCTCTGCAATCTCTTTCTTCTCTCTCTCTTTGCGTTACACACGCGCAAAGAGTTTTCTATTCTTTTAAGTGTGATGATGAATCCGTTTTTGATTAAGTAACAAATATTAGTAAGTGAGGAATGATAAAAATAAAAATATAACAACAAAAGCGCTTTTTCTAATAATAATAGTGTATAAACGGCTGGCGCTCTCTTCTTCTCTCCTCGTAAAGCGTTGTAACAGGAGTAAACATTGGTCTTCTTGGTCTTCTTTTCTCTCTCTCTCTCTCTTTATCATCGCGCGATGATGATATAAAGAGACGCGAGTTGGCGCGGTTTATTTTACTTCTTCGGGACTTCCACGGCGGAAGGCGCTTTGAAAGCGGGTAAAGTTTCCGCGACGTCCGGAACGTATCTGTTAAAGTACGAATCGTTCACTTCGACCATTCGCC
>JACLAA010003752.1_pt1 | contig 18909 bp, 13 predicted proteins | sample 8027891 | NCBI WGS metagenome assembly JACLAA01 (sample SAMN15724900, study PRJNA655200) | protist metagenome | isolation source: fluorescence activated cell sorting (FACS) single amplified genomes of... | place: Spain: Blaines Bay Microbial Observatory, Mediterranean Sea | collected 2016-01-19 | reverse complement strand
GTGATCGTATGGCAACCAAACTGCCGACCGAAAGTCAACGATATAGCGCAAATGGTCTATTACTTTTAGGGAGCATTTCGATTCTAGATGATTCTAGTCCGACTAGATCTAGCCGGGGGATGTGGCAAACAGTCAGGGACGTGTCATTTTCAATCCGGACCTAACATGACCTAATGAGTCGCCAGTTCGATCTAACACGATTCCCGATTTTCGGGATATTACGGTGGATTTTGTTACCATCTATCTACCTGTGGGCGTTGTATTGTCCCGATTCTCGCTCTTGGCTAGCAAAGGCAAACAGTCTGATCCTACGTTGAGGCTTGTCATGATTCCGAGATGTCGAAAAACGAGGTGGTTGGAAAGAGTTGGACATGGACCAGCTTGCGCGCACGGCGACACCGCGTGCTTCCGAATCTTGACAGAGAGTGGTATCATGTTATGGCGTCATCGGCTTCTATACGATACATCAAGCAGGTCCTTCACTGACGGCACGTCCTGAAACTCTCATCCACGGTCGGGAGGGGCGCGTCAACATGGGGTGGCCTTCCCCTCACTTAGTGGAATTAGTCTAAATTATCTGTAATCAAAAATCGACCTATCTATCGTTGACTTTCGGTCGGCAATGGGTTACCGGTCGGTTGCAAATACTGACAGGCGCCACGCGCTTAAACATACAGGGTCGCGCGTGCCTTTTTCCCCTACATAGCCAGAGAAGCATCGGGCGACCGTTCCATGTCTCACTTGGCCTGGAACCGTATCCGCAGATAGCAGACGACCGAGTGGTCTCCCACGCACACTTCCAACCGATAGACGAGCTGATTATCTCTCCGTTTCACGTGGCATAATATCACGCCGCTGCATCTCCTATAATTGAAGACGTTCCAATAGCAAAGGTGCACCAAGTTTGCGAATGCTTTCCATGCCTGAAACAAGAAACGCGGCAGGCTTGGAGTGGCTGACCGTAGGAAACGTGGACTGTAGGACTGTAAAAGACGCGCACTTCAAGTTGATTCGGCAAGTTTCCGGAATACCTGATGACTTTCTCAGCGACACCTTCGATTTCGGCAAGCTTTCGAGTGGGGGAGGGAAAGGTGGGGACGTCATGGCTCGATCGTCGGATGGCAAGTACTTTGTGAAGCAGCTCAACGACGGTGACGCACACTCACTCTTACGCGACGAGTTTCTCTCCGAATATGTCAGTCTTGTTTCCGGGGCGAGTGATGAGCTATTCCTTTATTTCTGTGAATTGTTTTTGTTTCCACAAAGAATGGATATGTTACTACACTTCGTGACTTAAATGCGACTTTTTTCTGCCAGGGCTCCACCTTGATCTGCAAAATTGCAGCAGTTTTCGAACATATAACTCTCGGAAAATATATTGCTATGGCGAACTGCTTGCCAGCTTGTATCAATTCATGGAGTGGCCTGTACGATCTGAAAGGATCGGCTGATGATAAAATTCTAATCGAGGATGGTGTTCAAGTGCCAGAAGCTCATAAGCGGTTCTGGAATATCGACTTGGTAGTATGCGAGGCAACCGGATGCAACAAAGGCGTGCCCTTTGCTCGGAAACAGTACGTGAAGGGTAAGCGTCAAGCGTATGACACACCAATCTATGTCACTAAAGAACAGAAGGCCTATATCTTAAAGCTGATGAAGCAAGATGTTGCTTTCTTCACTCGCTTCGGCCTCATGGATTATTCGATGATTGTTGGAGTTTATCGACCACCCCCTGGGTTTACGCAACAAGCACTCGAGCAATCATTTTCCCACCTTCATAGTATCCCACACGCTTCACACTATAAGGGCGACATGACGGTGCTGTTTGTAGGAATCATAGATTTTCTTCAGGTTGGCCCAATATGTGAAGACTCTTCTATTTGAGAACTTCTTTCATGTGCAAATGATGTTTCCGTTGTTCCCTATTTTCTGGCGTGGACAAGAAGCAAGCGTTGCGCTCATCTTGTCAAGGCCTGCTGTGCCCCGCCCCCAATATCCACCATACCGCCGAGTCAGTATGCTATTCAATTCATGCAATTTTTCCAATGGAAGTAGGTCCAGAGGCGATGAAACATTTATATTTTTCCTCCAGTTGCTCAGCTGCTATGCTCAACAGGTTTCGCGGCGTCGCGCACCCACTACGTCCTATTTCTGCAAAGCCTCTTGAAAATTCGCATGGGCCAAAGGAATCTGAACAGCGCAACCTCGAGATAGAGCTACAAAAGTTGAAGCTGATGATAGCGAGTCTTGTCGAGAAATTGACTGCGAGCGAGGCTCGAGTTGCCCAACTAGAAAGCTGCTTGATCTGATCCTCTGTTGGTCGGTCACGTTAAGCACTTTCGCTATCAGTGGCCTACGTACAGTCGCGGCTCATCCAGTCTTTTTACAATGGACGGAATAATTACCCAGCTCTGCGTCCCGTTTCGAGTTTTGTTTCTGCAAAGTGCCCAGGGCATTATCTGATATATTGGACGAAAAAAGGTACGAATGTAGGACCGACGTGTTGAGAATTAGCACATCACGTACTGAGGTCATATTTAAATGGTGTAAAGCGCGACTACATGTGCAAAAAAAATATGCTGGAGAAGCAAGCGTGTTTCAAAAAACTGTCACAACGCTCACTTGAAGTAGCCCTGCTTGCGTCCTTGCCAGCCAATTTGACCGAGAAGCATAGTAGAGAACAGCCCGATATGCCAGGTGATGAGATAAAGCCAGAACTTATCATCTAAAGCCGGGCCCTGCGGGAAACTAGCCAAATTTCTGCCAATGGCGTCGGCGAAAGCGGCGTTTGGAAGGGTTCACCAAGCCGACGAAGAATTCATCATCATGAACCTACTGAGGACTCAAGTGCGACTTACCAAGCAATGAAGTGTCTCCATATGCCTTGATGGCTACACCGGACGGAATCGTCCAACCAAAAAGGGTGAGGAGGTGGACGGTCGTGTCCGCCTTGAGCCAGTCGTCGTCGAAAGTTTTCGACTCACTGTTTAAAAATTGATCAAAGGTCGGGAGAGGGAATCTGGTGACAGGGTACTTATACGCACGCGACAATCTTCGTGGCACGACACTTTACTTGAGTCCGCCTACGGGAGACACAAAATGCAGGATTTGTGCCCTGAAGACCTGTAAACGAGATGTACGGAGTCACTGCAACAGATCTGGTAGCTGTGAAAATCAACAAAGGTTTGCCGAACAAGAGGGTTCATGCGAGCCGGAAATGGGGCTAGACATATAACAACGCGAGAGGCCGAAACCGTGCGTACGCGCAGAATGGTGCAGATGGCGTCATTCTGGTGCCAAGGCAAGCTCCCCGGAAAACAGTTGCACTTATTAGGCCCAGCTGGGTGGCTGTTGACCTCTGATGCAGGGCGAGCCGAAAGTAACGGGCCTGGCGAGCATGAGTCCATACGCTCACCAGAACGCCGAGCGGCAAAGCACTTGTGGGCAGATTGTCCTATGCTGGAGATGAAAGCAACCGTTGTCATTATCAAGAGTACGCGAGTGTTGAACAGAGTCAGGAAATTTATGGGAGAAGGTCTTCTTGATCTGGAAGATGATTGGCCCTTCCGGATTTCGTTCACCCGTGGATTCGCCGAAAAAGAAATAAAAAATTGACTCTTCATTCACCCTTTGAATTTTTGTTTTTTGTGATTACAGATAATTTAGACTAGCGATTTAGGGTTTGTTGTTGAATTTTTCACTCGATGCCCATCTCTGGCATTAGCCCCAGATCATGTCTGGTCTCTCGTCGACCTCCGGCACCCTTTGAATCCTGAACATCTACCTGCTAATTAGTGCTCTAATGAGCTAATAACGTAACGCAACGGGCAGGGTTATTATGAAAGCAAGCGCAATAAGATAGAGTCGGGGAAAAATTCAGCAATAATACACCATTGCGCTACATCTATTCTATATCGTCTACCCGTTCATTTCGTTGCTCGTTGACACATGGTTGAGAATTTGTAGGGATGCTCCATCTGCCTAAAACAGGGTCGCGCGTGTTTTTTCCCTATGACGCCTAGTCAGGCCCAGTCAGGACGGCGAGCGCGCTTGGCCGCTTGCAAAGATGCTGCTTGGCGCCAAACACGGAGGGCGACCTCCGTTTGTGTCGCGCATTATTGTCGATGAATATTGGTATTAGTCATCATCCTTGAACTCGCGGCGATCCAGGTAGCGTGATGGTCGAAGATCGTTGATCTCTTCTTCGGTCATCTGTTCTCCAGTCGCCTTGAGCGTTGCGCGATTCAGCTCACGAATTTCTTCGAGTCGCTCTTTGTCTCGCTCCTCCTGAGAATATTTGGGGTAAGCCAACAAAGAAGATTTATGCATATCGCGATTTGGGGACACGACGCGGTTACACCTGCATGACGAAAAAAACCGGCACGCCGATTCCTGCACTGACGCCCAGAAGCGCAGCTAAGATGGTCGTGATGGTCTCGGAGTCAATTGCATTTGCGACTTGGGCCAGCTCTGTGACCTTCAGGAAGGCAAAGGGAAAAGAGTTTCGTAAGGAAAGATCTTTTGCAGCGAAAGGAAATGACTCTACAATGTACATGACGAGTTCGGTCTCTTGTCTTCACGATGGTTTAAGGCGGTGCCTTAACCACGATCGACGTCGAGCCATCAAGCGAACGTACTGAGGATTGTGGTATACCACGCTGCACTTTTGTAATGATTGGACGTATTGACCGTCCGGACGAAGGTAGGGATGCTTCAGTAGCCTGCCGAAGTCGTTGTCGAGAGCTAACGTTCGGCCTTGTAAGCACGGCACGATGAATGCCAGACGAACTCGCCGCGAAGGAGCTCATTCTGCCGGGGGATAATCTTCTCCTCGCGAGTATGAGATTGTGATAAGATCGACTGTTCTGGCGAACGGTCAAGCAAGGCAGTAGAAGTAGAGCTCTTCAAACATCGATGTTACCATCAAATAAATGATACGATAAGTGTTAAAGCCTCTATAAGAGATATGATAAGGCCTATATGATAAAGCCTCTATGATAAGGCAGGGATATGAATAAACATGATCATCATAAACTAGTCATAAACCCTTATTATACTTACGTATTATTATTTTCATCATAGGCATATTTTACTCATACTTTTTACCGTCGCATAACTTTTAACCATGATCTTGTATATTGTACCTTCGTTCGTAACACTCACCTGGTATCGTTTATCAAGGTCGAAGGTCTATTCGTCTCATACATTGTAAACATTTTTAACACCATGAAATCAAGAACGATGGTCTAGCGCTACATAGTTGATGACATTTTTTATTTTTTAGCTGGAGAACCTTGAGTCAGCGTCCCATATAGGTTTGATATTTACAGTCACATGTATCGACCGAACACACACACATACGGACCTCGGGGCTATGCCGACCACGCAGAGGACGAACACATGCATACATACACCACACGATCAGACAGACAATTCGACCTTTGGAGAATTTTCATTATTACGTAGATAAAAATAATTTTGCCATATGCGCGCAGCATGATACACATGCATGCATGTGATATTCATACTAACACTTATATATGATATATATGTAATATATATTTTATGAAGGTATTTTAATTTATCTTCGTATTATACTAGCTTCTTACTACATAGTTTATCATATCTTTCGTACGCATTCTGGATTTCAACCAGGTTGTGTACACTTTTAAGCCGTTAACTTAAATGCTACCTTCGTATTCTGAATTTCATTAGGGTGTGACACTTTTAACGTAACTTAACTCAATAACGATTAACGATAACCCGCTTACACATTTGCGTAAGAACATAAGCGAGTTATGTCCTGGGCGGTCACGGTCGGTCGATTTCAAAAAACGAGCTCGGCGGCGGTTCGCGTGGATTTGTTAAATCGTCACGCGCGGGGGAACTCGCGCGCTGCCGCCAGCCATGAACCTTCGTTCAATCCTTTGCGTCCTATATATTTTATGTTCGGCAACTGCCGCATCCTCATCATACGGGGACCCGCCAGTCTTCATTCACAAACAAAACAAAGGCGGCGGCGATTACCGTCATGGCCATGCGCTGAGCTGGGAGGGCAGATTGGAAATATTACGTCTGCACGTGGGAGGCGGCACGACCGCGGCCGCCATTCGCTTGCTGAAGTTCACCGCCGCCATGGCGATGTGATCTTCTAGCCGCCGCGCCTCTCCAAGTGACGCGGCAAAAAACGTACAACGACGGTGAGTTACTTCGCGCGAGTTTTTGAAAAGGATGAACTGTCCGGCCGGAGTTATGCGTAAGAACTTTACGTTTGAACCTTATCATTAATGATAAGGTGCTTATGTTCTTATGGTTATCCGTTATGCATAAAAAAGTGTCACACCCTAATGAAATTCAGAATACCTTCGTAATAAGTTAACACCTTTAATAACTTTGGAGCTAAAGGTACCATTGATTTAATCGTCGTATGGTATCATAACATAGTCATCATATTCACGTTCCAAAGTTAAACTCAGACTTATCATCGTTAACCTAAATAAAGCGTTAGGTGATGAGTTAACGCGTTAGGTGTACACAACCTGGTTGAAATCCAGAATACCTTGCTTGGTATATCTTTCATATCATATCTAGCATATGGAATATTACATTATGGGTATTGTGGTTTTATCTGGCAGCTCACCACATATCCTGCGCCGTCAACGGGAAAACACAAGGCGTATACACCGAAGAACCCCCGTGCCCTTTATGACTGCTGTTCACTTTCGGGTACCTACGTCAATCGGATTCAAAGCCGCCGCACACCGCTCGACGGCCTCCTAAATTTACATTTAATCTCGCCGCCAAACGTAAGCACTAAGCCCTGGCCGCGTACAAGATGTCCAGCCGACCACAGGGATCTTCTCCCAGAGGCGAACCTGATCGTCTTGAACTTTCTTCCGTTCAAGTTCGGAGCACGTCAAAGGCCCCTTCCAGGAAGAGCAAAGAATCGTTCAAAGGAATTGAGGGTAAAAATCCGTTGCAGACCTCAGCGAAGCAGCCAAATGGGAAGCCCGGCCCATCTAGCCATGAAGGCCCGCCACTGCATCCTTGGTTTGAGTATCCCCCGAGTTTCAAGCAAAGCACAGCGAGTGTCTTCGCCAAGGCAAAAAAATCTTTGGGTCCTTCAGTTTTACTTCGGCCATTGCCAGCCGAACTCAAATTTGCGATATCCCGCAACATCGGTTTTGTCACCAAAATATTTACTCAGTTTTTTGACCGCGATGGCGCCGAAAATGTGAAACAGTCGATTGGCCTTAAATGATTTTACTTCCCGAGGAGTACAACCAACTGATATCGAGTTCTTTTAGCGTGCGATGAAATATCAATTCGTGAACACTTCCGTTCCAATAATGATGAAAGGACGTTACCATCTCCCAGCCATCATTCCAGCCACTCCAACAAGTCCAGCAACCAAACTTGCAAAGTTTGCAGCTGTTTGCTGATCCTCGTAGAACTCCACACCCTTCTTGCCGACGCCATGCACTAAATTGCGAGTAGTCGCATTAGGCTGAATTCCATTGTTCACCATCATTTGGTATATTTGCAAAGCGAGCTCGTAATTCTTGGAAATATCTGCTGCACGAATCAACTCATTGTATATATGTACAGTGGGCGTAACGTTGAGTGCGCCCATTCGCTCTTTAATATCAAGACAAGATGCAAAATCGCCGCGAGAGGCTGGAGCGACCATGAGACCAACAAAAGTATAATCATCTGGTTTAAGGCCTCTTCTGAGCATCTCCTCAAACTTCGTTTCTGCTCGATCTTGCTCTCCACCATAGCCATATGCTGCTATCAACGTGGAGTATGTCACCGCAGAAGGCACAAGGCCTTCCATGAGCATCTCCTTGAAAAGGTCATCAGCATGCGACCACTTTCCGCATTTTCCACATGCAGACATGACAATGTTGTAATGAATTTCTTCTACCACGGGATACCGAAAATGCTCCGCGGAACCATTGTGTCGCGGATCGGCAGTCTTGAGCTGAGATAAGAAAAATAATGCACGTTGCCACTGCCCACATTTCTCATACGCAGACAGCAAAGCACTACATGTGATTCCGTTTGGGGCTGTAGAACTATCGCCCTGGCACATCATGACGTATATATTTTCCGCTCTTTCCCATTCTAAGAGCTCCCCATACGCCTTAATGGCCGCAGTGCAGGTGTAGGAAGTCTTAGGAAACCCGGAGGATTCGAATAATCCAGCGGCTATGGCAGGTCTGCCACAACGGCATGCAGCTACAATAAATTCTGTATAGAGCTTGACATCTGGTTTTGTTGCGGATCGTCCTCTTTGGGCCGTCTCGTTCTCCCGCGGCGTAATTGGGAAACGCAATGTGGAGCTTATCTCAGTCCCGCTTTTCACATCACTTCCAGCGCTAAGTGCTATAGCCTGCAGTCGATGGGTGGATGGTGTACTTTCGACACCAAACGCCCGGAGTATCCTTTCAGCGTTACTGAACTGCCCCAAGATGCCATATGCGCAAATGAGTGCAGACGCGATCGGGATATCTGGTTTGATTCCATCTTTTCGCATATCTGTAACAAGTGCGACCCCCGCCGCAGCACCGGTGCGGCCGCCTCTTGCCCCTGCGCGAATCAACGCACTATATGTGTGGGAAGTTGGTGCGAGTCCCGAAGAACGCATATCGCGATATAAATCAAATGCTTCTCTCCAGTTGCCATCTGCTCCAACTGCTTGAATGTAAGCGGTGTAAGTCCATGCGGTGGGTGCACTCCGATCTTGATCTTGCGCCTGCATCCATGCAAAAATGGAGCGCACACGATCAAGATCACCATGCCTACCTGCGATGGACAGCACTGTTGTTGCCACGTGCGAGTTAGGAGGTGATAACTCGTCCCCTGGCTTAAACGACCCACTTGATCTTTTTAGGTTATTTCGCTCGAGACATAGGTGGTCGAATACATGGAAAGCGACGTGCCATTTTGCACCAGATCCAAGCCGTTTAAGCGCCGAGTTGAGCTCGCGAGATGAAAGCCCAACGTAGCTCTGCAGGTCAATCATGACCAGACCGTCTTCGTTAAAGGTTTCCACTGCGTTCGTGAAGCAAGCAATTCGAGCCGTCTGCTGACCATTTCTATCACTTCGCTTTAAACGAGATTTTCCCTTCTTTAATGCCCGAGCAGACCAGCGAGGAATGCTGGAAAGACCATCGCAAATGACGCGATGCCTTTTTGCTGGTATTCCGCCCCGAGAGGAACCGAAGGCGACCAAGTGTTCGCGTTGGTCGATTTGAGAGCGTCGACGTCGTTGATCGTCATGGCAGATTACGCATCCCGTTGCGACGTGCGTCCTGGTTCGTACTGCAATCAAGGCTGTAGAAAAAATATGTACTTCCGAAGGCGCCCCCGGGCGCATCGTGAACAGGCAATTACTAGGCTCACCCCGTTCCTCCTCGGAAGGCATGTTTGTTTCGTGAGTATTGTTAAACGTCATCGAAAGAAGCCCACATACATTTCACACTAATAATGATGATAATAAATAATGTAATGATCTGCACATACATATACATGCATGCATGCAATAATGTATATAAATATATGGATACGGGTTAATCTTATGATAAACATGAATTATGAATATTATGAATGTCTATCATAAATATTATTATGAATATTATGAATTATGTACATACGAAGGTATTCTGGATTTCAACCAGGTTGACAACACCTAACGCGTTAACTTATCAGGTATCGCTTTAGGTTAACGATGATAAGTTTGAGTTTAACTTTGGAACGTGAATATGATGACTATGTTACCGTACGACGATTAAATCAATGGTACCTTTAGCTCCAAAGTTAAAGGTGATATCATAACTTATTATCATTTAAGTTATCGGCTTAAAAGTGTAGACAACCTGGTTGAAATCTAAGGAATATATTAACTCAAAAATATTTGAGTTAAATAATTACGAAGGTATTTAATAAATGACCGTCTCATCATATGAAGGTGCAAAACAGTCGCGCCTGGGTGAGAAGTTCGCTTTGAATCACGAAATTTGATAGGAAGACGCAGCGACCCAAAATTTTAAATCAAGCCTATGTCGGCTGCTGGCAAATGACAATTTGCCGTTGTGATATTTCCTCCTCGGCTCGCTAAGAACAGACCCACTGATGCGTACTGAGGCGTAACAGGCATTGGAGTATTTCAAATCTCGGAAAAAAATTTGGCTGAAGTGGGGTTCGAACCCACGAGTGCATAGCACACGCGAATGATCGCACACGTTCATGTGCAAGAACGGCTTTTCGCTGGAAAACAGTCTTAAAATCGTTAGCTGCTCTTGAGTCGCGCTCCTTAGACCGCTCGGACATTCAGCCGGTGTAGATGGCATTCACGCGTAGCTATCCTCCTCATTTGCGAACGTATTCCTCGAGATGTTGGCGTGATCGGGAAAGTATATATCTCGAAGAATAGACCTATTTCACTCCTATTTCCCTGGTGTTCACACGTTGATATCGTTGACTCGCTCGTTGACTCGTTGACTAAAATTGGGTCGCGCGTGATTTTTCCCTCATGGGGCCTAGCTGGCAGGGAATTTGTCCATACGGTTTGGGTTTGTATGAGCTTTTAGTTCCGATGGAGCATCCGTACAAATTCTCACCCATGTGGTTTAGTCAGGCCCAGTCAGGACGGCGAACGCGGTGAGCGGCTCCCGAATAAAAACCGAATGAAAAATTCAACACAAACCCAAAATTGCTAGTCTAAATTATCTGTAATCATAAAAAACTCAATAAAAACAAGCCAACAGCAAGCTCACCATCATCGCCGTCGAATGCACTGGGCGCTTCAGCAAAAGCGCTCTCGAACGGTGCAAGGACATCGCGAAATAATGTTTATAACTTTTATGGACTTTTACCAGCGCCACCGAGACAAGTATCAGTCAAGCAAGCAAGCAGAACGTCAACGCCTGCCGCACCTCCCCAACCAGAACATCACCAACGAGCGAGGCACATGCGACCCCGAGGCCATCAAGAAGTTCCACTACAACGTCGCCGAAGCACAACTCGAGCTCCACAGACAGAACATGGAGTGGTGCATCGGAACCATCGCAAAAGCACGCCACAGACACATCGACGTCGAGCCAGAGGTCGACGAAAGACCAGACATGATCTGGGGCTAAGGCCAGAGATGGTCACTGAATGAAAAATTCAACACAAACCCAAAATTGCTAGTCTAAATTATCTGTAATCATAAAAACTGAAATAAAAACTAGTCGAATACGCTGTTCGGCGCCAAAGATGGACACTATCAGCGCAATGGACATGGGACCGAAACAACGCCGGAGGTCAAACACTGGTCCTCGAGGGAATTCCAAGAGGACGTTGACAAGAATCAAAAGGGAAACAGAGCTTACGGTCGCTCAAAACATCGCCCAGGTTTGCTGCCGCGACTCTGCCTTGGAGTTTTCAAAATTGACCTTCGTTTTTTCTTCTTGCATGCGTTTTTCATGTCACTAAGTCTTGCTATTCTCGCTGCGGTTTGCTTGTACGCCAGACACTTCAATTTGGCTGCCACGAACCGGAAAGCGATAGATCAAGCAACGGCAGCGATCGATCGGCTTAGATGGCAACAAAACCCTGATCTTGAGAAGGGCTGGGCAGCACTGTTACGTCAACACGAAGCGGGGATTAATTTACTGAACGTCATGCGCTCTGATAATCAGCTGCTAGTACTTGAAGAGTTTTGGAACAAAATACCTGAAACGGAACGTTCTATGAGGTTTGAGACGGCGCGGAACAACTTTCTCGCGGAGCCTGGTCTCAGCCCTCTATTAAGAACTGAAGGGCAGGGACTCGCGGATGTTCTTGTTCCGGAAGTATTTGATGAGGAGGCCTTTGCACGTGAACCCAAACGGCTTATGCGGCTGGTAAATCTCCTACTTGAAGGTCGGGAAAACGGTTTGGGATCAACAGTTGAACGGTCCAGACCAGTAGACAGTGAGAGTACGAGGAACTTGTATCGAAGTGCGATTCTTTCTCGTTTCGTTGCCTCATTCCTCTTGGATCTCTCTGTAGCTGTTGCGGCAAGTCACCGCAGCAAGGAATTTGAGATGGTGTGAAGAAAACCGTGAATTCGTAGGGCCAATAGGGACAAGATTACAAGTAGTCTTAAATCTTATTCAAGAACCAAAATAATATAAGTAACATTTCCCTATCTCTAAAGTGAAACTAATTTCCATGTTGTTCAATGTTTCGTATATTGACCTTGTTCAAACTTGCCGAGTTTAGTTATTGTTTGGGAGATGTCACCGTACCAGTGTTCAAAGCAACTCAATGAGTGTCGGATGAGCTCTAGGCGACGCTCCATGGTCAACCCTTCTTGGAATTCATCTCGTGTTAGCGGTTTCCCCTGTAAATCACAAACTGTGTTTTTGTTCCTGAAGACAAAAGCTAGGCTTAATCTCGGTGTCTTCTCATCTTGCTTGGCACAGCTTGCACCCCAGTGGACAGTGTTACCTGCCCAAGCAAACAAAGTCCCCGCCTTCGCTGGCGCAAGTGCTCGAACGGTTTTCATGTCAAATGATGGAATTTCCACCTCGTCCTCTCCACGACCCCCCGATCCATCGCCCGCGCGAGGTACTACATACATGCAGCCATTTTCGAGGGTAATGTCCACCAGAGGTAGCCATATTGATATTATCTTCGGGCCGGTTGAGGCCTGCGAGGTTTCAGAGCCAAAAACTTCTTCATGAGTGTAATCTCGGTGCGGTTGGCCAAAATTGTTCCCAACGTACCGCTTCCCAGAAAGATCCTGCAAAGGCTCTAGCTTAAAAGCCGCAAGAGACGGTTCTAACACAACTCCTTCGTCAGCACCAAGAATTGCTTCTGCGCACGACCATAAACGATCAGCCACACTCCACGCTAGGTCACTTACGAAAACGCACACCGGCGGCCAACCTGCCGCAACTAATCGATGAATGCCTTTTGCCAAATGTTTAGTCTCGGATTCAGGGATCACGACGTCCCCCCAGATGTAACCGTGCTCCTCAATATCATTTCTATATCGTGAGCAATGTGAAAAAGACGATGAGCAGATCCTATACGATGGTTCTGCGGTTGAGCGTGCATTGCAAGTAAGCTTGTTACCGAGTATCGCCTCCCAAAAAATCGATGATAAGACGTCATCAATACTTCCCTCGAAGTGAAGGTTGGCCGTCTTGCTGCAAGTGTTGTCTCTGAATGTTTCCCGGATTGTTTCATCCTCACTTGCACTTGCGGTGGTTTGCGCAGATAAACTTTCTGCACGAACATGTTGGCCGGGAAATCGACTTGACATGCAAAAGCTGACATGTAAAACACGTCCGTTCGAGAGCGCAGGCAAAGTCTCGTCGAGAGGGAGACTTAAATTAAGCGAAGAGGACTCCAAGGTGAAAGGGAAACAGTGTGAGGTGGCCATGCCGGCTGACTCGCTGTCCTGTATGAATTTTTCCAGTGCAGCATACCAGAGGCTTGGATGAAACAAGTCAAGAGGCGTTCTTTTATGTTTATCTGCAACGAGTGAAGGAAGACAAATGAATACCCCCCCAGATAATGGCGCGCCGTTGAAATTTAGGGATTCCCATTTAAAAGAACCGAATTTTGGCAATATTTGTTTCATATTCTTTTTCAGTGGAATTGTACTGCCCTCATTTTGAAATGCCCTGCGTTGCTTAATATCACAGAGAATGAGTGTTCTTGCAAACGACCTATTCCATGCACAGCTAAGTGCTGCCGCTGTCTCTTGCAACTTTGTTCCACTTCTGGCAGCTAGTGCAACAAATCCTAATCCGCGTTCATTATTTATCGTCCTAAGGGCCAAGGCCTGAAATTCATGCATTCGCTGCGCACCATGCTCAATAATGTCCGGCATGCTCCCAAGGATGCCAATAAAGTTGCAGTTCTCTGGAAGGAGATTCAAGAATTGCCACTCTGAAATCCCAACCCACACCCTGAACCTACCTTCGTAAGATGGCCTACTCAGCTGTGCACTTCGATTGTACTCATCAAGATTTGACCACCTTACCTCATCAAAGTTCAGGTTGAACAGATCCCTCGCAATTTTGACGATTTCTTCGTCTGGCTCGACGACATCGACCCGAACACCAGGGAGCTGCCGGCACAAAAATGCAGGGACAGCGCCACAACGCAAACCAATTATTAGAACACGAGGAGGGTTCACAGGTGACCAAGTACGAGCACTAAGATGGGGGATGAGCGCCGCAACAATTGTTGCATCGTGCCAACTATGAAGTGCAGAACCTGGTATATCATTTGGATCCACTTCTCCCTCAACTTCGCCATTAGAACCCGCCCAAGGTCCCCGGATCAATACTCGGGTGCACTCGCCTGCTTCTCCTTCCTCAACGGCAATATCCAAGACGCTTATTGTAGAAGTCCTTTGCATGCTGACTGGAATATGCCTCAAAACGCTCACGGGCCAACGAGGCATTCCCGTGCCCGAGTGAAGATCCAGTGGCTGAAGAAGTGTGATCACCTCGACTAGCACCAAGCTTATCCAATCGCCATTTGTAACTCGTAACAAAGGAGGGCTGGACTGTTGCAATCCTGACTGCTCATCCAAGAAAACTGGTCGGTTAACTTCTTCATCGTAGCGCACGTCCCAACCCTCGTCCGCGAGTAATGCTGCGGCGACCTCAGCAAGTTCGGTGAGAACCAGTAGAGCGAAATCGCCTGCCCGCAGCACCGGCTCGGTGTTGCCTGGACAGTCGCACGGCTTGAGACCTTCAGCGCCGTCTCGTTTCACCGCCTGAACAAGACCAAGAAGGGGCACGATGGCACCTGCATCTATCAGAGCGTATGCCCATGGCAGGCTGCGATCGCCTTGTCTTGTTTCGGTCACGGGGAAATCCAAGAGAGCCTCGGCAGCTGTCGCTCGCATCTGGGGGTCTGCGCTAGATAAGGCTGTCACGCACTCGTCCAGCTTGGGAAACGATGTGCCGGCGAGAGGCACGCTGACGATAGCATTTCCGCCCTCGTTGCGCTGCATGTACTACTTCAAGAGGTCTCTGCGTTTCTTTTTAGTTGAGCGTGGGTGGCGAACAGAGCGAAACTGCAAGGGCACTCTGCCCTTAGACCTATCGGACTTCAACTTTTTCCCGTCGTCCATGACAACCTTCATTTTATTCTTCGAGTAACTTTTTACGAAGGACCCTAAAGATACAGCGCGCCGCTTGTTACTCGCGCGTCAGCGGCTACATGAGCGCGCATCTTGCTCGGGTGAAAAACCGCTCCTGGCAGGATCAAGGGAACATTAACTCAACGGTGACCATTCCCGCCCTAGGGCAAAAGAAATCCGGAATACAGCTCCAATAGACCATCCTCCCTATCGTTGACTCGTTGATATCGTTGACTCGTTGACTCGTTGACTGAAATTTGGGTCGCGGGCTCACTATTAAATACGCTATTCGGCGCCAAAGGTGGGGGGCATCATCATCGGAAGTGCACATCGACGCTGACGAGTTTGCGTCGCACGATACGACGTTGCGCTTGGTCTAGCAGAAGACAAATGCGTCGACATACTCGAGCGCGAATGCTTAAGATCATCGTTGCTCTGTTCTTCGTTTCAAGTTTTCTTCTCGCTGACACCTCTGCCTTCTGTGATGAAGCGGCAAGCATACTCGACAATCAAACTTGGGATTACCTGCATGATCTAGGTGATGTTAGCGATGCTACTGATGGCAGTCTACAGCGCACTTTCCTCAGCGTTGCATCGCGGCTCGCGATGAATAAAGTTGAGATGTGGATGCGACGCGGGGGAATGGATACGTGGGTTGACGAAGTAGGCAACGTGCATGGTCGACTCGATGGGGCAATTCCAAACCAGAAAGTTTTGCTAATTGGCTCGCATATCGATACTGTGAAAGATGCAGGAAAGTTCGACGGAACCCTCGGAGTTCTCGTTGGTGTTTCCAGCGTCAAGGCGGCGATTCTAGAGACGGTATCTCTCGGCCAGAAGATTACAAGCCCTGTGCAAGTGGTCGCCTTTTCTGATGAAGAGGGTATCCGCTTTTCCAGTACTTTTCTTGGAAGTCGCGCCGTCGTCGGTTTACTTCCTGAAAGTGCATATCAGGCAGCAGATGAGAATGGCATCAGTCTTCTGCAGGCTCTCAGGCAAGGAGGATTTAAAGGTTCGCGACCATCAGTAAGAACTGCAAATTTATCTGATACCATTTCCTCATACGTCGAAGTACATATTGAACAAGGCCCCGTGATTGAGGCGCGCGGGGAATCGGTCGCGCCGGTCACTGCCATATCTGGTCAGACTAGACTGTCTATTTCCGTTCATGGCACTCAAGGTCACGCTGGGACAGTCCCTATGGCTGCCAGAAAGGATGCTGTTGCGGCTGCAGCTGAAATAATACACCTCATCGAATCCCTTTGCAAGACCCGAGCTCAAAACTCAAATGAAGATACTATGTTGGTTTGCACGGTGGGAGAAATACGCGTCTGGCCCGGGGCAAGCAACGTGATATCAAGTAACACAAATTTCACGGTTGACATACGATCGAGGTCTGATCGGGAGAGGGAAGGCGTGGTCAAAAGCATTTCAGGAGTCGCTAAACGTGCCTGCTTCAAACGTGATATGGTCTGCAGAGTGGATCTTAAGCATGAGGCTCCGGCAGCTAATTGCGATGCTCAATTGATTATCGCACTCAACGAGGCAATAGTCAGAGCACGCGGCGACGACAAGACAGGATTTGACTCAGGCCAAGTTCGCGGTGATTCCAGAAATTCTGCCCTTGTCAGTGGCGCAGGTCATGACGCTCTCGCCCTACATTCAACTTGTCCCGTTGGAATGTTATTTGTAGGATGTAAAAATGGCATCAGTCATAGTCCTGAAGAGCATGTGGCCGCTAAAGATATTGCCTTTGCCGGTCGAGTTCTGTTTGAGTTCATAAGAGCTCAAAATAAACCTGGGAACCCTGCGCACAATCCCACGATACATTTGTGACTGATTACACATCATTTCATTATGAATTAAGATTTAACTGCTGAGATGAGGGATGTACTGATAAGCTACTATCACATCATACCTTCGTGACAAGAAGGATACGATCTTGTTTCATTCCCTGAAAACTTTAAGGGCACCATTAAAAAAAACCGCAACGCCCTCTATGAAAGTGCCGCGACCGCTTTTTTCGCTGCATCGTCAAGGTCATTTGCAGCAATGATATCCATGCCAGATTTCTCGAGAATTTTTTTGCCTTCCTCTACGTTTGTTCCCTCTAGGCGAACAACAAGAGGTACTTGAAGACCAACTTGTTTTGCTGCACTGACAATGCCGTTTGCAATTACATCGCACTTCATGATGCCACCAAATATGTTCACGAGCAATGCCTTCACTTTCGTGTCAGCAGTGAGAATTTTGAACGCCTCGACCACTTGCTGTTCACTTGCGTTGCCGCCGACGTCAAGGAAGTTTGCGGGAGCTGCACCGTGGAGTGAAATGATGTCCATTGTGGCCATAGCAAGGCCCGCGCCGTTCACCATGCAACCTATATTTCCGTCGAGGCCTATATAGTTCAGGTCGAACTTACCCGCTGTAACTTCGCGTGGATCTTCTTGTGCATGATCTCTTAGGGCAAAGAGGCTTTTTTGGCGATATTCAGCGTTGTCATCAAAATTGAGCTTTGCATCCGCGGCTATGAGCATTCCCTCGGCAGTCTCTGCAAGTGGATTGATTTCGAGCATAGTGCAATCGCTGCTGATGAAAACATCATACAGAGCCTTTAGCTGGGCAACGGCATCGCTTATCGATCCGTTTACCTCAAGCCGATCAGCCAAGTCCCTCGCCTGAGACTCTAAAAGTCCTGTTTCTACATCGATTTTCATCCTGATTATCTTATCTGGGTGTGTTTCCGCAAGGTCCTCGATGGAGGTGCCACCTTCACTGCAAGCGATGACCATTGGCCCTGCACTGGCGCGATCCAGCAGGATGGCGAAGTACATTTCGTTAATCAAATTTAATTTTTGAGCGACCAGGACGGTGTTCACAGGTTTACCCGCTGCACCAGTTTGCTTGGTGACCAGCAGTTGGCCTAACATCTTCTTCCCTAATTCCTGTGCTTCGCCAGAGGGGACAATGTGAACTCCGCCGTGCAGACCATTCTTAAATTGACCGAGACCGCGACCGCCCGCAAGAATCTGATGAAAACGTCAGAGATGATCGAGTTAGTTTGCGTACATCGAGCGCGAAAGATGGGGGCAGACACGTTGAAGAGGAAACCATGCTGACTCGCCTGACTCTTCAAAACGACGTCTCCATCATCGGATCTAAGCTTCAAAGCGGCAGCATTTATCTGCTCTAAAGTTTGACAAGCGATGCCAAGTGGAACACGGACTCCATGGCGCGCTAAAAGTTCGGTGCCCTGTCCGAGGTTGACAATCTTTGAAGTTGACCGCAAGATGTTGAATATACACTCAACTGCAAACTCACTTGATACTCGTGAATGTTTAGCTGTCGATTTTGAAGTCGAACTGTGCCCCCGACAAGAAAAGTAGTCGGAGAGTAACTATGACATACGGCTCTTATTGCCTTGCGAAACATCTTATTCATGTTTACACGCGGCGGCGGTCCGGGGAGGAGGAGGAGACACACCCGATCGTCTCTTCAAGAACGAAGAAGGACGCTGGGACAAGTAAATAATAACCCTCGTCAGCAATGGTCATTTCAAGCTGGATGGATGGGCATTTCCTTTAATCTCGAAGTGTTCCGAAAATATCACCTTCATTCGTTAGTCCGTATGGATCAGTTATGGATCTATATATTATCTTACTTCCATTATTCGTACTACGAACGAAGGTATTCTGGATTTCAACCAGGTTGTCTAAACTTTTAAGCCGTTAACTTAAATGCTAATAAGTTGACATACACCTTTAACTTTG
>JACLAA010005450.1_pt1 | contig 18916 bp, 8 predicted proteins | sample 8027891 | NCBI WGS metagenome assembly JACLAA01 (sample SAMN15724900, study PRJNA655200) | protist metagenome | isolation source: fluorescence activated cell sorting (FACS) single amplified genomes of... | place: Spain: Blaines Bay Microbial Observatory, Mediterranean Sea | collected 2016-01-19 | reverse complement strand
TCAACAGAGAGTCAAGATGATGACGACGACGACGACGTTAATGGCAAAGATACAGGAGGAGAAGAAGGCGAAGAAGAGGACGCGGCAGCGCTGAGCAACGATTTAGCGGTTGAGTTAGGCTACAGTCCCGGGTCGCACTTGAGCGGCATCAAAACAGGATTAGAAACCGAAATCGTCTATTCCGCCGCCGATCAATCTCGAGGTCGAGGCGTACAGATTGGCGTTTTAGAGGAAGGCGAACTCGTCGAAATTTGGTCCGAACACGGCACGGAAGTTGGTAAAGGCATGCGCGTCGGAGACGTGTACATCGGTACGGTCGCGCGAGTTATGAAAGGCATGAACGCGCTGCTCGTGGATTTAACCGGAAAAGGCCCACCGTATGCTTTATTGCAAAAAGGTGTCGACTCTCCAGCCATGGCTTGGAAAACAAAAATTGATTGGGTCGATAGACCGGACGGAACGCACGCGCCGGTAGAAGTCAACAGAGCAAAAGGTTTACTTCGAAAAGCGAGGAAGTTGAAGCTGTTACAAGAGGAGTACGGAGAAGACGCGGTTGCGAAATGTTCGCAGAAGCAACTGAAAGAGTTGATGAAGACATCCGAATTGATTAAAGCGTGGGAAGAAAAACATTTGTTTGAAGAAGAGTATGACAAAACGATCAACGGGAGCGCGGAGGACGACGACGACGAGGAGGAGGGTGAGGACGACGACGACGATGATTTATCGACTACATCAGAAGTTGGCCTGACAAAGAAACGGTGGACGAGCGGCGAATGGGGCGATCTATGGGACGGAAGTGGTGGGCCTTCGCCGAGTAAAGAGAAGAGCTTATTAAATCGCGCGCGCACGGCTGCTGAAGAAGCGGCTGCTGAAGAACGGCGAAAGAATACCTTGGCGTCTGGATCTTCCGAGTCCTGGCGAGGCGCCGGCGGGCGTTCGCCGGCGTCTGAGAGTCATTTGACGACTCGTGGTGACGACGAAGATGAAACTGGTCAGAGCAAAGAAAGAGATAAAATACCTCTGCTTTCCTTGGAGCGGTGGCGGTTAGATTTGTCCGTCATCAAAATGGAACTCGCGGCGATGAAATCCGTCGAACTCGCGTTGGAAGCACCAACTAACGACGCTTTAGACTTTGAATCGGACGAATTCATGGCGAGTGTAGCTGGGCAAATGGACGACATCGAAGTGGACGAAGAAACTGGGGAAATCACGGAGGAATGGATAGAAGAAGACGATGGGGAGGATGGCAGGGAAATCTTATTCGGCGCGGAAGAAGTCGAAGTCGACGATAGCGATGATTTTGAAGTGAGCGTGGATGAAGATGACAAGAAGAGTAACGCCGCGAAACCAAAAACAACGAAGACGTCAAATGCTAACGGCGAAGAAGAAGAGGAAGACTTTGGCGACGATCCAGAGGCCGGAAAGAGAGAAAAAATTCGTAAAATCCGCGACAAATTCGGCGTCTCGAAAGAGGACATTCGGGGCGCTTGCGCCACGAAATGGGAACAGGGACAACCAATCGTCGTCCAAGTCACTCGACTCGGTCAATTCAACAAAGGCCCGCGCGTTTCGGCCCGTCCAACGCTTCCTGGTAGAAATGTAGTATTGTGCCCGGATGGTGAAGGCGTGTACGTTTCTCGCAAACTCATCGGTCCTGCGCGTAAATACGTCAAATCGGTTGGTTTGAGCGTTTGCCCGTCCGATTCGGCGTTGATCATGCGCACCGAAGCCGCTGGCGTCGCGCAGGACGCTTTAGAGCTAGATATTAAACGTCTCGTAGACGATTGGAATTCAGTGAAGACTACCGCGGAGAAACTGGTGAAACAATCCTCCAGCCTCCAAAACGACTTTATGCGAAAGAAATTTCGCATGGATGGACATTTGAACTTATCCGCAAAGCAAGCGTATGATTACCCAGACTTGGAACCAAGACGATTATTGAATTCGGCGACTAGTGAGCAAGTTTTAGTGCGCGATTTGTTTGGCGAACGCATATCAAAGTTGTACGTGGACACGACGAGTGCGTATGAGGCAATTGTGGACGATCTCACGAGAGCCGGCGCCTCGAAAGAAATCATCAATAGGGTGGTTTTATTCGCCGCTGGAAGTAGCACGAACAACAACGACGATAACTATGGTGGCTCAAGAAATGCATTATTTCAACACCTCGGTATTGCCAACGCGGTGGAATCTCTCGACGAAGAAGTCATATGGCTCGACCAGACGGAACTTCCCGGCGCACATTTGGTCATTCAACGCACGGAAGCGCTGACCGCCATCGACGTGAACGCCGGTCGATCAGTCATGAAAAAGGAAGGCGTGGATAACGAGGAGCTAGCGCGTCGCGTCAATATAGAAGCGGCAAAGACGGTCGCCAAAACGCTGCGTTTGCGCGACATTGGCGGATTAGTCATGATTGATTTAATCGATATGGAAGACGAAGGGTCGAGACGCGAAGTCGAAGTCGCGTTTGAATCCATCGCAAAAAGAGACCGAGCGCAGTTAACTTTCCTGCCAATATCTCCTCTCGGAGTAATGGAAGTCGCCAGAGAACGCATGCAAACGCACGGCGACGGAGGTATGAACATAATTGCGGACGAAAAAGGGATGCCGATTGAATCCGACGATTACTACACCCCTCGAGATAACCGATTTTCCCCTAATAATAACAACAGGAGGGTCGGAGGAGGAGGATATTACAACCGTCAACAACACTCCATGAGCGCGAGAAACGAAAACTACAATCAAAGAGGAATCGATGGAAATGGCCCAAGTATCAACAGACCTCCGCGTCGATACGGTAACAACAACAACGCTTCGAACGGGTACGATGCTAACTATAATAATAATAATAATAACGACCGCGACTTCAGAAACGAGGATTCTTCTTCACGCCGACGACGAGTCGTGAGAAGAAATTTTTACGATAGCGAAGGTGGAAGAGGAAATTCGAACGCGCCACCCTGGATCGATGGCAGTGTCAGCAGTGGCAGAGGACGAGGACGAGGATCCTCGCCCGGACGAGGAGGCAGAGGCAGAGGAGGCGGACGAAATAGCAATAGCAATTAGAAGAAAGTTTTGATAGCAAAGCCGTAAAATTAGGTGATTTGACCTTTTGTTCGAAATGAACGATGATGATTTCAGAATTATTACTTTCGGTAATTCCCTTGGTCTTGCTGATCGTCGTCGTGCGCCCAAACGCGAGCTTCTCCGATAATGTCTTTCGTATACCCGTAATCGTAGAACATTTCGTCGCCGAATTTGGAATCTGTTTTAGCGTAAATGCCGATGCGGTGGTTCCCGCGCACGTAAATCACGAGGGGATAACAGTTCGGTTTCTTCGAGTGATTCGCGAATTTGAACTTGTTTCCTCTCGAATAAGCGTCCAAGACCCACTTGTTGTTCAAGTTAAACAAAAAACTTGAGTTGGTTTGGTCGTATTGGCTCCCTCGCCTTTCAGCCTCGCCGTGCGTGATCATCTCACCAACGTATTCTCCCAAGAAATCGTCTTTTTTTGCATCGCAGCCGAAGAAGGCACCCCAACCAGCGATTGGAGATTTGCCCAGTAAAACGTGCGCGTGCTCTTTCAATTGGAGCTTCATGTTTTCACACGGCGCTTTCCTGTCTTCGTGCTTGCGTTTCACGTTAACTTCGGTGATACCTTCCAATTTTGGATCGCTGGAAAAGATTTCCGTATCGAGAGTGATGCCTTCCAGCTCTCTCTTGCGTCTCGAAAAATCTCGAACCGACGGCCAGCACTCGGCGCATTTGTCTGGATCGCACTCCCTGGCAGCCATTTTACACGGGCACGTCGCTTTGGTGCAATCACCTTTGCAATTACATCCGATGAATGCGTTGCGACAATCTGCGCCACACCCGCAGTTGATTTCGCAAAAGTTCCAATTCACCGAGCACGGACACTCGTCCGTACAGACGCCGCCTTCGCAATTACACGGCTCGTATTCGCACCACAAAGCGTTTTTGTCGCCTTCAGAAGCTTCTTTTCTTCGCGCGACTGTACTTTTTGCGACTGTACCCTGATAACCAACATTTTGTGCCTTCTTGGCGGCTTTTCGTCGGTGTCGATTGTTACCAAGTTGTTTGATTTCCGCTTGCGTTTCCCACGTTCGGTTAATCAGTCTTGATCCCTTTCTTTTCCTAGCGTCCATCGTCATTGTCGTGGCATCAACCACTGTTGTGTTACCATCTGTCGCCTCGTTTTTCGCCTCTTCAGCTGCTCTGTCTTCCTTTCTTTTTTCCAAAATATCTTCACAAAACATCGAGAGCATTTCTTCGCAAACGATTTTACACGACGGTGGTTTCGTTTCGCACGGTTCTAAGAAGCCCGCCACCGCGCAAGGATTCGAGGAATCTTCGAAAATATCCAACGATTTGTCGAATGCTTCGACGACCCAATTTTCCCACTTTGTACTGTGCTTCAACTTTTGAGCGATGGACAATAAGTTCTCGTCGGTGATGGATTTATCTCTGCAGAGGAAATCTGCCATCACCGCCTCGGAAATATCCATCGGGTCGATCGCCTTATCGTTATTCTCTGCGGGAATCGGCGAGCAAAACACGCGGTCGGACGGAGGAAGCCATGGCGGTTGCAACTTTTTCATTAGTGCGAATAATGCTTCGTTCGAACGCCAACACTGAGAACTCCGGCACGGATCTATTGGTTTCGCAAGCGCTAAATAATTTGCTTCCGGATCAGACTTGAGAGGAGTTTCTTTATCTCCACCTTCTTCGTTACTATCAGCATTGTTGTTGATATCAGTGTGCATTTGTCCACCATCTTCCTTCCTATCGTTATTGGTATCGTCGACATCCATGTCAGCCGGGGAGTTGGCATCGGCGTTGGCATCGATGGTCTCCTTACTCCTGTGGCGTTCAGCTCTTCTACCCGGTACGGGAACGTACCCTTTCTTCTTTTTCTGTTGCGGGCCTCCTGGGTGCCCTATTTTCCCTTTATTCCATTCGGGTTTGTAATTCGTAAGAATCCTTCGTCCAACACTTGGTAAGTGGCCGTTGCCGTGAATTTGACACGAATAACTGTGGCATCTTGGACAAAACAACGTGCGAAAGGAATCCATCGCGGCTTCCATATTCTTGTACTCATGCAACCTTCGAGGCAAGAAGTCGATCGATTCTCGGCTGATGACTTCTTTCGCAATCGCTTCGATCGCTTTCAATTTCGGCAGAGAAGTCGATGCCGATTTCTTCTTTTTGGTAGGTTTGTTGTTTTTTGCATTCTTGTCATGCGCAGATTCTATGTCTTTGGCAATGTCGCGAATACCACTCTCTTGATCGCGAAGTAACTTGACGCGTAAGGCGATAAAGTTGACCGGTGGTACACCAGTGATGTACGAGGCGAGCGTAGACAACGTCGTTTCGAATATTTGCTTAGCTTTGATATCGATTGCGGTGTATTGCCTCTTCGTTTGCGTCGCGACAGTGTTCGTTTTGTCGTTGTCGGACAGATTATTCTCCTTTCCGTTTTTGTCCTCCTCTTTGTCCATCGCGTCTTTCTTCACCTCTACTTCTTCATCTTTCTCTTCTGTTTCTACTCGTTCATAGCCAGTTATCGCGAAATCCTGGAATTCCATTTTCGTCGTCGTTTCGTTCGTCGTATCTTCGATTTTACTCGGATTGGCTTCTTCTTTTTCTTCAACAGCCGCTGCCTTACCGTTCGCCGCCATGGCTGGTTCCGAAACTTCTTGAATGAGAAACTCGTCCAATTTCGAGCTCTCACCGATGATGTACTTAACACACGAGTGAAGCAAAAGATCGTCCCGTCGATGCCACGGGTACTGTTCTTCCCCGGTTTCAAAGTCTTCCTCTTCGTCGCTATAATCGGAATCGTTCTCATTCGCGACTCGGTATTCGCCGTCCTGATCAGAGATGAGCAACTTTCTTCTCTTCTCTTCTTCCGAGCCTCGGATGTTTTCGTGGACAGAGTACGTGTAAGCTCTGTATTCCGGCACGTTCGACACCGGCCGAATTCGTACTGCTGGAACCATCATTTCTCGTTCCGTCTTTGTCACGCCAAACGCAGATTCTCTCACTCTACACTTCGGCATTCTGTTCACCGCTGCAGAAACCGCCAATGCGTCCGCTTTCTTTCCCATCGACATCTTTTTCGGGTCCAACATCATTTTTTCGAAATCCGCGTTACTGGCTGGTGCCTCAAACGTACGCTCCAACCCATCGGTTAATATACCCTTACCATTCTTGGCGTTTTCCTCCGCTTTCGCTTTTCGTCTCTTTGCGTTTTCGCGAAAGCACTTCTTCGCCCATTTCTTCCTCTTCTCATCAAACGTGGCGATGAAAAACGACGCGAAATCTTCCACCAACTCCTTCACGTTTTCTACGTCCGCTTTTTCAATCGTTTCGTCGTTTTCCAACAACGCCTTCCTTTTGATGAGATTCAACTCTTCGATTTCTTTTGGCGTGAGCGTTGTTTCTAGATGTTCTCCTTCCGCTTCTTTCTTCTTGTTATTTTTCGCAGACGACGACGAGGAATACGCCACCCCTTTCCTCTCCAAAACCTCTCTCAAAACCTCTCTCCTATCGAACGATTTCGCGAACAACTCCTTGCAGTCGATTTCATACGTCACCGGCTTCCCGCGATGGTCCTCCGGTATCTCTCGCAACTCTCGCTTCTTCTTTTTCGGTTTACTCGTCGGTTTAGGAGGAGGAGGAACAGCCGCCGGTTGCGCCGGTTGCGGCGCTACGACGGGAGCTCGAGGAAGAGGCAAAGAAGGAGGAGGAACAGGAGAAGGAACATTCGCCGGAGCTTTCTTCGGTTGCGGACTTGCCAACAGAAGAGGCGCTTTTTTAGCAAACTCATCATCTCCTTTTTCTTTTTCTTCTTCTTTTTCCGATAATGATTTTACCATCGTCGTCTTTGCCGCGACCGCATCCGTAGTACTGGTAAACGCGTTTCCATCGCTCACCATCGTTGTCGTCGTCAGTTTACTGTCTTTGTCTTCTTCCTTCTTCTTCACTTCTTCTTTCTCTTTAAAGCTTGCATTTTGTTGTTGTTGTTGTTTCTGTTGTCGATGATGTTGCGCGACGTAAAAGTCGTCTCCCTCGTCCTCATCATCTTCTTCTTCGGTCGACGACGACGATCTCATCTTCGCATCCTTCTTCCCGTCTTTCTCTTCTATTTCTTCTTCCTCGTCGTCGTCTGAATCGTCGTCCAAAATCTCAATCGTAATCACGTCGTCTTCTTTTCCATCATTCAAAACCATCTCTTTCTAGATTAGATGATGATGATGATGTTGAAAGTACAACACACCAACACTCTTGCGAAGAAGAAAGAAACGCCTTTACCAGCAGCGCGCGATACTAAAGAAACGCCCTTCTTCTGCGCTCCTCCTCCTCTTCTTTCGTATATACAATTATTTATTAAAGCTTCGCGTCGTGTGTTTATGTGTCGGTAGAGTAGAGTTTACAGAAGTAAGAGATATTCTCATTTAGGGTTGTACAAAACCCTAAATTGTTACACCCTAAATCACAGAGTCAAGGGTTTCGAATTAGGGGAGTTCCGTATTAGGGGACTGCTTTACCCACCAGACCGCACTCGCATTCGCGCGCGCGTTTCGAGAGAGAGAAAGAAAGAAAGAAGAGAGAATTTTTGAGAGACTCTTTTCTTCTCTCGCTTTAGTAGAGTACGACTTTTGCGTAAAACACTGATACACGCGATGGTAAAGACACGGCGAAAGAGAAGGCTGACGACGAGGGAAAAACACCAACAACCACGCGAAGAAGAAGAAGAAGAAGAAGAACGGAGGACAGTAATAATAAAGAAGAAGAAGAGAAAAAAGAGGAACACAAAAAACGATTCAAAACACGAAGACGCTTTAAAAGCAGCGGAGGTAAGGATGTGCACATCATCATCATCGTCCTCGTTCGCGTCGTCAAAAACAACTTTTCTGCGCTTTTTGTGAATTTGAATTTTGTTTTTCGAGTCTTGTCTCGAGACATTTTCAGAGAGAGAGATTTCATTAACCAGCGGCTCCTTTTCTCGATGTACGCGAGGATGTCTCTCTCGTAATACTAATGTAAAACAACACATTTATCATCATCATCATCATCATTACAATACACATCATCAGGGAGTACAAAAAGCGCGAACGCAAATTTGCGTGCAGTTGAGCGCGTTGCGACGTTCGCAAGCGTATTTGGACACGTATACGCTCGACGGATGGCGCTCGTCGAATCAGGAGAAGTTGAAACCAATCGCGGAGTTAGCGAAGAAACGGGAAGATATTTTCTTCCGGAAGTTGAAAGTCAGAGAGTTGTTTGAGAAGTTAAACTACGACGAGAAGAAACTGGAGAAGTTCAAGTGCAAAGAAGATGAGGATGGGGAGATTGAATGCGAGGACGTGGTGTGTTGCGAGTGCGGATCGGGCGAGTGCAACGAGGAGGAGAACGACGTCGTGTTTTGCGACGGGTACTGCGATTTGGCGTATCACATGAAATGCGTGAAACCGCCGTTGAAACCGGAAGATATACCGAAAGGCGACGAAGGATGGTTGTGTCCTCTGTGCGATTGTCGCGTGGACGTGATTTACTATCTGAATTTGGATTACGATCAAAGGTTAGACATTGAAACGTGCACGCACTTGGACGTGTTTAAAAAAGAACAGGACATGTTCGACAAAGGTATAATACCTGGGACCTCGCGGTTTCATTTACACGGCGAGAACGAAGAAGACGTGTGGCCGAGCGACGAATCCGAGGACGAAGATTTCAAAGAGAAGAATGAAAAAGACGACGGTAAAGACGACAGCGACGAATCGCTCTCCGGGTCAGCGGTAGTTCCGCAATCATCATCTGCTAGCGATGATAGCGAAAATAGCAGTAGTAGTAGCAGCAGCGATTCGGCAATCATCATAGAAGGACCTCGGAGAAGAACGAAAGTGGATTACGTGAAATTAAACGGCGACTTGTTCGGCGACGCCGTTTTAGACGGGGACGAAGAGGAGAAGCAAGACGCGAAAGTCAAACCGATGGCGGACAGGCGCACGCAATTAGCCGCGTTAGTCGCACTGAATAAGAAGGAGAAAAACCAAAGCAGCAGCGGCGAGAATAAGAAGGGAAAAGCAGCGAGGAACAAAACAGCTTCTCCCGTGAAGACGAAAGGAACGCAGAGAAACGGAAATGGAGGAAATAATCGACGACGTAAACGACGAGGACGAGAAACAACAACAACAACAACAACAACAACAAAAGCAACAAAAACGAAAGCGTCTGCGCTGTTGTCCTCGAAATCGACGAAAGCAAACGAGAAGAAGAAGAAGAAGAAGATGAAGATGAACAAGTAGTTTAGATGAAATACAAAAATTTAATTGAATTCACATTTTCGCGTCACAACACGAATACATGCACACAACACCAACCGGTTCAGAGGAGGAGGCAGAGGAGAAAGAACAAAAAAAAGAAGAACAAAAAAGTTTAGCAGAGGAGGATATAATCATGAAATCGCGGTTGCTTTCGAACGCTTTCAAGTGCCTGTCGCCCGGACAGACTCGTCACATGTCGTCTTCTTTGGGAAATTCCATCCAAAGCGCGATAGATATCGCGAAGGAAAGCGAAGCAGAAGCTTTAAAAAATGTACCAAAAATGACCTATTACTCCGCGTGGTTCTGCCCATTCGCACACAGAGCGACGTTAGCGTTAGAACGACACCGCGGTTTCCTCTCGTACGAATGGGTTGAATCCTTAGGGTGGGAGAAACGAAGCAAAACGAACGAAGAGATTAAGACGAAACACGAGAATTGGTACCACTACAAATCGCCAGATTTGTTAAAAGCGAATCCGCTCGGGATGGTACCGACGATTAAAGACGAGTTTAACAACGTGATCACGGAATCGATCGTGTGCATACAATACATAGACGAGATTGTGAACGGAGGTAAGGAACCGATATTAGCGTCTTCGGCAGCCGAACGCGCGAAGGAACGGGTGATGGCGGATTTCGTCGCCAAGACTATTTGTAGCAAATACTATTCCGTGTTGGTGAGACAAGAGGAAACGGAGCAGTTAGAAGCGTTCGGAGAGATTGAGAAGGCGATCGAGAAGTTTGCGATGCATTTAGTAGATGATGACGATGTGATGATAGATGGCGAAAAACGCGAAAAAGGACGGTTTTTTAACGGTCGCCAAACGCCGGGTTTAGTCGATTTAACGCTCTTCCCTTGGGCGTGGCGCTTGCCCGTGTTTGAAACCCACCGGGACGAAAGGTTCAAAATCGACCCCGCTAAATCTGTCGGTTTGCGCAAATACATGCGATGGTTGCGCGATATGGTTAGTCGAGACGACGTCTCGCGCACTTTACCAAACTGGGAGGAATATTTACAACACATAACGAGATACGCCGACGGTTCCGCTCGAAGCAAAGTCGCCAACGCCGTTCGAGACGGAAGAAACGCGCACGAATACGACGACGAGAAAGATGACGTCAAAGAATAATAATACTAATATTAATAACAGAATGAATGATTACGAGATAACGATAGCGATTTGAATACTGTTCTGTACTACGTCAGCTCCAAGAAGATGTATATATTTTTGTATTCTGAAACGTCTTTTCAATCAAAACCCCGAAAAAAGGTCAATTCTATCCAAATTCTTCATTTTTATTCCACTTGAAGAATTGAATAAAATGTTTGCGGCGGCGAGTTTTGTATCGTCATCATCCTTCTTGGCAAAAAGCGGCTCTTCGTCGTCTTTGCGGACTTTTAGGACGAGTAATACTACGAATACTAATACTACGAATAGCGGGAAAAGAGGTGCGTTGCACGTGTTATGCGCGGCGAGCAAGTCTCGAGCGAAAAAACGGGCGGCGAAATTGAGCGGCGACGACGGCGACGACAACGCTGCGGGAGGAGGATTAAAAAAAGAAACATCAATGTCCAAGCAACAAAAGGATAAGCTGAGAAAGCAACGGTCGGAAAAGTTACGCGCGATCGTTTCCAGCGAAGGGAGAAGGTACGAGAAGATTCAGAAAGATTTCTCGCTGACGAGAGACACGGCGAGAGAATACGTGCTCTCGGTGAGACAGAAAGGAGGAGGAGGCGGCGAAGGCGGCGAAGGAGAGAGCGTACTTTTACCGCTGTTAACGGATTGGCTCCCGGTGGCGGAGATCTTAGTCGCCGACCGCGTTTCGTTGGAAGCGACCATGGCGTTTAAGAAACTCGGGATGGATATGCCGGAAACGGACGACAACCCGAACGAGCCGAAGAAAATCGACGGCGTCCCGGCGGTGACGGCGATGTTGCCGGGGAGGAAAACGGAGATTTGCGCGATGGCGTTTAACATCGCCGGAGCACCGTTGAGAGATATCGAACACGTAGAGTTGGAGTATGGGATTGAAGATTGGGGGTCGTTTGAAAATTGCGTGGACGGGTTAGCCGCGAGAAGCGGCGACGACGGCGCGTTGGATCGAGCGTACGCGAAGATTGGCGCCACCGCGAACGAAGAGCCGAGGGAGATCAAAGCGAAATACCGCAAATTAATCGCCACCGCGCATCCAGACAGAAATCCAGACGCCGACGTCGCGGAATTCAACGCGATTAAAGACGCGTACGAGTTAATCGTGGGCAAAGATTGCGGCGGCGCCTCCTTCGAAGGTCTGGGCACCAACCGGGACTTTATCGTTTTAGACGGCACGCCGGCGCACTTCGGCGACGCGAACAATAAAAATAAGATGGAGTTCAACGAAAAAACCATCTTGTTCGCCATGAGATCGTTAGTCGGTTACGACCGAGTCGGTCAACACTTCAACGCCAGAAATTTACGACTGGCTAAAGCCAAAGGCATGTAGTTGTTTTTACATGTACACATCTTCATCATGCAGTGTTATTGTTTATATTATTATTATCATTATTATTATTAAATTAAATCCGTTCGTAACGACGAATATGTGTCTTCCTATTCCGCGGTGGCTGCCGGAATCACGGCAAAACTTTTGATCGCGTCTTCTTTTTTGAGTTTCATGAGCGTCCCTCCTTTCGCGTATCTTCCCATCTCGGGTATGCTCGCGCATTGAAATCTGTTCGCGACGCCGAGCTGCGAGCCAACGATGATAGCTTCTTCTATCGAATCGTCGTCCGTTTTCCCAATCAACGCAAAAGCAGCTAAAGAATCCCCGCTGTCAAACTTGATGCCTCGTATCCCCGCGCCACCTCTGATTTGCGTCTTAAAATCGGAAACTTTCACTCGTTTGCCGCGACCTTTTTCAGACACGAATACTACCCACGGTCCTTCGCGATCGATTTCTGATTTTTGAATGATCGCCATACCGGCGACTTTCGCCGCGCCCCCTTCAAAATGTTCCACAGACGCCACCAAAGGTTCATCGTCGTCGTTACCAAAATCTAGAATGTCATTCTCTTCTTCTTGTTCTTCTTCTTCGTTATCATCGCCTTCGTCATCTTCATCGTCTTCGGCTTGGATTATGAAATCGTCGTCGTCGTCGTCGTCGTTTTCGTCGTCGTCGTCCTCCTCTACCCCTTTAGCTTTCGAGGCTTCTTTCGACGACGATTTGATCTCCTTCAAAGAGATCGCGCGGACACCTCTGGACATTCTGCCTAACTTTCGCACCGAGTCAACGTCAAAACGAATCAGCGTACCGTCTGTGGCGCCAACTAAAACGGAATCACCATTTTTGGCGACTAAAACTTGTTTCAACTTGTCGCCTTCGTCCAAAGCAATCGCTCTCTTCCCATTTCTTTTGATGCTAGCAAATTCCTTCGCGGAGACTTTCTTGATCACGCCGTTAAGCGTAATCATGACCAGGAAGGTTTCGTCTTCGTCTTCTCCTTCTTGCGGCTCATTCGGCGTTTTCTTCTTCATCAAAGCGGAAGGTTCTAAGCTTAAAATGGCAGTTATCGATTCTCCCTTATCGATGTCGACAAATCTAGTAAACGGCGTTCCTTGCGCAGTAGTAGACGCCTCGGGAATGTCAAAAGCTCTCACCGTCAAAACGTTCCCTTTATCGGTGAAGAAAAATACACGATCTAAATCTTTCGCGTGCATTACTTTCGCGATGGAATCCGACCCCTTCAATTTTGACATTGATTTCCCTCGCGTCCCTCTTCGTTGAGCTTTGAACGTTTCCGGTCTCGTTCTCTTAATGTACCCTCGCGAGGACATTATGATCAACGAATCGTTGTTTGGTATTTCGTGCTCAACTTCAATCGATGAACTCGTATCGGTTTCAATTGTTGTTCTTCGCGGGATGCCGTGTTTCTTTTTCACCTCCAACGCTTCCTCGCAAACGACGTCAATCACCGCCGACGTGTTGTCGAGTAGGTTTTGATTTCCTTTGATAGAACTCAAAAGCTGATCGCGCTCCTCGACGAGCTTTCCTGATTCTAAACTCGTCAAACGCCTCAAAGGCATTTGTAAAACCGCTTCCGATTGAACCGTAGTCAGTCCCTTCATTTCTCGTAAATTTTCCATCGCTTCTTTCCCGTCCTTTGATTTTCGGATCATCTTGATCACCGCGTCGGTATCTTCGAGAACCGTCAGAAGCGCTTCGACGATGTGCATTCTCGCTCGATCCTTTTCTAACGAATACATCGCGCGTTTACGTATGACATCGATGCGAAAATCTAAAAACTCTTGCATCACTTCCATCAACCCCAAAACTTTTGGCGTCAAACCGACGAGCGCCGTGACGTTCACGTTCACTTTCACCTGCAATTTTGTCCTTTTATACAACGAATTCAGCACGGCTTCTGCGTCACCACTTCTCTTCATCTCGACGACGACGCGGACGCCGTCTCGGTCCGATTCATCGCGCACGTCCGCGACGCCTTCAATCTGCCGATTATTTACCAAATCCGCGATTTGTTGCACTAAAGTCGCTTTGTTTTGCATATACGGAATCGACGAGATGACGATATCTCTGTCCAGACTTTTCTCCGCCGCTGCTTTATCGTCTTTCTTTGCCGTTTTCCCACTTCTTTTCCGGCTGGAAACTTTTGTCCTTGGTACAATTTCTGCCACGCCTCTCAAAGTCACCCCGCCTCTTCCGTCGCGGTACAAATTTCTCAGCGCGTTCCTATTACTAGTACTTCTACCACTATCGTTTTTGTCGTTATTATTATTATCATTATTAGCGTCCTTATTATCGGCAAATATAACCCCACCGGTGGGAAAATCCGGCCCTGGCATGACTCTCAACAACTCTTCCAATTTCACTTGCTCTCCTTTTTGCGCCGCTCTGGCGAAGACCACCAACGCGTCCGCCACTTCCATCAAGTTATGCGGCGGTATGCTCGTCGCCATCCCGACCGCAATCCCCGTGCTCCCATTAATCAACACGTTCGGTAGCTTTGCCGGCAACACCATCGGCTCTTGTTGCGACCCATCGAACGTATCCGCAAACTCCACGCAATCCATCTCCACGTCTTTCAGCAGCATATCTTGCGACAACTGTCTGAGTTTACACTCCGTGTACCTCATCGCCGCCGGCGGATCGTTGTCCATGCTCCCAAAATTCCCGTGTCCATTCACCAACGGCGCGGACATGGAGAAATCTTGCGCCATTCTCACCAGCGCGTCGTACACCGACTGATCCCCGTGCGGGTGAAACTTCCCCAAAACTTCCCCGACGACTCTCGCGCACTTTTTAAACGGTTTGTTGTGATCTAAATTCAACTCGTGCATGGCGTACAAAATGCGTCGATGGACTGGTTTTAATCCATCTCTCACGTCCGGTAACGCTCTCCCGACGATCACGGACATCGCGTACGCCAGATAGGACTGTCTCGCTTCCACGTGCAGTTCCAAGTCGACGATGTTCGAGTCTGATGAGAATTCTTCTTCTTCTTCTACGAACGTTGATGATTTGTTTCCTCCTCCTCCTTTTCCTCCTCCATCGTCGTCGTCGGAGGATGATGAAGACGCAGCAGCAAACGTTCTCACTTTTCGATGACGATGATGATGCTGTTCTTCTTCTCCTCGTCTTCTTGAAAAAGAAAGCGAAGAAAGAGAAAGAGAAGAAGACGGACCACCAAAGCGACGAATGATTTCAAAATTCGGTTTCGTTGGTGTCGCCGTCGTCGACATCATCATCATCGTTTTCGATGAGAGAAGAAGAAATGACCTTCGCATCATCGCACCAAATCCTCCTCTTCTTCTTCTTCTTCTCAAAGGTTGTTGTTGTTGTCGTTGTCGTTGTCGTTGTGATTGGTCTCTCAGTAAGAGTGTGCCGCGTTGCAACATATACTACTCTATACTACGAACACTCTCTACTAAATGTATAAATTTTTGTCGCTTTGAAACTCTGACGTTTTTTTGACAAGTGTTTTTTGTTAGAAAAAAATTTGCGAAAAACAAACAAACTGACACAAACGAGGAAAAATCATCAATCGTTATTTCTGTGATGTCTCGACATCGAGGCAAAGTTTCAGTGGTCTCTTCTTTGACGACGACGAGGGAGGAAGAAGAAACCACGACGACAAATACCGAGACAAAAGTCCAACTCGTTTTCGACGACGAGGGACCAGGAGAGGGAAATCGTAAAAGTCGAAACGTTCATCGTCGTCATCGAAATACTACTCATCAGACTTCTTTGACGAATTCGATGATGAAAACGATGAAAATGATGACAAAGATGATGCGAAAGAAAACGCGAGGGTACCTGGCCGTGTTTTTAGTCTCCGCGATATGGGTGTGCGCGTCGTTTATAGTGAAAGATTTAGAAAGAGTTGGGGATCCGTTGACTTTGACGGCATTGTTTAACGCGTTGTTTTTAGTCTATTGGCCGGTGGAGATGAAAGGGTACTTTTATCATCTCGCAGAGAAGAAGAAGAAGAAAAGAAGGTATCATCATTACGCGATGTTCCGGAAATGGAAGGAAAGTAATGTTAGTACGAGAGGAATATCATCGTTTTTACGCGAAAACGAAGCGTTGAGGTGCTACGTCATCGTCCCTCCGTTGTTCTTTCTCGCGCAGTTTTATTTCAACAAGAGTTTACAGTTTGTGTCGGTGACGGTGAACACGGCGTTGTCCTCGGTCGCGCCGGCGTTGACGTACGTGTTTGGGATTTACAGAGGGCTGGAAAAACCGGTGAGAGATTCGAACGGGTTTTTAAAAGCACTCGGACTCGTCGCAATAGGAGTGGTTTTGACGGCAGTCGCGGACGATGAGACCACTTTCGGTGGTGCTTCGGGTATGACTGCAGGCGGCGACGAGGATTCGCCGAGAACCCGGAACGAAAATAATAGTTATAACAGTTATTCTTCTTTTGTGAACATGGACACCGCGTGGGGCGTGTTGCTCATTTTAGCGAGCGCGGTGTGTTACGCCGGTTACGCCACGGAGGTGGAAATCGCGTTGAACGCGGTGAAAGTGAGCGACGGTCATCGCGACGAGAATAGGAGTAGGAGTAGCAATCAAAATTTTTCTAGGAATAATAGAGTAGGCGGCGTGTTGTTAGAGGAACGCGAGGAACGCGAGGAAGAGGAGGAGGAAGACGAAGACGAAGACGAAGAAGACGAGGAGAGAGAGAGAGAGGCAGCAGAGGTAAATGAAGGAGCAGCAGAAGAAATTACGGGACGACGGCAGATGAAAACGGAGGCGAAGAAAGAGCTCCTCGCCGCCATCAAGGATTCGAAATCGCGACAGATTCTCGCGAGCGTCGGCACGTTCGCGTTCGTCATCGTTTTATGTACGATGCGAAAATCGATATTGTCCATGAACAAAAGTGGCGGGATGATTGTTTTGAAAGGCCTGATCGATAACGCGTTGGCGGAATACTTGTGGTGCGTCGGGGTTGCCGAGCTCGGAGCCTCGGTCGCTTCCATCGGTTTGCTGTTACAAATCCCTCTTTCGGCGGTTGCCGAGCTTTTGTTTGTGAGAGCGGACGAGGAGGTGTGGACGCGAACGACTGGAGGTATTTTTGCAATGTTTTGCGGGTGCGCGTTGATTGTCTATGGGTTCATAGGCGCGATGAAATTCGCCGGAAGTTCCGAGGAGGATGAAGAGGATGAGGAAGACGATGAAGACGATGATGAAGATGATGAAGACGACGCCGACGATAATGCTACCATCGCTCGCGCTCCGTTGTTATGATGCATTTTCATTTTGCATGCTATTATTATACACTACCTACTACAACTAAAACAGCTTCTCAACTCTTTGCGCGCAAAGTTGTCACATAATACTGAGAATTAATTAATTCTCCTTCTTGTAATACTCATTCGCAGCAATGTTTATCAGCCGCCTGGGATACGCACTCGCACTTCTCGGACTGACCGCGTGGTAACTCGAATTCGAGTTAATGAACATCACGAATTGGTTCTTCTCGTACGGAACTTCCGCGACTAACTTGAAATCCCCTGAGTTCTTAAATTGTACGTCCCAGCCTATTTTCTTTCTGTGTTTCCATCTTTCCGCTTCGCTATACTCTTCGCACGCGCCGGCGCCAAGTAAACACTCGAACACCTCCAAATTACCCCCTTTCGCCGGATCATTTTTGTCGCGAAAATACAGCAATCCCGCGTATAATTCGTGCGCATTATCCACGTGTAATCCACGAACGCGACTCTGGCCTTTTATCACCGGCGTGTTTACTCCTATCTGGGCGTCCAAAGTAACAGTAGCTGGATTTTTCTTTCTGCTCATCAACCGAACTTCCGTCTCCATCTCTCGCAGCTTAAGTCCGTATTTCTCCTCCAATCTGCCGTGATACTTTGTAAAGACCTCCTCCCCGAATAAATCGATGACTTCTTCGTAAAATTCTCGACTGGAGTGATACCTGATGAACTCCTCCCACGCTTTTGATACTATTTGTTTCTTACTACTTAACACCATCGACGCTCGCAAATCGACTCTCGTGTTCGCGGCAATCGAAGTCCTCCCAGGTTTGGCAATCTGCACTATATCTTCGTGCTTCGGGTAAAATTTTTCGAGCTCTTCGTAAACGTCATCAGGTAAGCAGTTTTCGATGACGACGTGAGGATACGGATGCAATCTCACGTCCGATTTTCGAGCGTTTTGTAGTACCGAGAAGGAGGAGGAGGAGGTGCTTTTTCTTCTCGATTTTTGTCTTGTTGTTGATGATGAAAGCGAATACAAATTCCTTTCCGATGACTCTGCCGCCCAGCCTTGAACGCCACCACCAAAGCGTGCATCATCATCAACAGTAGCATCAAAATCGTAATCATCGACATATCCTCCTCCTTTCCTCGTTCTCGTCCTCGTTCTCGTTCTCGTTCTTGCGATTGTCCCATCAAAATCATTTCCTCTCGTCGTTCCAAGCATCAAAAGCGCAAAAAGCGCGGCGGGGAAGAGGACAGAAAAATGATGCATTCCTCTTCTCTGCATTCTCTTTCTTCTCTCTCTCTTTGCGTTACACACGCGCAAAGAGATGTTCTATTCTTTTAAGTGTGATGATGAATCCGTTTTTAATTAGTACCAATTAAGTGAGGGATGATAAAAATAAAAATATAACAACAAAAGCGCTTTTTCAATAATAATAATAATAGTGTATAAACGGCTGGCGCTCTCTTCTTCTCTCCTCGTAAAGTGTTGTAACAGGAGTAAACATTGGTCTTCTTTGTCTTCTTTTCTCTCTCTCTCTCTCTCTTTATCATCGCGCGATGATGATATAAAGAGACGCGAGTTGGCGCGGTTTATTTTACTTCTTCGGGACTTCCACGGCGGAAGGCGCTTTGAAAGCGGGTAAAGTTTCCGCGACGTCCGGAACGTATCTGTTAAAGTACGAATCGTTCACTTCGACCATTCGCCTGCCATCGGCTTCCGCCAACTCTCTCAACCTTTCCTCTTCCTGCGCTTTCTTCTTTTGTTCTTTCAACTCGCGCTCGCGTTTTTGCGCCAACTCTTTTTGCTTCTTTTTTTGCTCCTGTTCGAATTTCTTCTTCGCCTCTT
>JACLAA010002886.1_pt1 | contig 18923 bp, 12 predicted proteins | sample 8027891 | NCBI WGS metagenome assembly JACLAA01 (sample SAMN15724900, study PRJNA655200) | protist metagenome | isolation source: fluorescence activated cell sorting (FACS) single amplified genomes of... | place: Spain: Blaines Bay Microbial Observatory, Mediterranean Sea | collected 2016-01-19 | reverse complement strand
TCGGTGGTGCGGCGGGTGCGCATGGGCCTTGTCGTGTGAGAGAGCAAACTGCGGCTCGGCACCGGTCGAATCGCTTGTACTCGCTGCGCGGCAACTTTAGTGTTCCGAAAAACGTGCGCGGACGCGACAGGCTGAGCTCTACGACACTTACAGCTCTGCGGCCGTCCGCTTGCTTGCTAGTGTCTTACAGACGCTAGCTCATCGTGCTTGCTCGAGTTCACAAGAGCGCGCACAGGCTGTCCCAGGACCCTCACGAGTCTCAATACCACTCTCCGAGACCGAGAGCACCAGCCGACCACGGCAGGCTGCCCCTGCTCAAAGATGGAAACAGGAGATGATGCATCCTGGAACGAGACCCTCTACTGGATGGGAAGGCAGGATGCGGTCGCCCCACCGTTCCCGCTGCTCCGGCTGCACCCATACCAGCGCCGCGTCGTGCTGAGCTTTTTAGTGAGCGTGTCGCCGGGGCACGCCACGCGCTCGATAGCGCGCCAAATCCACGAGCGCAAACCGTCAGACACGGACCATGATCATCCAGACTACGTGAACCATGGCGCCGAAATGGACAGAAGGGGAAGCATGTCGTGCACCTACGTGAGCACCACCGCGTGCCTCGGCACGGTCATCCATCACACGCGCACGGCGCACTTTGTCTGCAAAGCGTTGCGCGCGGACGTCGAAGCGATGGAAACGCAGCGGCTCCCCGGCGCGCAATGGCCGGTCGCCACGCCGCGCGCCTGGCTGGCGCATCTGTACGAACAGACGGCCGAGACTATTGTGCCTGCCTTGACTGGCTCGGAGGACATCATCCGCAGGTCCCTCATGCAGTGGTTAAATGCCTTCGCCACTACGGCCCGGCAGGCCAACTTAGTCGCAGAAATGAATGTGCGTGCCGGTAAGCACAGGGTTTCAAACCACGTCCGCAGGGACGCAGATCAGCCCAAAAACTCGTACGAAAGGGTTCTGCAGTGTCCGGCGTCCTGGTCCGCGGAACGAAAAAGGGTCGCGAGGCGAGACTTGCCTTGCAGACGTTGGCCAGTCTACCGCGTGCGAACTAACGAAGAGCGGTATGGCGTCGCACCGACGGACCCCCGACTCCTCGCCTCTCTCGTGAGGACGGCATTTCAGTCTTTCGCTGAAACCCTGAACGCCCAGATCTGGGCGGCCCACGTCACCCGGGCCCAGCTCATGTGGGATGGTACTGGGTCCGTGTCGGCTGGCGCCCTCCAGCGCGTCAATTTACGTCTGAACGCTGTCTTCGGTACCGCGAGATCGCGTAATCGCGGGGGCACTTGGATACAACGATGGACGAATGTCGACGCGACACCTTGGGACGAGTACGAGAGACACGTAGCCGATTACGAAGACCTCACGGAAGCGGAGCGTGTGGAAGAGCGCGTGCCGGAAATGATGGCCAAAATGCATGATCAAGCCCGTCCGCCGCTCACCCGCTGGCAAGAAGCCTGGGCGAAATCGGAGGGCGGCGTTTGTCTTACGTGTCGGGGCGAATTCGAGGCGACGGCGTCTGCAGCAAGGTCCAAGTCGTCTTCTCCCACGACGTCGACCTCACGCCACAAGAAGGCTCCGTGCTAGACGGTGGCCTCATCGAGCAATACCACTTCGCAGACGTCGCTATGGCCATGGTCGAGGGCGGCGTGGCGGTTCAGGGCCCGACCTTTAAATTCGAAACGGGTGGCAGCTGGCCTTATATTAATGCCGGGCTATTGTTCTTCGACCTCGGCGACGAGTTCAGGGTCATGATGCACGTCGTATTCCCAGCCCTCTCCTAGGATATAGTTTGTTCATATTAACAGGAGCTTTGCGCAAGAGAGAGGGAGAGCGATAGAGCGTTCGAGACGCTCTCGCGTTGCTCACGCGGCGGCGACGTCGGCTAGCGGCGGGCACACCGTCCCCCAGCCGAAGGGGTCCGGCTTTTCGCCGAACTGGATGGCCCGATAGTGGTTGTAGAGCGCCTCGACGCGCTCTATGCTCTCGTACTGGTGCACGGTGTTTTGATTAGTGATGCTTTTCACGCCCATCATCACCACCGCCGTCCCGCACCCGGCCACCTCGCGGAAGTCTCCTAGCTCATTCACGTCCACCGGCCTCCTCTCAACAGTCATGCCGAAGGCGTCCGACGCCGCGAGGTCCATCAGCATGTCATTTGTTGCGCTTCGTAAAATAGTCGGCGAGTCGGGCGTCACGTACGTGTTATCCTTGATCCCAATAAAGTTCGACACGCTGAATTCTTCGATATATCTTTTTTCTTTCGGATCCAAGTATAATACAGTGGGGTAGCCCTCGGCTCTAGCATCGATCGACACGCGAATATCCGAACCGTAGTTGCCCGACGCCTTGACGTGGCCCACGCCCTGCGGGGCGGCCCGATCCGCGTCATGTGCGACTAGCACATCAATTGGTTGGAGGCCGCCGGCGTAGTACGACGACACGGGCATCGCCAAGACGCAGAAGTGAAATTGCGGCGCCGCCGACAAGCCGAGCTGCGGCCCATGCCCAAAAATGTAGGGCCGCAAGTACAAAGCCCCGCCCGTACCATATGGTGGTATGTAGGCCCGGTTCGCGGCCACGCACCACTCGCACGCCCTCACGAACATCTCGGGCGGCACCGCGGGCATCATCATCCTTTCACAACCCTCGAGCATGCGGTGGGCGTTCGCCTGGATGTTCCACAGCCGCACGGAGCCGTCCTTGCAATGATGAGCTTTTGCCCCTTCGTAGACGCCCTGCCCGTAGTGGATCGCCGCGCTCATCACATGTAATTTGAGGAAGGGCTCGGGCTCCCACTCCCCAGCATCCCACTTGCCGTTCACCCACGTGTGCTTCACGAAGCCGTTCGTCTTCTGGAAGTCAAACCCTAAACGCGGCCAGTCGAGGTTCGCGGCGCCGACCTCGTCGAGCCCGTGCTGCGGCGGCGTCGTCGCTAATGAGCGTTGTGTCGTCACCGTCGCGCGGCGGCTCGTCTGCAGGCTGCGCGCTGTCGCTGCTCTCCGTCGCGCCGCGGCCCAGACGGACCGCCAGCGTATGCGCGTGGGGAAGACGGACATGTGAGATTGGTGCAGTGCCAACTGGCTCTCTGAGCGATTGGTGCAGTGCCAAACTGCCTTTCTTGGCACCAGAAGCCGCGACCCTGCGAACAGAGGCGTCACAGCACTTGCAGCCCTCGCAGGCGATGTGTGCTAGTGTGTCACGACACGCTAGTATCGGTCCTCCACTCGTCCGGAGAGCTCCTCGCCGGGCAGCGGTCCGTCCCGAGCCGTCCGCCTCCGAGCAGCCTCTCCGTCCGAGGCACAGTGCACAACGCGAGCTGCACGAAGAGCTCCTGCGCGCGCGACCGGCGCGGTGCTCCTGCGAATCAGACGAGAGAACTGCATAACTCCCGCGCACACGCCGCCGCCGCAGCCCGAGGGCAGCATGGCCGAGGCCAAGGAAGCGGACGAGGGGGCAGCCCCCCCGGCAGAGACCAAAATCAGTGAGGAGGAGCTCGCCGCCGTCGAGGAGCTAGCGGCAGCACATAAGTGGGTCCTGGGCGACGTCTTCACGAAGCAAGAGCTCGCGCAGCACGGCGTACGAACCGATGCCGCGGTCTGTGCAGTCCTACAAAGAAGCCCCTTCTTCGAGTTCTTCGCCCTACCGCCACCGGAGGAGGCCAAAGTTGATGAAAACGAAGAGCAGTTCGACCCGGATGGCGTCGAACCGCTGAACGCCTTCAATTTTACGAGTGGCGACCTGAAGCTTATGCTTGATGAACGAGGAGTAGCCCCAAAAGGCTTTTTTAATGACGACGCTCGAACCTTGCAGAAGTTATTAGATGATGAGCACTCCCAAAAAATAGCCGAGGCGAAAGCAGCGTTCGAGGCCCGCGTGGCTAAGAAAAGACAAACGGAATTTCGGCATAAGCACCGGCTGCAGGTCGTGAAGGGCCTGCGGGAGGAGGCTGATACGGTTGTTGCGTCGGGCGAGGACGGGGATTTGACGCAGCGGCTCATGGAGCTTCATGAACAGGCTCCTCCAGTGTTGAGTATCGCCGATGTTCTACGAGCATCACCAAATCCATCCGCCGCGGGTCGGTGCCTGGCCAAGGTGCTGTATTCACGCGTTCCAACAATAATATCGCTGGATCTCAGTCGTGCCGGCTTGGACGACACGGCTTGCGCGTACGTTGCGCGAGCATGTCGGGCCCCGGGCTCGGTCCTAGCGTCGCTAGACCTCGAGGGGAACGACGCGGGCCCGAAGGCATGCGAGCAACTCGCGGAGACCATTGCTCAAACTTCGTTGAAAGCGCTGAGTCTGGAAGGTAATAATTTAACAGAAGGCGGTGTGGAGGGCTTCGAGGCGTTTTGCGAAGGGCTGCGCTCCTCGTCATTAACGCGGCTGTCCTTGTGGCGGTGTAACCTGCCCCAGGCCTGCGGTTCATCACTCGCGGACGGCGTCGGCCCCTCGCTCTTTCTGCTCGAGACTGGAGGGAATCTATTTCTTGAGAAGCATTTAGATGAAATCGAGGATCGACTGCGGGCGAACCGTGACAATAGGGATCAGAAGGCCGAGGAGGCGCGGTTGCTAAGGAGGAGGACGCGCAAAGAACAGAAGGCAAAAGCCGCCGCCGACGCTTTGGCTGCAAAACAACGGGACGTCGAGGAGTTCCTGGCCCGAAGGAAGCAGGAGCGCGCTGAAAAACGGGAGCAGGAGGCGAAAGAAAAGGCCGCGGCCGCGGCCCAGGCTCTGCTGGAACGCGAGGCTCGGGAGAAGAAGAGGCTGGCTGAAGCTTCCGGGAAGAAGGGCAAGAAGGGCAAGAAGGGGAAGAAGGGTAAGAAGAAGAAGTAGCCTATCCATCGTGCGTCGGCGGCGTCGGGAGGGGTGCCTGGTAGTGGCGCCGGCGGGTCCTCGCGGGCGTGAGGCTGGAGGGCATCTTGGGCGTTCGGGAGAGAGAGGGGGCCCTCGTAGGGATCCATACGAACAGAAAGAGCGAGAGAGAGGTGCTTATTGTGCCACCGCAGTAGTGCGGGAGGTTATTATCTAGCGGTGTAAGACACTAGCAATCGCCGCGGCCGCCTTGTCTTGCGAGGCGCCGCGCTCATCACACAAGCTTGCGCAAATCTTGCTGGTGCCCACAGCTCCTCTGGTACCCACACAGCAAACGCCCTCGCCGCTCCGCTGTCTCGCAGTGCCTCCGCGAGCCGCCACCAATTTGGACGACCACAGGGTCCTCGCCGCCGCAGCGCGCGCCTAGTACAAAATGGCGTCGACGGGCGCCGGCTACGACCTGAGCCCGACGACCTTCTCGCCGGACGGGAGGATTTTCCAGGTCGAGTACGCGACGAAGGCGGTCGAGAACTCGGGCACCGTCGTCGGCATAAGATGCGCCGACGGCGTCGTATTGGGCGTCGAGAAGGTCATGCTCTCGAAGATGTTACTGCCCTCGTCGAATAGAAGAGTGGCCGCAGTAGCCCCACACGCCGGCGTGGCGCAGGCCGGAAGTACGGCGGACGGCCGCCAGGTCGTCGCGCGCGCGAGGGACGAGTGCGACTCCTACGACGATACTTATGGTATTGAGATCCCCCCCTCTGTTTTAGCGCAAAGGCTCGCGGAGTACGTGCACTATTTCACGATTCATGGAGCTCTCAGACCCTTCGGCGCGTCGACGATGATCGCGGCCTACGACGCGCGGAAGAAGACCCACGAGTTATATGTCCTGGAACCTACCGGTGTCTGTTTACGGTACTTCGGCGCCGCCCTCGGCAAGGGCCGCCAGTCGGCCAAGAGTGAGATCGAGAAGCTCGACCTGACGAAGCTCACCTGCAGAGAAGCCCTCAAGGAGATCGCCAAGATGATTCATACCACTCACGACGACGCCAAGGACAAGCCCTTCATTCTGGAGTTCGCCTGGCTGTGCGAGGAGACGGAGTGGAAGTACGGCCTCGTGCCCCAGGATCTTATTGACGAGGCCGACGCCTGGGCGAAGAAGGAGCTCGAGAGCGACGACGAGGACGACGACGGCGACGAGGAGATGGCGTCCTAGGTTTCCCATCCTGGTATTAATAGCGTATTTACTCGACCTTGAGTGCTCTTGCTTCGCTTGGAGCTAGGCCTAGCCGGCGCCTCCCCGCTCCCCTCATACGCCGTCGCCCCGAGTGTTACCCTCTTATTCCGTAAACTTACGCGACCGGCTTGTCCTCCTCGAACCAGTACTCCTCGCCGTAGTCAAAACACAACTCCTCGCCCTCCTTGATCGGTCGCGTCGAGACGAACCAGACCCGCGGGCCCTGCGTGTAGCCCGAGTAGGCCAAGCTTTTCACTCTCAAATTGGCATCAGAAGAGTGGTTGATGAAGCGGCACCAGTTCGCGAACGCCGGGTCCTCCGCGTCCACATAAAGATCGTCCTCGACGCGAAAGATGTAATCCCCGGACACGGTAATGCCCTTCAACTGCCTTGACTTCCGCCACAGCTTGTCCTTCCAGTCCATTTTTGATTTTTTGTACCTTACGTCGACCTCGGCCTGCGTGAGCTGCTCTCCCACATAATCCGCAATAGTAATATCCTCGTCGAAGTTGCGGGCCGCGAACGCACCAAAACCCTTGCCCGGGCTCGCCTTCACAACAATGCCGGCCTCCTCGCAGCGGCCCTCCGCGTCCAAGTCCGCCGTGCGCAGGCGCTTCGGCAGTTTGCTGTAAAGCGGGTGCCGTCGTCTTACTGAAGACGGCGTCGGCGCGAACGCGGAGACGCAGCAAGCTGCGACAATCGGCAGCGCTTTCCGCATCATTGTTGCTGTCTCTGGCAACAGAGACAATGCTTGAAGGAGAGTGCTAAGCTCTCCTGCTCCGTGAAAGCAACCGAATGCCACACGAATTCGTATGCGTGCCCCGGTTTGTGACTGCAGCGATATGTGGTGCGTTTTACTTCGTATTAACCACGCTGCCACTGCGTTGCAAGGCAGGCAACGCAAGCCAAGCTCGACGGGCTAGAGGGGCTATAGCGCTAGGGGACAAGGACTCGTAGGATGATGGAAATCCTACCCAAATAAGCTATGCCACAGCGACGTCGATTCGTGCTTCTTCTTCGACCGACTCGGAAGAGGCCGCGGCGACGACGGCGCGGGCGTCGCAACTCCGCACCATCGCGTCGCGACGCCCTCCCGCGGCAGCAGGCACTTCGCGGCCGAGTTATTCTTCACATGCATCTCATTCAAACACTCGATGCGCCCCGTCGCGTCGTCCCTCCTAAGACACGCGTCGGCGCAGCGCCGCGACCCGCAGTCGACGGAGACAACGATGACAAGTCGATCAGGATAAGGGCGCTTTACGCGAAAGCGCTCTACAGAGCGGACGGAGCGACGCTCGACGATGTCCGCGAAAGCGTGGAGACGCTCGAGGATACGGAACGGACCGCGCGGCGCGTGCTTGGTGGAGCGCACCCAGTTGTAGGGTCGATTGAACTTTTTCTGCGAAACGCGCGAGAGGAGCTCGCCGCCCGCGAGACGCCATCGGCGAGCGCGTAACTATAAATCTAATTGTGTACTTGTCTTACGCGGGAAGAAGGGAAACACGCCGCCTACCCCTCCGTCGACACCGCGAAGTTCTTGAGCCCGTCCGCGTTCAACGCCAGCGTCTTCTCGTTGCACAGGTGCAGGAGGCATATGAAGTAGAACGGCATCGTGACATCAGACTGTCGCTGCTGCGCGCCCACGCGGTTCACCACCGCCGCGAAGTCCGACTCCGGCGACGCCTCGACGTCGCGCCACATCTGCGCCTTGAGCTTGCGCACGTCGACCTTCTTCGCCCGCGTCGCGTAGGCGATCTGGACCTTGTCCACTTTCCTACCGCACGCTAATAAATCGGGGCCGTCGGCGCCCGAGAACGAGGCCCGGCCCGGCGTCGGCAGCACCGAGGGTCTTCCTTTATGAAATCCCGGCGTCATCGGGTCGTCCGGGATCGCGAAGCGGTCCTCGTTCTCCTCGTCGCCGCCGAACCCGCCGAAGTCGTCGTCGTCCGATTCCGCCATACCATACCCCTCGCCCAGACCTTCCAGGGCGGCCTCGTCGCCCCGCGCCGCCGCGGCGACCTGTGTGGAAATCAAAATATTACCGCGCGTTCGCCTGCTCGATGGCGTGACGGTGCCGGTTCCTCACCGCTCGACCGAGCCAGGACGGCCGCGTCATCGCCGAGAAATGACTTAGTGAAATTGTCGGGCTGGTTGACTTCCACACAGGCGGCGACGGCGACGTCCTCCAGCAAAAACAGCCTCCGCAGCTGGCCCGGCGTGACCCTCAAGTCCGGCGGCAGGACCAGATCGCGCGCGCCCGCGTGGAGCCGCTGTAACGCCGCCGGGCCCAGCGCGAGCGGGTCCGCGCCGCCCCGTTTGGGCGGCGGCGGCGCGAGCGCGTCCTTATCAGGCGGCGGCCCGCCGAAGTCGAGGTCCGACTCCCTCTTGGTGGCGGTGCGCTTCTTCTTCTTGGCGGGGCCGTCCTTGGGCGGGGCCTTGGGCCGCGCCGCGGCCTTCCAGTGCGCCGCGCCGGCCCAGGCGTTGCGCGCCTGCGTGTTTCGTAAATCAGAGACGCGTCGACGGCGTCGAGGCGGTCTTCGTACATCGAAGACAAAAAGGACGCAGGAAAAAACCGCCAGCCGCGCCGCGTCGAAGAAGTTCGCGTCGCCGGCGCGAGCCAAAGCGCCGCTCACCAAAGCGAAGGCCGCCGTCGCGTCCAATTCCCCGTTCACGGCCGCCGGCGCGCCTAACCCGCCGGCAGTGTCGTTCAGCGCCGCGTCCAGCGCCCCCTCCAAATCCCCACCGACGTCATCACCATCGTCGAACCGACACCCATCGTCATCATCATCGGCGCCCGCGAGGAAGCCCCCCTCGTCCTCGTGTACGACGTCCTCGGCAACGACGCCGTCCTCGACCTCTCTTCTGAGCTGGGACAGTGCCGGGCAGAACTCCGTAGGAACTGAAGGCAACAAATCCCTCAAAGGCTGCACGTGCACGACGGCTTCTTCTTGACCATCGTCAACAGCACCCGCATCCCCGAACGACACGCAGGCGCCCTCCGCCGCCAGTCTCAATAGTAACATAGCTCTAGCGGACGTGCCGTCCGTCAATCCACTACCACCAGAGCGACTGAGCCGCGAGAACAGCACGTCCGTCGCGGCCTCGTCCACGTCGGCCGCGTCGATCTGATCTAACGTAGCTAATGTAGATGCGGCGTCGCCCCGCCGCTTCTCCTTCTTCTTTCTAGCTTTCTTCGCCTGCGTCTGTTCGTCGTCGTTCTCGTTCGGCTCGTTGTCTTCCTCCTCGTCATTATTCTCGTCCTTGCCCCGGTGCAACGACTCGAGCACTCTATATGAGGTAGTTAACGTATCATCCACGCGGGAACAATAAATCTTCATGCCGGCCTCGATCGTGCACGACGCCTTCTGGAAGTTGACCGCGCGCTGCGGCCGCTTCTTGTCCGTACTATCTTCGCCCTTGACGACGTCGCGCATATGGTCGATCAGGGGCAGGTTCCAGGCGTTCTTGGCATTAATTTTGCCTTCCGTGGCCATCTTGATGGTCTTCGAGTACATCGCGGCGACCTCGTCCGCGGACATGTCGACCGCTGCGGTTCTCGCGAGGGCGGCCTTCCCAAAGCTACGGCGGCTCGCGACGCCGGACCTTCTCCGGTTCGTCTTCTTCTTCGGCTTCGCTTCTTCTTCGTCGCTGTCGGACGCCAGGAGCGCGGCGCCGCTCGAGAGGCGGCGGCGGCCCTTGGGCTTGGGCTTCGGGACGTCTTCTTTGTTTTCTTCCTCGTCGCTGGACGCGTCGGCGAGCGCCGAGGCGCCGCTGAGGCGGCGGTTGCGGCGGGCGGGCATCTAACAGTGTCTTTGTGTTTTTTAGCTGTTACTCGTCTCTACTGAGCCGCGCGGCGTCGCTGTTGGACTGTACGCTGCGTGCTGGTCAGCACGCGGTATAGAGCGGCCGCTGGCACGTCCCACAGTGGCTTATAGCGCCGCTTTGGGCCGCCGTTTAAGACGAGACGCAAAATGCAGTCCTAGTGCGCAGTACTAGCGTGCGCTCAATTTTAGGCGTCTTGAGCGAAGAGCAGCCCCTCAAGATCAAAACGAGAGGCCTAGATGGTGATTTCCGCGCGTCCGCGCGGTCAGAGCAAAACGGGTTTGGCTGGGCTTGCCGAAAGCAAACGGCCTTAAAATAAGCTTCGTCACGCTCACCCAAGAGCAGTGGCGCTTTCGTGTGGCAGCTAGTCTACTGCTACCCACAAATCCCAAGTGACGCGCTCCCAATCGACCCAGGGGAGGAGTACAGACAGCCTAGCGTCACTGACTGCTTTTGCGCTTCGCTCACGCGCATCTAAGGGAGGCCGAACCGCAGCTGTATACAGATACAACGACACAATGCCCGCCGCAACAACAATAACAGCCACCCTCCGAGACAACCGCCTTTTCGTACAATACAGACGACGAGAACGCGTCGACGCCAATACAACAGACACCAGCACGCTCGCGCGGCTCCCGCTCGACGTCATCTCGAACGCGCTTTCATATCTACCGTCGCGGCAGCTCACGAACGTCGTGAAGAACGTGAACGCGCGCTACAAGGAGCTGGCCATGCCCTTGTTAACTAAACGACTGTTCTGGCTCGAGCGCGAGCTCGCCCACGACATGTGGGAGCTCGCGACGGAGTATGATTACATTGGCCGGCGGCACTACTACCAAGAACTATCACGGTTGTGCCGGACGTTGAATTGTCGCACATACATCGAGGACCCGAAGACGGTCCTGACGTCGTGACCACACGCTCCGTGCGCGCGCCAGGCCGCTGAGCGTTGCACATACGAATGATAAAAGAAGACATAAGAAGTAAGATTCATAAACAACAGAGGTAGTTACGCGCGAATGCGTCGTCGACCCACACTTGCACCGCGGCGCGGGCGCGAGCGGCGTGGCCGCGCGCGCACGCGGAGGTTCTTCGGGTTGAGCGGGCAATCTAGAGCCCGGAAAAAGGATCCTCCTTCACCGGCGGGCACGTCAGCTCCGGGCCGACGTGGTCCCCCTTGGGCCGGCCGCACACGCAGGACCCGAACGCCGCGGCCATGACGTCGATCTTGAACGTGCCCCCCTCTTTTTGGGGCGGGCTCGCGAAGGGGTCCGCGAAGGGGTCGGCCTTCGTTTCGGTGGGAGCCAACAAATCCCCGAGCAGGTCGGCGCCTTTTTTGGGAGGCGGCGGCGCGAAGGGGTCGGGCACCGTTGGTGCTGTGTCTGTCATGCCCGAGAAGATCGGGTCTAGGAGAGGCGGCGCCGGCGCCGGCGCCGGCACCTGCGCCGGCGCCAACAGATCGCCGCCGGCGAAGGGGTCCGCGAGCAGGTCCGGCGGCTGCTGCGTCTTGGGCGGCGAGAAGTGTCCAAAAGGTGCAGGGGCCGGGGGCCGCGGCGGCGTCGTTCGCGCAGGCATTGCCGGCGGGCGCGGCGGCGTCTTCGGGCGCGCGGGCATCACCGGCGGGCGCTGCGGTGGTGGCTTCGGCGGCGTCTTCCGTTGTAGAGGGTCGAAGGCCGCCGCGGCGACTTGGGGTGGCGTTTCGGGCTTTTTCGGGGGAGGTGGTGGTATGGCGGGCTTCGGTGTGGGTGCCGGCCTTGCCCGCAGACACGCCCGATAGTCGAACGCGAGCATCGACGGTCTTCTAAGTCGATGCAAGGGCTGCTTCTGGTCGATGGCGTGGCCCCGAGCAACCACTAATAGTCCACCATGAGCGTGCCTCCACAACGAGCCCTTCCGGCCACCTAATGACGAATTCGTCCACGCCGGCTTGGAACCAAGAATTTGGATCGCAGCTAAAGCGTCGACCATGGCGATGGGGACGCATCGCACGGCTCGCGGCGGCGGTGGGGCATCCGTACGAGTAGCGACATGACCTAAGGCCACGTAATTGCCATCCGGCGGCACGGGCGCCCAGCCGTACACACTTCGATCGCCCTGCGGCAGGTGCCAGACCTGCCGATACCGAATTGGTGGCGGGAACAAGCGTTCCGCACACGCCTTGAGCCATCTCGTCCTATTCCTCCGGAAGGTATACTGATCTGATAATTCTAAGCATAACACGCCCGACACTTCGTTCTGGTTCGAGTCCCAGGCCATCTCCAGTTGATTTTCGTCGAAATTCGCGCCGATTAAGGGATCCGCGACGCCCTCCGTCAGGTAGTCTCCCAGCGACAATCTTAGTTTAGAAGACGTCGCTCGCGTACCCGACAGCCTCCACAAACTAATAGGCTTGCCAGAAGCGGTCCCAAGCGACGACCAGACCGGCTCCAATTTCTTCGGAGGCTGCAGCTTGATATGTAAACCTTTGAGGTCCTCCGAGGCCAGTCTTTTCGCATAAGCTAGCGTCTCGTCATCTAGGACATCATTATCATCAGTAGCTCTGCGAGCTTCCGAGTGCAGGTTCTCCTTGGACGGCTTCTGGGCGCCGTCACTATCCAGCGCCTTTTCATGGAGCTTCCTACGCGCTGCTTTAGCTCGAGCCTCCGCTTCCTTGGGGTCCGGCTTGCGCCACGGATTTAAGGCGTCGACCGCCTTCAGCAGAGCGTTGCGATCCATCCTCGGAGCTGGACTTGGTACTGCGGGCCGCAATCTCGGTAATGAGAGAAAGGGCGACTTCAGTAGGTCCCGAGGCGCCGCATCCCGCAGACCGGCCCTTAATTCATCTAGAGCGATCCATCCATCACCATTGAGATCCATGGCGTCCGCCAGGTTGTCACACAAGTCATTTCGAGCGTCGTCTAGTGCTTTTCTCTGCCGGAAGTCCACATGGGCTTGGACCCCAAACGCTCCTAGACCCAACCAATGTACTGCGGATGCTACCGCAGCCACAGGTGCCAATCTCCCAGGATCATACGTCTGCTGGTGGCGCATGGCTTTCGAAGCTCTCGCGCACCTCCTCAACAACGCCGCCGCGGGGATGCCTCGCCGCTGCAACGCTAATCTCACGGCTCGATGGGCGGCTCGGTACTCGACGACGGCGGCCTCCTCGTCCACAACTAACGCCGCAACACCATGCCTCATAGGAGCGTTTATGGGGTCCACTCGCTCGTCCTCATCCACCACAGAACCTTCGACGGTGGGTCGTTTGCCGAAGGCCGCGCCGAGCCACCCGGCGGCGCCAAATAATGCCACTTGTGGCCTCCTTCGAGACTTGCGGATGTCGTCTCGGAATCGAACCCTTTCTGCCGGCGGCGTCGCCTGCAATGCTCGTAAAAGTAAAGCGCCGTGCTTCGGCGACACATCATCGGCATTGTCGAAGAATTGTAATTGTGCTAGGGCTGTGGAATCTCGTTCCAAGTCCGGTCTCGGTCTTTGTTTTGTGGCGTCCAGTACCAACCCAACACCAGGTGCTAGAGGGTCGTCTAACCTTGTAACACCTTCACTAGGCGTGCTCCCGTCCCAGCTTCCTACTATGCGCAGAGCCATTCTCGCTGGTAGTGAAGCGTTACCTCTAAACGACGCATGGAGCGCGCCTCGCATATGTTCGGCTTCGGCCAACGAGAGAACGACGTAAGACGCGCCCCCACCTTGATCCGCTCTTCTGAGAGCCAATCGCTGAAACGCATCCGCAAAGAGTTCCGGCGACGACGCGTCCCTGTCACTAGTCTCGCGGACATTGGCACAAGCCAACAAATGAGAAGACCGCTCCTGGTCGACCTCGTCCAGCTTCTTCAGATCGGTATCCGACGAGGTAAAGGCCAAGACTTGGGAACCGCCCGTCTCCGCCGCGAAGGCATTTTCTGCCGCTCGTGCTTCCTGAGCCTGCTTCTGGCGTCTCGCCGTGCCTTCTTCTCTGAAAGTTGTGGCTTCAGAAACATAATCAAAAGCTCTTCTTAATGAACCGCGCGCCGTATCGGATAATGATCTGACGGACTGACCATTGGCCAAAGCCAAATCCGCGGCCGCTTCGTCGATAACCGTACCTTGATCGTTGGGATCCCATTCTAACACTACCGTGACGTTCTTCAGCCGTCTAGGTGCGGACTGCCTCCAAGCGGGTCGGAAGTAGTTCGGCGATACTCGTAGGTCTGGCGTGAAATTCACGCGGGGCGGTTTGGACTGCAAATAAGATCTTCGGTAGACCCCAAACTCCGACAGGGCATAGAACGGATGCCTCGGATCAATCGGACGCTTAAGCGTCTCCAACCCCCAAGGTACTGGAGCTTCATCATCCCTAACATATCTTTGAGGTTCCGGAGCATCCCGCTTCGCAAGCTCATCGACAATGACCTCCTCCTCTTGGCGTCTTTCTTGCTCTTGTTCCTGTTCCTGCTCCTGCTCCTCCTCTTCTTCGGCCTCTTCTTCTTGCACGGCCTCGAAGGCCCAGGCCTGTTGGTTCTTGGCTCGCGAGGCACTTTCGGCCGCCGCGACCTGCTGGAGCATGCGCTGGGCGGTCCCGAAATCTTGGGCGGAATTCATCAAGTCCGCGTGGTCTTCGATCGTTTGCGCTATCCTCTCGGACGTCGGTCGTGGCGTCGGGACGGCGTTTTCGACCGTGAAGTCTACTCTAGTTCTGAAGACATCTAAGCAACCCCTTAGTCGCGCCTCTTGGTCCCCCGCCACGCCCACATTATTGCTACTGCTAATCAGAGTAGCGTGGGCCACCTTTCTGGCGACGTTCTGGACATTTTGTTCGGCCAACACAAAAAAGTTCACCCTTTCTCTTCTGATTTGATTGACCGCCAACCAAGATAAAACTCTAACCAAGCCTTTCTGTGACCATCCTTCATCTATATCTTTTCTCACATCTACTAGTTGAGCCTTGGTCGCCTCAGAAACGCAATTCGCGATCTGCGGGATCAAGAACAGGCGACACCGCTGGCCCGCACCTAGTCTCCTCAAACGAAACGCAGCTTGTGCCGCATCTCTCAAGGTAGTATCCTTACTGACAGTTAAAGCCGCGACACAGTCGACCCTTTGCTTGACATCTAAACCGGTACAGTGCGCGTGATCGTAAAACGTGAAGCGTCTCCCAGGCTTGAGATTTGCCGCCAGGGCGTCCTGGACTTTGGTGCCGCCTCCATCTGAACGAGAACAGATGCATGCTTGATCTTCTTCATCATAAAATAGGACGCCGTCGACGTGTCGTAGACCGGTCGTTATTAAGTACTCCGCAACTTCTCGGTTGCTTAATCCCGTCACCAGGGCGCCGCAGTCGATCAACGCCAAGAATTCATGAGACGTAGCGATGATTTCTAGTAACTTCTTGGGCGTCCAGCCCGGCTGCACCAAGTACTTACTTACGACACTACTATCAGCCAACACGCGATTGATGCGACCGTCCGTGGCCTTCTCGTAGACACACACTCCCAACTCGGCGGGCACCAAGTCATTGGGCGTGCCACTGAACCCAATACGGACGTCGAAAATTGCCTCGCCTCCGAGCTCTTGGCCCGAGGCGGCGAGTTTCGACGGTCGTAATGCTAATGTTTCTGGGAAGGATCTTCTCCACAGATAGTCCCGTCCCGCAGCTTTGGATGATCTTAGTAGTTCATAAACAGGTCTAACTTGACTGTCGTCTTGGAGGTCCAAAAAATGCACCGGCCAGACCTCTGGACGGTTATCTTCGATGTCGAGCAAGCGGGATTTCGAGGTTTTGAGGCCCCTCATTCTGCCACCAGCCAATTGTACATATCTAGAGTATCTCTTGAAAGATTTTCTTTTTTTGATGGGGCCCGTTTCCCTCCTAAAATCTCTCTGGAGATCGTGCAAGAGCCATAACACATCCCCATATCTCAACCCTTCGTGGAATACGGCTAGCGTCGTGAGTCCGATCAACACGTCGGGATGGCTAAACTCCGACGCGTCCGACGGGCGGTCCTTGCCCACGAACGGCACCGCTAGGAGTCTTCGAGCGAGAGGCACGGCTTCTAAATGTTTCTCTGTGACAATAGATCCTTCGGCGTCCGCGTGTCTCCGCGCCGCTCGTTCTAGATCAGCTGGAGATAAAAGGCCGTACGCTACTCTATCTACACGACTAAGAGCAAAGGGCAGCATATGCGTGAGCCACGAATGATATAAATTCAAGAGTTTCGCCTGGTCGTCCGAACAGCAACTATCAACAGCTTGAGCTGCTCGTTTTCGATCCTCGCCTTCGCCTATCAAGTAATGAAGCACTAATGAGTCGTCGAGGTCGCCCAAATTGCCCGCATACGCGGCACCCGCTAAAGCAGCTGCGGCTCTTGTAGGGGACCGCAACAGCAACAAAACCCACCTCGCCAAAACGGGTTTCAGGGACGAGACGTACCACTTCTCAGAAACGAGCGTGGGATGCGGCCTCGCTTGCAAGTGTCCTTTTTGTAAACCATCTTGCACAATGTCATCGATCTCCTGGCGCGCCGCGGCCAACTGTCTTCGCGTAGCTACTCCTTCGTCGTCTCCACCAAAAAACGCATCATCGACCGACGCCTTCTCTCGACTGGCTTCCCGGACCTCGTCCCCGTCCGCTTCTAAACAATCATCATCACTCTCAAGAGCCTGGTCCTCGTCCTCGCCCTCCTCATCAGAGTCGTCATCGCTATCGACCACGATCGAAGGGAGTAAAGTTCTACCCAACGCGGCGCCAATAACCGCATCCAACAAAAGATAAGGTACCCTCCATCGAAGACCGGTAGGATTCGTCGCCGCCGTGAAATCAAGAGGCGCCCGCGCACCGAGCGGCCAGTTGAGCTCCGACTTGAGCGGATCAAGTATGACGTCCACTTCGTCGACGATGGCTACGGAATTGCTTTTGAGCATCTCCAGGATCGACGACGCGACTTGCGCTTGCGCTCTCAATGACCTTAGTTCCGCTTCCCGTTCCGTTCGTTCCGCAGCCCCAGCAATCTTTCGTTCGAGTTCACTAGCTTGGGCTTCGGGCTTCGCGTCGAGACCTAGAGCTGCCGCTCTCGCTTTATCATTAGCCTTGGACTTGGCGCTCTTGAACAGTGAGGAAAACGTCGACTGCTTCCGCTTCGCCAAATTCCTCTCCTTCGACGTTCGATGCGAGTCCTGCGTAAAGCGCGAGGCCTCATCTAGATGATGTAAGACTTCGACGGACTTGAGAAACAGGGCCTTCATGGCAGTAGGATCTGAAAGTAACACGCCACCGTCCCGCGTGATCGCTCTCAACTTCTTCAGGAGTGAGATGCCCATGAACGTTCTCCTTCCAAATCGTAACCTTCGTACCGGTCGTCTCCCGAGCGACGGCCTCGACAAGGCCTTCTGGAGGACGTTCCGCGTGAAGACGACCAACGCGTGGGGGACCACGACGACCACTAGCGTTTTGCCATCAGCTAGTGAAGCTACAAGTGACGGCGTCAATACGGTCGTTTTTCCGCTACCCATGATCATCTGCCTCAGTGAACTTTTTTTGTTGGCCGCATCACTACACAAAGTTCGCGCCGTATGTACTTGCGCCTCCCGCAATATGATGTCCCAGGCTCGCTCCATGAGGAACAGGCGCGCGTCGTAGACGTACGAGTTGTTCCTCAGAGAGGGTTGTGCGTTTCGTTGCGGTACTAAGGTACTCCCATCGGCGTTGCGGAAGTGTTTCCTCGTCTCACATAAGGTAGCTGCTAAAGCTTCAGCCTCCAAAACTAACTCCCGCCAGTCGTCTTTGGTCGAGACTCTCTCTTCCAAGCGTCTCGCTGCTCTACAACCTCGCCGAGCTGCGGCACATCTCCCTTCCAACAGAGCCACACCACAAGCCAGTGCACTAATATCAGGCCTTTCGGCACGGCCTTTTGCAAGCGCTCGAAACACGTCGCCCAAAGTGCGTTTCCTGCGAGCACAACCGACGGAAGCGTGCCACCGCCGTTCATCCTCATCAGCACCATCTAAGAGCGATGCGAGTCGCCGTCGAGCCACGCGCGCCTTCGCCGCGTCGCGTTGCACCGCACTTGATAATGAATCAGCTAACGTTTTCGCCGTTTGTTTCGCTTTGGCTCGATCTTCTCTCTCGTCAAAAGCTAATAGAGAGGGCACCTCCCTTTCTCTTTCTAGGGCGCCGTCTTCCCTTGCGGCATGATGTAATCGTTGCACATAGGCTGAGGCGGTAGGTTCGCCGGCCACGGCAGTCGTTGACAAGTCGTAGGGAGGCGTGGACGAGACGTTCCTAGACCGGATCGACGTGATCACAAGACCGTCAGGCGCACCGTGCGCAATGGCATCTTCCACCAGCGCCGCGTCGAAGGACGGCGGTCCCGTGGTGGCGTGGCCCAGAGCGCGCCGCGCCTCATCAGGATCAAAAGGTACACTATCTGCCGCTACTTCCGTGAACGTTTCTTTCGTGGTGATGGATGCCATCACGGAAGGCGGCCTCGTCGTAGACAGGGGTGGTCGATTCGCGTCCGGTAGTAATTCCCCGGCCTTGTGCGCCGCGCGTAGCGCCGTCGCCAGGCCGACCCAGGCCTTCTTCAAAGGTTGGGTGGCATCTCCTGAGGAAATAATAGATTCCATGTATCCGCTCGGTTTCTCCGGTGGTAAGTATCTAGGAGCCTTGCCCGATCTTGACAAAGACTGCGCCAATGCGGCTCGCCGCGCCAGTATAGCTAAGGTAGAATAACATAGAACACCACCATCGTCCAAACCCCCTCTACCACCAGCCGCGTCGAAGGCCCGCTCGTACAAATGGAGTAGAGCTACGCCCCACCCAAAGGCGCCATCTCTATCTCCTACTCGTAACGGTAGGGTATTGGTCAACAACTCGTAACAAACCCCAAAGGGAGTAGCACCAAAGCAACCATCTCTCGTTGCATCGGCTTTGGCGCCCTCCAGGGACTCTCCGACCGTACCTCCTGAGAAAGCTACTGATTTCCTCAACCAAGCAATAGCTCTCCCACCAAGCACGGATGCCGACCTAGGAGGCCCCTGGACGGGCAAGCCCGTTTGACTATCAGTAGCG
>JACLAA010006884.1_pt1 | contig 18924 bp, 11 predicted proteins | sample 8027891 | NCBI WGS metagenome assembly JACLAA01 (sample SAMN15724900, study PRJNA655200) | protist metagenome | isolation source: fluorescence activated cell sorting (FACS) single amplified genomes of... | place: Spain: Blaines Bay Microbial Observatory, Mediterranean Sea | collected 2016-01-19 | reverse complement strand
CGCGTTTCGCGTAACAGACGCTCCACTTCAACACTTTCGGGAAATCCTTCACAAAGTACACATCAAACTCCGCGCGAGAACGCCACCAAAACGTGCGTTTCACGAGACGAAAAGAGCCATGCGCGCGGGATAATGCCGAAACCATCGAAAAAATTGTTCAAGCAGACGCCTTTTTTGGTGAAAGTGCTCTTATTCCTCGCCAAGTTCGGGGTGAACATAAACCGTCCTCCGCCTCCTTTGCGAGCGATCGCGCTTTTCGTCTCCGCGTTTACGCTCGTTTTACTTCTCATGTTTACGCAGCGTAACGCATCATTTTTTACTTTAAACGGAGAAAAACCGGATCGACGCGCCATAAGGTGCGCGAGGACGTTTCCACAAGTCGCGAGTCACCAGTTGTTGACCGCACAACCGCGCGTGACATCCGGGGGAAAAGACGCTTTGGATTACTTGAGGGATGGATTTGGGGTGAAAAACTACGATATCGGTGCGTTATCGCGTGCTTTGATTTCCTCTTCTTTTCGTCGTTTCGTCTCGTTCTACGTTCTCATGAGTCGGTTTCTTCTCCTCTTGGATGCGCTCATCGTGTGTGGGTGTGTATTTCCTCTTAAATACTCGATGGTTCGATCGAGCGCGTTCGTTTACACATCCGAGACAACATGTGACTGACATTTTCTCCTTTTATTTGCGATACTAATAACAGACGCGGTGCAGTTGAAAGACGGCGCTTTATTAGCGGCGCATCCGCGGAGACTGTTCGATAGGATTCAAAAAGACGCGAAAGAGGTGACTTTGAAAGAGGCGCGAGCGTTAGGGGCGGACGAGCGGTCGTTTGTTTCGTTGAAAGATTTGATCGAGCACTTCGCGACGTCGACGGTTTTACAGAGAAAGACTGGATCATCATCGCCGGTAGGATGGAAAGGCGTGTCTAGGAAAACGACGTGGTTGGCGCAAGAGTTCGGGAAGAACGTTGGTGGTATGAGTAGCAACGCGAAGCGACCTGTCGGCATCGACGGGATGTTCTTCGGCGTGGATTTAAAAGGCGACGCGTTGAACGTAGAGAACGTGGTGTTGGTGAACGAATACGCGAAGAAAGCGAACGTGGTGGACGCGGTGAGTTATTACGTCACTGACCCAGAAAGTGACGCGAGTAAAAACATACAAAAAGCGTTGGAGAGTTCGTTTCCAAAGAGCGAAGATAGAATTAAAACGACGTGGGCGTTGAGAGACGTGGACGCCTCTCACTGGGAGACGGAGAAGTTCACCAAAGAGAATTTGGAGAGGATGAAAATTCACGGGTTGTTACCGAGCGCGAAATTCGACGAGAGTTGGTATTCGAAAGCGGTGAAAGAGAGCAACGCGTGGGTGGAGAGTTGGGTGGCGGACGATTTAGAGACGGCGTTGGAGTTGCGGAAGAAAGGCGCGCACGCGATGATTACAAACGTGCCGGAGAGCTTGATTGAGGGAATCAAACAGTTTTGCATGAATGGCGAGAATTTCGACAAGGCGATAGCAGCGTTAGCAAAAATGCGAACTTAGCAATGTAACTTTTCAGATGAGTTCAGAATAAACTTACTATATGTGTTGTTCTATTATCACTGTTTCTCCTTCAACGTCAACGCGGTGAAGGCTAACGCGACGTTGAATAAAAAGACCGCAAACTGTCCTTTCGCGGCATCCCTCGCTTGACCTTTCGCTTTCAACCCAAACTCTTCCAAAACATCTTCTCCGCGCTCGGGGCCGATGGACTCTAACTTGCTCGTCGCCCATTTCGTGGCGTCGTATACGATCGAATGCGATGATTTCTCGCGCTTCTTCTTTTCCGCGCGCAAACGAAGTTGTTTGGACGAATCCGTTTCGACGTCGTTCTTATCAAAGGTCAAATTTTCGAATTCAGACGCTAAGACGCCTTCGAAGGACCATTTGACCACGGACAAGTTGCTCAACGGTTTCAACGCTTGCGGAACTTCACCGAAAGCGCCGGTCGCGTCGCCGAGCATGATTGACAGAACCATGAAACACGGCCCGACCGCTAACGCGGTTTCCGAGGTTGGCGCAATCGCGGAAACGGCCAAACCTAACGCCGCAGAACTCGCCGCGTGTAAAGCTAACGCAGAAACGAACTTTTGTCTCCCGGCGGGATTCAAACCGACCATCGGCGAAACAATCATACCAAACGCGACTGGGAAGAGCATATCGATTGGCGTTTCGACTAATAACTTTGCAAAAAAATACGCGCCGGGATGGTACCCGCCGACGTTTCTTCGCATTTCGCGTCGCACGACTAAACGTTCGCGAGGGAAGTTGTTCAACGTGCGGCACAACGCTAACATGCCGTTGTTGATGCAACTTTGCATCAAAACGCTCACCCGTCGTTTTACCGTCGACGGGTGCTTGGAGATTCGAAAATTACACGACCCGAACGCGGTCGCGAGCCCAACAGAGGCGACGAGTCGTACGCCGTTGACCCACATCTCGCGACGCGTTTGCTTCCAGCTTCGACCGACGAGCAGTTGAAATTGCTGAAACGGCGACGGCGGCGTCGAACCGAACGAGGCAAAATTTCGGCCTCCATTTGCGTCGTAGATTTCAAACTCAGTCGTCGTCGTATTCGCCGACGTCTCGGAGGCACTTTTGGTGACTTTGGAGCGTATGGTCGTCGAGACCTGTCTTACGAACTGTTTTAAAGGCCCGCCGGCTTTGGTAGCAGCGTTTGTCGTCGGTACAGCAGTAGTAGCGCTTTGATTGTTATTTTTGTTGTCTTTCTTTTCCAAGTGCACATCCTCCACGCTTCCGGAACGCGAAAGAATCTTCTTCCTCGTTTTCTCGAATTCATTCAAATTTTCGTCGTCGTTTTCATCGTTGTCGCTCTCTTCATTTCTTTTCATCGGTATCGTCGATGCGGTTTTATAGCCGTCGTCGTCATCGCGTTCGTCGTCATCTTTTTCTTCGCTAAATCTGCTTTTCTCGATCCCATTATTCGCCGTGTCGGTACCGTTATCAGCCGTACTATTTTTCTTACTCGCGTACGTCTCCAACGGTTTCGCGAACGTTTTTTCGAAATCACGAAACGATAACGGCGCACCATTTTCCTGCGTAATCGTCGTTTCCGCTCTCGTCAGCGTGTGGTCGTGCATCATGTTGTGGAAATCCTGGTACGTCATCAGCGTCCTCTGTTTCTGATTTCTCTTCGGATCGAACATGTTCCTCTCCGACGCCTTCGTTTCCTCGTACTCGGCTTGTATCGATTGTCTATCGACGAACGGTTTTTGTCTTCGCCACGTCCTGCATATATCGTCTACTCTATCTATTGAATTCTCGCACGCTTCCACCCCGCAATCGGTCACAATGGATACCAGGTCGATGAGAAACTCCGCCGGGTTGTAATTCGCCGGACACTCGTACCCGATGCTCGTAAAATACGGTATACATTTCGATACCGGACCGTGATACGCGACTCTCCCTCCATTCGCCAAGAGCATGACATCGTGCGCTCTCGACCAACTCGCCGATCGAGGTTGATGCAAAGAACACACGACAACCGCGTTTCGTTCAACCGCGAGACCGGCTAATTGGGAGACCACGCGATCGGCGGAAAACGCATCCAAACCCGACGTCGGCTCGTCGCACACGACCAACTGATGATGATGTCGATGTTGTTCTTTCCGCTCACCATCTGCTACAAAACTACCAAAACTGAACGCCGTTTCGCACGCTATGCTCAACCGTCTTTTCTCGCCTCCCGATATCCCTCTCACTTCCTTCCCGCCTGTATCCCCGCCGACTAAAGTATCCGCGCAACTCGTCAATCCGTACCTGTTCAGAACGGTCTCGACCATCGACGCGCACTCTCGTTTCGTCAATCGACAATCCCGTAATCGACAGTCCAACGTTAGCGTTTCACGCACGGTCATGTTGCTGAAAAATTTCGGATCTTGTTCCACGTACGAGATTACATTTGTCCGATGTTGACCCGTATCGCCGCTGAGCGTCTTCGACGTCTTCGAACGCTTCCTCGCTTGTCCCACGAGCTCGCCGTTTAAAAGCACGTCACCGTTGAACACAAACTTCGTCGAATTCGCGTGGTCGTTTAACCTGGTGTTTTCGTGCAGACGTCCACTCAAAGCGTTCAAAAACGTCGTTTTCCCGGACCCAGACGGCCCGAGGACGGCGAGTAACCGCCCCGCGCGCTGCGAACCGGAGATTTGGTCCAAGACGACGTTCGGGGTCCCCGTGGACGATGTCGCGCTGTTTTCGACGCTCGCGCGTAAATCCCACCACTCTAACGCGTTATTTGTGTTGCTGCTGCTGTGATGATGCGTAGGACTTCGTCCGCGTTGGGAGGAGGACATCTTTACGTGTCTCTCTTTATGTGTCTCTGTGAGTCACGCGCGTGAGGTGTTCGTTTGTGAGGAAAAGTTCGTTGCGACGAGAAAGAGCAAAACGGAACATTTTACGCGACGTCGACGCGAAGAGTTTACGAGTGTGAGTATTCTCTTTAGTGGTATCATTATTCGCTAGAGCTAGAGTAGTGTTGCGCGAGTAAAGCGCTCGGTGGTACCACCGGCGCTTTTGGTTCTTCTTTTTCTACGTTCGCATCCGCGGATGTCGCGACGACGCGTTTTATCGGCAGCTTTTTCTTCGTCTTAGTCGTCTCCTTTTCGAAGGTTTTCTTCGTTCCGTGTTCTTCGCCGACGTCTTCGATGATTTTGCGCCGTCGAAGCCTCGCTTCTTCCGCGTCTCTCGCTTCTTTTTCTTCCTCGTCTTCGCTGTAAATGTCTTCTAATTTTTTGTGTTCTCCTTTGTCGTCGGCGCTTTTAGTATCGTTATTAGTATTAGTACGCGCATCTTCTCCTCTTTCTCTTTGTTTCTGTTGTTGTTTCTTCTCCTCTCTCGCTTTACTCTCTTTTACCGCCATCTCGTACATTTTCTTCGCGCGCATCTCCTCCTCCATCTCTCTCTTCTCCCGCTCTCGCTCCCCCATCTTCGCCACGTTTGCGACGACGCCGTCGAAATCCATCCTCGCGTGCCTCGCGCTCAACGATTTCATCTCGTCCAAAGCCGCGTTCAAATCCATCTCCCTCTTCGACGCTTTCGTCTTGTTTTCCAGCTTTTTCATCTCGTCCCCTTCCTCCGCTTCTTGTCGTTCGCGTTCTTTCAACTCGTTCGCGGTTTCCTCGCCTTTCCACGGCTCGTAGTTTCGAGACGCGCCGGATTCAACTGTTGTTGTCGTAATGATAGTAATAATGATAATAATAAGAACGGTCAGTAAAACGGGGTGACACAGAGAGAGAGAAAGAGCGAGAGAGAGCAAAAAGAGAAAACGAAAGATGTTCGCGAAAATCCGCTCGACCCGTTTCCGCCTTTACTGCGCTCGCGAGCGGATTCGAGCGAGAAACCATTCAAACAACACTCAAACTCAAACGCATCACTCGTACCTACGTAATCGCTCCTTTCCGGGTCTGTTTTCATCGCAATTTCTCCGCTACATCTCGGACATCGAAAATAGAATCGAAATATCCGTAACCCTAGGTACGTTTCTCCTTTCGCATCTTCTTTTCGGCTGTTAAACTTCGTCCCTTTGCTTATGAAGTTCCCGCAGGTTTGGCAGCAGATGCTCATCGGAAGCATCATTCGTACTTTGATTTGGCCGTCGGCGGGGCGTTTTCCTCGCGGGACTTTCGCGGGGTCGAAGTCGGGAGGGATGTATTTGTTGAGGACTTTACGTTCGCCCATTTTTTATGTGTATTTATTCGTGTTGTCGTCGTTTACGTCGTGAGAATGAAGAACGCGTGAGAGTTTTGTGTGTGTGTTTCCCTCTAAGGTGTTTTAGTATGAGGAAAATGGTATTCGCGAACGATGCGTAGTAGTGCGAGCGCGTGCGAGAGCACGCGAGTATACCACAACGATTGACGTCTAAAGTGGTAGCTTATTACGCTATTCTGCTATTTGCGGTGTTCGCTCGCTCAGTTCCACGCCCGCGCTTTCTGATTCTTTACTCGCAAAACTCTCTTCTTCGGTTTCCGTGCTGGCGTCTAAATGTTGTCCTTTCGTCTCGCGTTCTAATCGAGAGACGACAAAGGCGGACACTATGGCTATGAAACCGAACAAGAACAAGACGAATTCTTCGGCGCCGTTGCGAACGAGGTCGACGGCGAAGAGCGGGACAATCATGCCCGCAAATCGGCTGAAGGTGTTGGAGACGCCGACGCCGGTGCCTCGGATTTGCGTGGGGTAGACCTCGGAGCAGTAGGCGAAGAGGACGGTGAAGGCAGCCATGGAGGAGGAACGCGCGATGGCTAAGAAAGCGGTGATGACGTCGCGTTTTGCGGATTGCATGACCGGTATGAAACAGACCGCGGCGACGACAAAGCCTAAAATAATGGATTTTTTACGACCGAGCGTGTCGATGCACACCATCGCCGAGATCATGCCGGGAAGCTCAGAGAACGCAGATAACGTGATATCGCGGTAATCCGCGTTGGTGAGGTCGGGGGAATTATGCGCGAGACAAACGACCGTGGACGGGTCTAAGTTTTTTCTCGCGCCTCCGCTGTCGTCGTCCATCAGTTTCAAAGTCGTCGTCAGCAAGACCAGACCGTAATACAAAAACGCCACGGAGAAGAAGAGGAACCACAAACTCATCGTCGTCTTTCGAAATTTTGGGACTAACAGGCGTTGTATTTTTACCGGCGTGCGGTTCCACACGTACCCTTTCATGGACGAGAAGAACGAGAGAGAATACTCGTCGTCCGTGTACATGTTGCCTTGTAAACTGGTCATTTCCCTTTGGGGAGGACGAGGAGAAGACGCTCCGGCGGCGGTTTCTGTCGCATGGCTCTCTTCATCCATCGACAACCGTCTATCCAACCACTCCTCTCGTTTCCCTTTATCTTTCTCCTGCACTTTCAACACTCCAACCGGCAAAGGTTTCCTATTCATTTTGGCTATGAATCGCAACGTCCTCTCCGCCTCTTCCATCTTCCCTTTACTCGCTAAATACATCGGCGAATCTGGCATCCACACCAACAAAACGCCCAACAAAATCAACGGCGACACCGTCGCGCCTAACAAAGTCCTCCACGAACTCTTCGGCAAAATCGTCCACGCCAACAATGCCGAAACCATGCTCCCGAACGACCAAAAAAACTCCAACGACGACAAATACACGCCTCTCTTTTTACTCGGTAAAAACTCCGCGCACAAGTTATACGCCACCGGAACGCCTCCTAACCCAAAGCCGACGACCATTCTGGCAAAACACAACGCACTGAAAGTCGGCGCGAGCGCAGACCCAACCCCGGCTAACAACGTCAACCCTGTCGAACACCTCAACGAGAACAACCTTCCTTTCCTATCCGCGAACATCCCAAAACTCGGCGCTCCGAAACCCATCCCGAGGAATACGAAACTCGTCAAACTCGACGCCTGCGTCGTCGTTAACCGCCACTCGCACCTCGCCGCGGGGCCTATGAACGATAACAACATCATCTCCATCGCGTCGCATAACCACGAAAGACCGGTCACGGCTAAGAATACCATCTGGAATTTACCGAAACCGATGTAATCGATCGCTTGTTCCACCGTGTATTCGTTTACGCTAATATTCGACTGCCCCACGAATATCCTCTCTGCGCCTTCTGATTCTTCTTCTTCCGTCGTCGTCGTCATCATCATTCGGTCTCTCAATGAAGTCGTCGTCGCGGAAAAAGGAGGAGGCGTGTTGTTGTTCGTCGCGTTATTCAACTCGATTTCGTTGAAGGAGTTAAACGCTTCCTCTCCCGCTCGTCGTTCCTCGTTCTCGTCGTTTTCTCGCTCGATCGAACCAAACGGATTCGTAGTAGTATTCGCCATTAAAGCGGTATTAGTAGTAGTATTGGTGGCAAATATCCTCTCTGAGAAACGTGGTATTCTCCTCCTCTCTCAATCGTCTCTTCTTTTATATCTTCTTCTTTATGTTCTGCGCTTTTTCTTAAGAATACTAATGAGGAATATTTGTCCAACGTGATGGTTGAATATCTCCAAGAAGAACGCTCCGCGCGATGATTTTGATGTCGCTTTATGATGATTAGCATACATGCTGCGCGTCTATTTATTACAATTCTACCGATATGAACTACTGTTATTATTACTACTCAGTGCCGTTCTTCTTTTTATTACTAATATTATTCGCTTTCCTCGGACGAGTACGAGGACGGGGACACGTACGCTTCCAACGCCTGCCATTTTTGTCCATCGTCCCCAAACTGCGCTTCCAACTTGACGAGGAAGCTTCTTCGTCTTCTGTCCTCGCGAGTTGCACGCGACGACGACGATTCAGACGACGGCGTAGTAGAAGGTACGACTACAGAGTACACGTGGCCGCGAAGAACAACGGGCGGCGAATTTTGGTGGACGTCGTCGTCTTCGTTTGATGATGCCGTCGTCCTCCTTTTGGGAACATTCTTCTTCTTCTTCTTCTCCTCGAGTGGCGGTGGTGGTGGTGGTCCCCGTGGAATCATCGACGCGTGTTTTGTTTTCTTCTTCATCTCTTTTTGCCGCTGCCAGTAGTTCTCTTTAAACTGCTCAAACTCGCTCGATTTAAGAAAGGCGAAACCTTTCATCGGTGGTTTCGAGGCGAGCGTTCTCGAGAGCAAAAGTTCGCCAACTTTTTCACCAACCGCCGCCGGTCTCGCGCCGCCGTTTTGTTGCTCTTCTTTTGCCATCGTCATCGTCTCATCCTTCATTGTTTCTTCTTCTTCTTCGTCGTCTTCGTCTCCCGTCGCGTTTGCGTGGAATCCGCCCAAAGAGGCTTCCAAGAAGCTTCTTTTACCACTGCTCGCATCCTCGGCGTTTTTCTCCTCCATTGCAAGGTTGTTCCTGTCTCTCGCTTCTGGTTCGTTTGGTGGTGTCGTCAGAGCGAAATCTGAGATAGTATTGGTTGGTTTTCTCCCTTCTTCTTCTTCCTTCTGTTTCTTAATCCTCCTCGTCGGGGAATCCCAAAGCGGTCCCCAAGAACACGTTGACTTTTTCTTCTCGTTTATGTTGTTCTTTGACGAGAGCAGGGATAAAAACGTCCGTTTCTTTTCACGAGAACTACTTTTGTCCGTCATCTCGTGTAGAATCGTCTCTCTCTCGTATTGCTTCTTCTCGTATTCTTTGTCTTCTTCACGTGTTTATATCTCAACACATCTCACATGTAAAATGACGAAATTTGAGCACTTCCAAAAACACATCAATTCGCTCATTTGGCCAACTTTGAAGACCTCTCGAGAGATCAATTCGAACGGAAATCACAAATAAATACGATGAATCGAGAGATCTCTTCCGAATGCATCACTGCTATGTCCATCGTTTCTTTTTACCATCTTTAATGTACATCTAGAAAGCGTCAAAGTTGGTCATTTCTCGCAATTTTTGCCTAAAAACTCACGTCTTTTTTCCATTTTATCCCCATTGGAAAGCACGATTGGAAAGAGAATTCAAACCATTTAATGTCGCATTAGACGAGCTCACACGAACACGCGGTAGTAAAACATGGCATCTCGCATCCTGGCAAACCTCCTGGTGATGGGTTCCGGCGCGGTCTTCCGAGCGATGTCACAAGCGTGGCAAAAAGCGTTGGAAAATGCGCGGAAATCCGGCGTCACCGCGGAAACGGCGAAAGAGGCGGTGAACAAGTCAAAGTCGTCTCTGAGCGCGATGATGCCGATCGAAGAGGCGAGGAAAGTCCTCGATGTAACCGAACACGCGACGAAAGATGAAATGCTACAGAAGTTTCAAACGATGTTTCTTAAGAACGAAGGGGTCTCGTTTTACGTGCAGAGTAAACTGGTCAGGGCGAAAGAGCAGTTAGGGAAAACGCAGTTCGGGATGGAGGAAGAGGAATGGTCCAGAGATCCAAGAGAAGAAGAGACTAAAGAAAACAAAGAACAAAACGAAAAGAAACTGGACGAAGGGAACGGTGGTGGTCACAGGACGGAAACGGAAACGAAAGAGAAGGAATCATCGTAACGAGCGGATTAGAGAGAGGCGAAACAACGCAATATTCGGGACGGAGAGGAAGAGAGGAGTGGTCCAGAGATAGATCCGAACAGAGAAGAAGAAGAAGTGGTGGTGGTAACACGACGACGAGACGAAAACGACGAGAGAAGGAATCGTAATAACGAGTAGAAAAAGGCTAAAATCTGCGTGTGTACTATAGCACATATCATCTCCCGCAGCGAGTCTCGATTCGTATTCGCTTTGACTCTACTTTGTTGTAATTCAATTAATTGCTCTCTCTCTCTCGTATACTCCATTAAAAACAACCACACAACATGACGAAAACGAGAGAGAGAGAAGGAATCGTAATAACGAGCTGAAAAAGGCGGTCTATATCGTCTCGCGTTTGCGTCTCGTCTCGTATTCACTTTGTAAGTCAATTAATTGCTCTCTCTGCTCCATTAAAAACAATATGCTTCGGAGTCCTTTTTATTAAACGAGAGAGCGAGCGAGAGAGACTGAGAGAGAGAGAGAGCAACATCAGAATGGCACTCGTGTCGACGAAACGGTCGCTGGCGATTGCTTTCCTTTGGCTCGCCGTCGCCTCCTTGTGCGGTCTGTTCGTCTCTCGCGTGGAACTCGATTTCGTGTTTACGAAGTTTCCCCGACGAAAAGAACTCTCACTACGTTCCGGAAAAGGAAAGGAAACGAAGGAGGAGACGATGAAAACGACGAAGAAACGTTCAGTCGACGACGACGATGACGATGGTGTTGGTGGTGATGAAAACAACCGTTCGGAAATGATGCGTTTTAAAGGCGGGAGAAACCGTCCTCAACCCCTACGACCAAAAGGTCAAGGAGAGGACGAGTCGAACGGGTTCGGGTGCGTTTCAATCGAAAACCTCTTTTTCGTTCGGGAGATGTGTTTACTCGACGTGAATATGGAAAACAGTGCAGAATATGAAGGGTACAAGAAGATGTCCGCGCGATTGACGGTTCGTAAGAAAATGAAGGACGACGATAAAGGCGGCTTTGAGTGGTCGTGCGGCGACTCGGTAAGAGTGGCATTCGAGACGTCGGACGCGTTGTTCGGGCCCGTGAATTCGCCGATTTTTGAGGAGAGAGAGGAAGAGAGTGGGGAGAAGGTGTGCGGGGAGTTTCCAGTGGAAGCGATCGTCCCGAGGGAAGGCGAACAGTATCGAGGTATTCGGGCGAAAGTGTGGTTGTTGCACGTGGACGGCGAAGGCCTCCAAGATCCGGTGAAAGAGAAGCCGTTTCCGGAGAATTTAATGGCAAAGGCAAATAATTGTCCGCCGTGCGATGGGCCAATCGTGTATAATATTAGGAGGACGTTTCCGGGGAAAGTATACGTGGACGAGAAGGACTATTTCGTGAGCGAAAACATGGAGGAGGATGTAGGCGCAGGCGAGAACGTGTTGGAAGACGCCGCGGGATTTACCAAATCCTATAAGAATACCAAAGAAGACGAATCGACGCACGGGTGGTACAAGATGGAAGCGTATAATGAGCGTCACGAGAATCCATCGGAGGAACTCGCTTGGAAGCGGGAAGGTTCGAAGATTCCTTTTTGTACAAACGGCGACGGCGCCGGAAGGTGGGTGTTTTCCAAGAAAATGTACCGAACGCAAAGCGAAGAAGACGCTTTAGAGTGGCGGTATTACGGGTGCAAAATTAAACACGTATCAGGATTGAAATTGAATAGATGCTTAGAAAAAGTTGGACCGGTTAAGTTTGCCGGCGAGAGTACTTTAGGACACGTATACGAGGCGTTTCTGCAACATTTGAACAAGACGGAATATTTTTGGCCTACGAGACACGATTTAGACGCCAGAAAAGTTTACGGAAGGTTAGATTTACTTCGCGCGCAGAACGATCACAGCGATTTTCACGGCATAGATATGGTGAACAAAAACCTATTCGACGAAATTCATAACCACAAACGCACGGCAAACGTGAAATTCGAAAACGTGGTGATTCTACAAGGCGCGAACGACGCCGCGAGGTATTCGATTGAAAAGTTTAGAGAGAAGATGAAAACTTTCGTAGAAACCGTGGTGAGATACCGCGAAACGAGCAACGAGAGCGAACAAGTTCGGTTGAAGCGTTTAGTGTGGGTGACTGCACCGACGAGACAATATAAATCGAGCAGCGGACCCGGTGATAGCATGTGCCCGAACGGATCGTCCTCGGAATCGATGCGAACGTGTAGCGCGGGAAACAGCGGACAAGCGCACACGGACGTCGGTACGACGAGATGGCACGGCATCGAGAGCGGTACAGACGCGAATGTACCGCCGAACTTGTACGGTACGCACGAACGAAGACAACTGTTGAACCAAATAGCAAAGAAGATGCTTCGAGAGAACGAAAAGATGTTGGCGGATGAGGTGTACATCGTCGATTACGAAAGTTTGACGGCGGCGTTGCCGTCGGATTATAACTACGACGGTGAACATTGGGGATGCCCGTGGCGAAGCTGGGAAAATAGAAGAGGATCAGGATACAGCTGTAAAGGCTTAGCGAACGTCGTGGTGTCGAATATCATTAGTCATTTTCTAGGATGCAAAGATTTGCATCTTTGATCTTTCCCTCGTGTCGAGGTTCTTGAAAAAACATTCTGATTAATCGGTACTAAAACCGAACAATACAAACTCGGTTCGCAAAAACTCGATGCGTTTAGCTGCAATCTCGAAACTCTCTAAATGATTTGTTCTCAACTCTGTCGCAATTTTTTGCGTCAACTCGGCGGTGATTCCCGGAATAAATATAGACGAGTTAGTCGCGCAAAACTCTCCGGCGCGCGCGTTGTCTTCGTTCTCGTTACATTTTTTCAAAACGTCAATCGCACCTTCTCGCACCGCCAAAAGTAAACCATCCATCGCGTCAATTACGGGTTTAAGCGACTGCTTCAGCTCGTTTTTATCCGCGCTCTCAAAAATCTTACCTTCAATCATTAAAAGTAAAGCGTTGCACGAAACGGTCAACACGTGCGATGCTACGTACGACGTCGTAGGGACGATACCGTCCAGAGCGAATTTTATGGAGTTTGGCAAATGCTTATTGGATGCGATCGCGCGTATATCTTCCGAGAGATGACGCGAGCAACCAATAACGATGCGTGAAATGGCATCGAATGTGCTCGTAGCTGATGTATTTCGGATGATTGCTTGGATGAACGTTTCGTTGAACGCAAACACGTTCGTTCGCGTCCACGATGAAGAGGCTTCTCCATCCTCCTCTTTTGCTTCTCGCCCCGAGGCTGAATTTTTTCCCACGCGGTGTTCGAACATCTCGCGAATCGTCTGTTTTCGTCGCTCGGCGGTGTTTTCTTCACACGAACCCAGAGATGCAACCGAGAAATACGCGAGGGATTCGAGTAGATGATTTCTCGTCCACTCGTCCCTGTACGACGCATTATTCGTAGCGCAAGAATTCTGTGCTAGAAACCACGAAGGCGCCGCGAGCGCTGGTGCGCTTAAGTGCGGAGGTAACCACGAACTGTTCGTTCCCGTCGCATCGTCCGTGTATGTAAAGCAAAGGTTTTTCCACAGATACAGCATGTTCATTTCGTGCTGTTCCTCTACGTCCCCGTTCCCGATGCAAAGTATGCCGTTTGAGCAATTTTGCGATGCCACAGCAAACTGCTTCGTTACGTGGTCGAATCTCTTCTTCACTTTCAGATTAAACTCTTCTTTGTCTGTTATATCAACATCGAGACCAGCATGTTCGATTAGACCCATATCGTGCAGATATATCGACCGAAATTTTGAGCTAATCGCGTCCATTTGACTAAACGCGAACGAACGCTTCAACGTATCGCGAAACCTCGTAAATTCCAACGCTTTATCGAACGCCTCGTATCGCAAAGCCTTGGCGAATGATTCTCCAATGTCGACATCTGATTGTTGTTGTAAACTCTCGCACTTTAAGCGAATTTCGTGAAACTTTTCCATACTCACGCTGTTGCCATCGAGCGCGGGAACGACGTGATGGAATAAACTCGCCATTTGTATATTTTTGGCATCCAGAAACGCAAACGTATCGAGCATGGACCGCGACGCGCCAAGCAGACAGCTCGAAGCTATTTCGTCGAACAATGCCTCCGCGTTATGTTTTGAACGCTGCAAAACTCGTTTTGAGAGCGCTTTCGCGCACACGAGAAACATTACAGCTCGTGAATGGCATTCGATGATTTCAGATTTGAGCGCGGAGCGGCTTGGTTTCAAATTTAAGCACGAAGCCGCTTCGGCGACCAGTGCGTGCGTGGCGTAAACTCCAAGAACATCTCGCGGTGTCCACTCTCGCGAATCGAGCGATTCGACGAGTGTTTCGCACTTTTCAAATCGTTCCATGAAAATTCTTGCGCGATTTTGGCCAGAGCAATCTTTGTAAACCAGCGGCGGCGAATAACAATTCTTTTGCTTGGTCACCCAAGCGGTATCTATCTCATCCCTCGAAATATCCGCTATGAGGACACGACACGCTGCTTCAACTCGTAACGCGTCCATCGCGTCTTTCTTCTTCAGTTCTTTGTCATCATCATCATCATCATCATTTTTGTCATAATACGCATCCAAAGAAGCAGCGGCGACGTCTCTGCGTTTCGCTAATCTTTCCCGACAGCCCTGAATCGCCTCAGCGTTGCCACAGTCCATGAGCGCTTGCATAAAGGTGCGAAGCTCTCTCGCACAACTCGTCCACGATGCAAAGGCGTCGACATACTCGGCTATTGATTCAAAAAGTATTTGTGCGTTCTTGACGTTCTTCTTTCGAGAGAGATTTTGACGCGCGGCTTCGAGAACGGCGAGGTACGGTCCTCTGCCTACGACTTTCGCACCGCCGTTCGCTTCTGACTTGGCTCTTAACGCAAATGCAAACGCCATCGTTCTACTATCACTACTACTACTACTACCTTCACTGAGGCCTAGCTTTGCGAGGTGCGCGATTGCGTCGTCTACGTTCCCTTCTTTTCCGTCTTCGAGCTCGGCGAGTAATTCGATGGCGTTTACGATAGCAATCCAATCGTCCGGTGCGAGGTCAATAATATCCACGTTATACTGAAACGCTTTTAATTTTGCGTCATCTAAGGACGCGTATAAGTCTGCGAGCAAACGCAACCGTTCCAAAGGTGAACTTTTCGCGAAACATTTTTGACCAACCTCGCTCTCGAGAAACGCGACGGCTATTTTTCTATTCGCGTCGCCTTTCGGGTACTCTCTCCGTCTCCTCTTACTATCGTTACTAATACTATCACTACTATAAATATCCTCATCCTCTTCATCCTCTTCAAACCCAACGTCCGCGCACATTAATGCCGTCACGTACGCCCTCGCGTTCTCGCTCGTCAAATCCCTCTCTTGATTTTCGTACTCGCTCGTCTTCAAGCTTTTATACATCCTCTGAAACATCGCCTTCCCCAACTCTCCGGACAACTTCTTCTTCTTCTTTCTCTCCTTTTCTTTCTCCTCCTCGCTCGCAACGATGTGCCTTTCTCCGTCTTCCTCCTCCCTCTCCTCTCCGCGCCACGTTTTCTTTTGCATCCCAATCGCTAAACTCATCGTCGCCGCGGCGCGCGTCCCTCCCGTCCCGGTATGCGGCTTCAACCGTTGCAACTTCACCGCGTACGTCTTCGCTTTTTCCAAATCCCACTTCTTTACCATCACGTTTTGTAATTCCTCGAGAATGTCGCAATTCCCCGGATCTTTCTCGTGTTGTTTCTGAACGACCAAATATTCGTTCTCCTCGTCCCCGATGGACTTGTAAAAAATGCTCAACACTCGTAAACTTTGCGCGACTGTCGGACCGAAATCGGTTTCCAGATTTTCCTCCTCATCGATCCTTTTCATCACCGTTACGCACGCTCTCGTCGCCTCCTCGAACGCATTCTCCTCTTCCTCGCTCACGCGGAGCATCGCTAAAGCTTTCACGCACGAAAACAGCGAGACGGATGGGAACTGCTTCGAGGCTTTCGAGCACAAGGAGACGCATTCTTTCGCTTTCGACGGCTCGTCGACGACGTCGTAGATTCGGTGCAACGTTTTGTTTAACGCATTGAAAGAATTCATCGTTTAAAGTTCTTCTTCTTCTTCTCTCAAAAGTCGAAGAAAGTTTTGCTGCTTTCCAAACGAGACGACGCGAGAGAAGAAACAAAGCGCTTTGAGTGATGAGAGTTGTTGCGGAGTAAAATATCAAGAATTCCAATCAACTGTCCAAGAAAAGAAAAGAAAAAAAAATGAAAAAAAAGCAAAAAAGCGTTAAGACACATGTGAGATGCACATTAAAAGACGTCACAAAAAGATATAATACTACTCACAACAACAACAACAATGTCCAAAGCGTTCAACACAAACTTCATCAAATGTGTCTTCGTCGCCGTTCTTTTCGGGTTTCTCTTCCAACTGCGCGAGATCGCGGCGGAATACCAGTGTCCGAGTTTTGGTGCGTGGTTTTTTTTTGTCGTCCAAGACTTATGTGTCAACAACGTTCTCGAGATGTTCCCGACCAACCACGGAGGACGGATTTGATTGGTTCTCGATGAACCTATCCGCAGGAACGGCGTGAAATGTTAACGCGTGTTTCTCTCTCTCTCTTTTTTAAATAACAGATCCGGCGCAGTTGGAGCAACTCGCGATGCAATGCCTGGAAGATCCGGACGGTTTGTGCGGCGACATGTGCGTGAAAGCGATAACGTCTTCGGCGGCGAACCCGCAGGTGGCGAACGTGAAAGTGCCGTGCACCGGGGGCGTCGATGGACTCATCGAAAACGTTTTGAAAAAGTGTACCGAAGAGCTCGGCGCGCCCTTCGATCCTTGCGGCGGGAAAACGAAGAAGGCGATCATCGACGCGAGCGCGAAGATTAAGTGCGAAGAAGGCGGCGTGCTCGCCGATTACTAAGAAGTTTAAACTTCTTCTTCTTTATTACTCTCTCATGTTAGCTGCGTTTCGTGTTGCTATTACAAAAATATTTTCTAGGTATATAAACAAACTACTCCAAAACAAGTACACGCAGGATGAACGATGAGGATCGTCGTCGTCGTCGTCCAAGTTTACTTTTATCGCTTGGAGGAGAAAAAGTTTCCGAGCAAACCTCCTACTCCACCTTTAGCTTTGTTACTGCTGCTATTGCTAATCTTTTCCCCCGCGACGATCTCTTCGTCTTCGTCTTCGTCGAAAAACCCTTCTTCCCCTTCCTCGTACGACACGCTCGCGCTTTTCACTTTGACGATTTCCTTGTCTTTGTTTGAAATCGTTCGAAACGCTTTGCTCACGCCGTATTTTTGCAACTCTTCGCTCGCGACCATCCCGAGATACTGCTTCGCATCTTCGAGATTTTCCGGGTTGCCGTCTTCTTCGAACTCTCTCAATTGCGCTTCGGTGAACCCTCCGCTCTCGTCCGTGCCGCTTCGCGCGACTCGGAAAAGTAACCACGAACCGAACGAATCGTACGCCAAGGTACCGTCTGCGTTCACTTCCTGTCCCGTCGGGAACGGAATCAATCGATCGATTTTCTTCAAAAGAGACGGTCGGTTTAGCATAAACCGGTCGAATTTCGAAGTCATGGCGGATATTCGTCGTCTTGGAATCTTTTTCGTCAACAATCTGGCAAACTCCCAACCGGCTTGGTCGTTCGCGTCTAAAATCGCCCACGCCTCCGGGTCTCTAATCTTCGCTTCATTCGCGCGTCTCCATGCGCTCAGCGATTCGTTACTCGCGGTTAAATCTTTTCGTAACTTTTGCACGCCGGCATCCGTGCGTAAACTCTTAAAACATAATTGTAAATACATAATCCCTAACGAATACATGTCGAATCTATCCGGTAAATTCAACTGCCACAACACCGGCGAAAGCGCCAAAGCGATTGGCGGAAACGGCGCCTCGGGCGTTTGCGTGCTCATGATGTACTGTTCCGGCGCCGCATATCTCGGGTCGAATATAAATTGTTTTGGCACGTAGTTTACGCCGAAACGTAAATCCGCGCTCCCTCCAAAATCAATCAACTTGAACCGCTGCGTGTTTTCGTCGAAAATTAAATTCTCCGGCTTGACGTCTCTGTGGACAATCCCGGTCCCGTGCATTTGCACCAACAAATCCAAGCACTGACTCATTATCGCCCTGATCGTCGCCGCCGTTCTCTCCGGATCTCCAACTGCTAACGTTCTCGGATAACTCTCCTCGTCCGGAAATAAATACGGCTCCAAGTTATACGGAAAGTCCTTCTCCTTCATAAACTCAAACAACGTCCTCCCGCCTTCGTACTTCCACGCCAACCACAACGGCGGGTACGCCCCAGGCTTCGACGGCTCGCCTTGCCACGACCCAACGTACGGCGCGCACGCGTTCCACGCCGCGATCTGCATCCTTCGGTTCATCCACTCCTCCGCTTCCCCGTAATCGTCCGCTCTTTTCAACACGTACGGCTCTCCCGTTTCGTTATTCGTCGCGAAATACACCACCCCGAATCCGCCTTGGCCGAGTTTCGTCCCCAACGTAAAATCCTCCAAACTGTACTTTTTCCGCATTCGATCTTGTATCGGTTGCACGACGTAGTATTCCACGTACCCAGGTAACGCCCCGGGCGTGATGGAGAGGAAAATGAACAAGGTCGATAACAGCGCCGCGCCTTGCGCGGTGAACAAAGGTTTCAACTCCCTTCGTAATTCCGGATCTAACGTCGACCGGTAAATCATATCGCCGCAGTTCTGGACGGTGCACGGAAGCCCCACGCCGGTGGCGACGTCGAAGATGTGGGACATCTGTTGATGGATGTCTGAGGTGGTCAAATTTTCCATTCCTTCAATCATCATCGTCGTCGTCGTCGAAACGGATATCGAAGATGAAAAACGTCTCCGTTTTTCGATGAAAATTTTCCCCATCTTTTTCTTCCACGATGAAGAACAGCACGAAGAAGAACTTTGTTCGGACGAACGACGCGAAATACACGCA
>JACLAA010000817.1_pt1 | contig 18968 bp, 6 predicted proteins | sample 8027891 | NCBI WGS metagenome assembly JACLAA01 (sample SAMN15724900, study PRJNA655200) | protist metagenome | isolation source: fluorescence activated cell sorting (FACS) single amplified genomes of... | place: Spain: Blaines Bay Microbial Observatory, Mediterranean Sea | collected 2016-01-19 | reverse complement strand
TGATGTAGGTGCCGTGCTCGAGCTTTGCAGGCGGCATGGCAGACTCGGTGTATTCCGTCACCTTCGTACTGGAAGTAGCCTTGTCCAGCGGCCAATTGAGCGCGCGACAAGTAGTCTGCACCAACGCAGTAAGATACCTGTGTGGAAATCATCCAGTGAGTTAGGGTACACATTGCGTGGACCTTCGCGAGCCTCCACGCCATCGCCGACGCGGTCACGGGGACGACGTCGCGTCGATGGCGTGGAACCGCCACGCCATCGCGCAGACGCAGTCATTGGAGCGGGGCGCCTGAAATTTGATTTCCACACAGATCATCACGATTCCGGAATGTGCAAACCGCTCAACCAGATCACTTTCGGCTCGCCGTGGGCGATCCAGAGGTCGTACTGCGTGTACCGGTCCAGGAAGTGCGACATCCACGAGCCCAAAGGCTTCTGCGTGTTGGGCATGAGCCGCTTCCACATCTGCGGGATGAAGCCGTTGAATAGACTGCCACCGAGCGCGTCGAGGTCGTCGGACATGCCGATCTCACCTCGGAACGCTCTCTGTAAGTCTGCTAGGGTCACGGCCATCTTGATCACCAAAAGATTCCACCGTTCCAACTCTTGGAGCAGTACGACCTGAGCTGGTGTTGGCGTATTGACGCCATTCCGCTCAAACAATTTCGATCTAACGACCATGAGATCATACGACCCGATATCCAAGGACTCGATGGGCACCTTGCCCTCAATGTCTTTCGCCGTGCCCGCGATGATGTCATCTCGCGACAACCCACCCCCGGAATCCACGGAACGGGGCTGTAAAGATATCAAATTGACCCACATGTTTTTGGTAGCGTTACTATAAAAACCGATCTCGGCATTAGGATGAAGACCGAAGACAGCTGGACTATTGGTCAGAGGTAGTTTTTCAATGTGTTTTTGATAATTCTCGAGCGGCCCCGGTTCCGGTAAGTCATAGGCAAAGCCCGCTTGCGAGAAGTAGAATTTCTGACAGGTGTCGAAGAGGAAGTCGCCCATGTACTCCGAGAGGTAGGTCACCAACACGCGTCGGTCCATATTATCTGAAACTCGACCGCCGTACATCGCGTCGCCGATCAGGTACTTGAGAGAACCCCACGGTAAAAACTCGTCGTCATCTTCATATGATTTCGTTAAATACAAAGACACGAGCTTCCTCGATATCACAAAGTCGGACTCGTTGAAATCATACGCAACGTTCCAGCCTATTTTTCCATACTTCCGTCGCTCCTGCACGACCGCATGGAGGAAAGCTAGCGTGAACAGACACGCTCTAAAAGCGTCATGGGGACAAGCATCTAACACGCTCTGGTCAATTTTCGCAAAAGTAGCCCGCATGTTCAGCTTCAGCCCATCGGGAGGCTCGGTCACGACTTTCAGACTTTTCTGCAAGATGCCCATGGGGAAGCGCTCCGTCGGCTCCGTCGTCATCCAGAGTCTAAAATCCTTGTGCGGCGCCTTCATGAGCTCCATCTTCTTCTCCAGCATCTTCAACCAGCTTACTAAGAGGTGGCAATTTTGCAGGAGGACCCAGTGTCCTGAACGCGTGCCTTGGTCGATGAGCTCTTCGGCCTTCGGTCCTTGACCTTGACCAAGGGCAATGAATCTGAATTTCGACATCATGCCCTTCTCGTCGCAGAGCAACTGGATGTCTCCTTGAGGATCCGCACCGGGAGACAGGATGAAGACCATCGGACTACGTTCTGTACTTTGGGCGAAAATACGACCGTAATCCAACACGGGAGGCTGGACGTATTTTTCGCCAATCGCACCCATGACATACGTCTTGACCGCGTTATACACGCGGTCCGGTCGGAAACACCGCATGACACATAGTCGCTGTAGCGGTGTGAGTTTCTCCTGATGACCATCTGGTAGTTCAACAGTTTCAGGAGCCTCTAAATCGTACCAGGCCTTCCAGGCCTCCTTGTTCTTCTCAAAGTCCTTCCTTAGTTGTTCAAACCCGTCGTTCATCTCGCACAACGCCAGCAAATCCTTCCATCCTGAGGCTCCTAGCCAACTAACAGGAGAATCTCTGGGTGGCGCATCCAGGCCCGTATCACCCTTCAGGAACGCGTCCAGCTCGCCCCGATTCAGGTCGCCGTTCCTGCGCGCAGCGACCGGTGAGCTTCGGATGCGGACCGTCGCGTCGATGGTGTCTCAAGTTGAAAGGTATGACCGAGTTATGCCGGTGACGGAAAGGACGCCGCGTAACGCACCCGTCCTGCACCTGGCACGTCATCTGGAACGCGAACATGAGCTTGTGGCGCTCAAAGATGCCCGTGCACGTGTAATCATACACGTCCCTCATGACACTTTCACTCATGTTCCTCAACCGGTTATCCAGTACCACGTCCTTCTTCGCGTGATCTAGGGCCTTGTTGAAGACTCCTAAGAAGGAGTCTAATGAAGTTTCATACATCGACGAGATAGTAGATAACGAAGCCATCACAAAATAGAGAATGGACCCTCGTTTCGCGACGGGCGTATACCCCAAGCGAGCTTTGGAAATCTCCGCCTTCGTGAACTCAGCCTGCTCGACCTTGGCCTTGATTGCGGTAGAAGTTTCCTTCGTCTGGTTCAGCGTTTCTATGAGGTCGGAGTTGTCCAAGATATTACCCTCCGACGCTGAAAGCTCATGGAGTAAAGTATCCTCGAGCTTCACGATCATCAAAGCGTTCGCCGACATGTCCGCGACGAGCTCCGAGAACTGCTCCTCGAGATCCGGCCGCTCGTGACCCACAACCACGTTCAATAGCTGATTAGCTAAACCGTCCTGCGTCACCGAGTAATTGATGAGCATCGTTTTGGCCATCACCTCGGGACTGTAGTGGGGATTGCCCAACTTCGTCGTGAAGAACAGTCTAAATGAGTCGTCCCACGCCACACTTTTATCTCCGAGCTTGATCAGCTTCTGCCCCGATTCAAAGTAAGTATTCTTCTCCAAAACAGGATCCAGCATGGGATCGAGCTCCTCGTCCACATTTTCGAACAGAAATGGCGCGCCGAACTGGATCGCTAGCTCCAAGTGCTTCATGAAGTCCGACTCGGACAGCGACTTGATCTTCAGTTGGTCTTTCCCGTACATGTTCTTGATCCAGCTCACCGCCTGCTGTTGCGGGTCGATACAGAGAGGGAATCGCGATGCTGCAGTTGTGAGGATGCCGTTCTGCACGGAATGCTCATCTGCTGGTAATCCTTTCGCGGTCCAGTCTTGGATGACCGCATCACTCGACAGAAACGATTCGAGGTTGAACGCGGCCGTGACGGGGATGTTCAGAGACGCCACCTGCGTGGCACATCGTTCCCGCACGCCGTCGCCGCGACCACGCGCCCTCTCTCTGCCGCGACGGCGTCGACGGCGTCCCCATGGCGTCGAGGACGCCTCGAGGCGACCGTGTGATCCGAAACGGCTCAAAATCGGAAAAGAGACCACCCATGGCCTCGTCTGATGGAGACGAGTCGCATCGATGGCGTATGATCTCAGAAAGGTCAAAGGACGCCGCAACAGACCTTCTTCGCGAACGTGTCGTAGATCATCCCCGCGCGGAAGTCGGACGTGAACGCGCCCGCATAACTCAAAAACGATGCCGCCAGTAAACAATCGCCGACCAATTGGACTTTCGAATTATTTAAATCTCCGATGTCGGCCGTCCACCTCGTCCGCTCGCCCGTCAAGCCCGTAATTAATTTCGAGGCAGCGGCCAGGCGCTTCTCCATCAACGCCGCTTGCGTCTGCAGGCCCGTGAGCTCTTCATTTTTCTCTTTGAAATTCGTATCCAACTCTCCTAACTCCTTCGACAGAACGCCCAATTGATCATTCAAGTCAGCCAACAGTTTGGTGGTCTTCGCCTGCTGCTTCTCCATGTCCCGGACCTTCGCTTTGAGGGGCTCGACGTTCTTCGCAACATCAAAGTACTTCGAAATGGCGGTCACCCAGACGAGCAGACCCGTACCTGCGTTTGATGGATACCGTCACGCGAAGCCACGTCGACTCTCTGGCGGCCGCGTCGACGGCGTCGCGGTGGCGTGACGTCGCGCCGACGCCATCGACGCGAACTTGAAGTTCGGAAAACGTCAGAAACAGACGCTGAGTCAGCACCAGCTTTCGAGACGTTCTTCATATTTTCCACAGTCATCTTCGGATTTTTAAAATATTTGCGGACCGCCTTCATCATCTTCTCCGTTATTGAATCTTTCGGGTACCTCTTGAGCTTGTCTAACAGACTGGTGTCGGCGAGCATCTTCTTCGCGTCGCCCCAGGTCTCATCGAGCTTGACACCAGTAGGTCGCAAGCACACGACCATCAAGCAAGCATCCTGGACCAAGGCCGGAGGCTTCGCGAAGTTCTTGACCTCCGTGATGTCCTCCTTATGTAAGTTCGCGAGGGCGCTTTCGGCCATCTCCAGGGCCGGGATAGCTTCCTCCAAAGCAGCGTCGGCCTTGCCCTTCTCTCTGGCGATCACTACACTTTGTTCCGAAGCGGTCACTTGCATGACTTCCGCCTCGTCCTTCTGTTTATTTGCGATCGTGGTCTTCTCGGTAATTTGCTCAATGAGCGCCTCGACCTCGACCGTTTTCGCGGAAACAATGACTTGCGCATCTTTGAGCTCGATGGACATCCGGTCCACGTCTCGGGCCGCATCCACCAACTTCGACAGGCCACCGGCCAACCTCTTCACGGAATTCCCGACCTTCTTCTCGTTATATGAAAGTTGCGTGTGGTAGTTCTGGATGTAGTCCAAGTAATTCTTGGGCGTGACGTAGTAGTACCTCCTCAAGGTCTCGGCGAACCTAGCTGCCTCAGCCACAACATGCGTATGCGAGAAGACCAAGTGTTGCACGATGTTCGCGCGATGCTCGTCGGGCAGGTCGACCTCGGCCAAAAAGAACTCCGCGACTTTTGATAAAGCGTCCTCCGGCCAGGGGAAGAACCAGTCGATCACACAGTTCGATATGAGTCCCGGGAAGGATCTGCATCGCAACCGTAGTTTGTCTCCACTCGGAGACATGGCCAGGACCAAGTGGAGGTTGTTCCTACACTTATTCACATAAAACTTCCAGAGGTTCGCCGACGTGTCCACAATGCCAGCCGCCTTGCACTGCTTCCTTACCGAATTCGCGAGGCCTGCGCGGAACAGCCTCAAAATCGAAAAAGAAACGACCCACGGCATCGTGTGTTAGATACGAGTCCCAGCAACAAAGTGAAGGCACCGCAACACCTCAAAACGCCGAGGTCGCACCGTCCATCTCGTCCTGTTCATACAAGGCCGGCACCATCCCCGTCGTGAGCATGTTGTTCAGGAATTCCAGGAAGCCTTCTAGCGCGACGTGGGCGTCCGTGAACAAGAACACAACTTCCTTCGTGCCTAACAACTTGTACAAAGTCTTCAAATCTTCCCTAAATTCAGTTTCGCCGTAGCCCCTCATCAATTGAATGGAGAAGATGTCGTAGCCGGCGCAGTACGTCGCGAGTCTCGTCAAAGATTGTTTTCCCGAACCGCCGACTCCCACAAGTAGAGCATTACCTCTAGGTAAGCGTATGATTCTATGTACTCGTGTCAAGTGACTGAGGGCCATTTCGAACAAAACTAACGCTTGCGGCGTCCTGTTCAAGTTGTAATCTTCGAGGACAGCATCCATGATCTTCCGCGTGCTCCCAAAGTCGCCCATGTCCTTGTACAACCTTGCATCCTCGGCGTCCTCGGTTAATCTAGCAACGGCCTTTTCAAAGTCCCCAAAGATGATGGGGTCGACCATGGCGTCTTCGCGAGCTTCGGGCCACTGCGAACCGATGATCTCCGCTAATTTGCCCTCTACTGTGCTCAAGTCTTCATCTGACACGAGGCGGTCGCAGAAGATGCGTTGCACTTCGTTCCTGAAGAGTCTTACTAATTGTTCTGAGCGTTCAAACACTTCTGGGGTGGCTAGACACACTCCTTCCGTGACTCTTGATAAGTCTCTTAGATTAAAAATGTAATGGAACTTGGCCGGCGTCGGTGGCAGACTCTCGAGGATGTAGGAAAATAACTCGAGCATGGCGTCGGGGAATTTCGCGGCGGCGTCCTTCACTGACGGACTGAAATCTCTCAGTCGTTCGTTGATGATCGAAGAGTACATATGTTTTAGTACTTCACTCGTAGGGTCCGGTAAATTGAAAACACTGAAGAGTGCGACAAATCTAGGGTCCACGTTGTTCCTCCCACCGCCCGGCGGGCCCATGGCGCCAATATAGGTCATATCTTTAAGAATCTTTTGCGTTAAATCCTTTTCCCTATCATAGATAAAACCCCTCGAGATTAATGTCAAGAGCAAAGTAATAGGTTGCTGGGTCCCGTACGTGTCGACCTTGGGCATGTTCATGTCGTCAATAAATACTACTAAGTTCGTACCCAAAGGAGGCCCATAAATATTACCCGTACGTTTATCTACATTAACTTCCAAGTTCTTCTGGACGTCCATGGAAGACGTTCTAGAAGAAAAACCTATCGTTAATTTACGAGCAGTATCGTCAGATAACCCTTCGAGGTAGTCCATGATGATCGTCGTTTTTGCTGTTCCCGAGGCTCCGACAAACAACACAGGGTTTCCTCGGACCTAACTCCCTAAGTAAATAGGAGAATTTCGTGGAATCGGTCGTAGGCACGATGACCTCATAAAATCTAAAAGGTTTCGGCTCCATGTAAGGCTCGACACGACTCTCCCAGGTCTGCCACCTCTTACTCTCTGCATCGTATACACTATCAGTCAGCATGCCGTCCGGTAAGTTGGAAGACGAAATCTTCTTCACAAACTCGTTGAACTGTTCTTGGCTGGAACCAACTAACGGCGCACCGATACTCCAAGTCACGCAGAAGGCGAAGACGTTCTCGAGCTCGTTTATGTCTGGTAGGTTGTCCTGACCAGCTACTTCATATACTGGTGTGAGAAACGCATCCAAAGCCGTGCAGAGTTGTTTGACCATGTCGATGGACGTCACGGGCACGACCATCCTCAGTTTCGCACCGAGCTCGCCATCGACGAGACCGAGCTGCACGTAATCCACACAAGGCGGGACATATTGATCGAATAACGATTGGAGTTGTTCGGCCTCCTCGTCGCGATCACCTCTTACTTCAACACCGTCGCCGCACCTTTTCCTTAACCACCGCTCGAAGAAGGGTCGATACCCCAAGTTTTTTGGGTCCGCCCAGACCATGCCGCATCTACTAATCGTAGCCGGAGACGCATATTGTAGATCAAAGGTCTCGCAGATCATGCAGCAGTGCGGCTGCAAGCGAATACGTTCGCCGTTCGGCAGTGTTAGTAGTCTATTGTCGTCCATAACTGAATTCATGTTTTCCACCCAGACCGCATCCACATCTCCGTCATAAATGATCCAGCGCATCTCCTTGCCTTCTTTTGCTTTCGGGAGGGGTTCATTCAACTCTCGGAAGAGTCTTGATAACACACCATCCGTCCAATCCCTAGTAACAGGATCCATGACGCCGTACAGCTCATTCAGCGGCTGGGCCTTCGGGTTGATGACGTAGTACTTCACGACGACGCCCTCCGCCTTCAGGCGAGCGGCCTTCAGCGTGTCGAGCACGACAGTCTTACCACCTCCAGTGGGTCCCACAATCATCGTCGTGTGCCGCACGATCATCGTCTCGTACATCTGGATGACCTTGTCGCACTGCTCCTTGTGGACCGCCTCGTCGCTACACTTGTAGCCGTTTTGGGTTAGGTGGTTCGCGACCTCGACCTTAAGGTCCTCGTAACCGACCCTGGGCGCATCGAGCCCCGGGAACAGGTCTTTTATTAAACCTTTAAAGAGAGGGACATCTTCGAAGACGTACTTGGGCATGTTCGAATCTCGCAACACACGCATGAGCACAATATCTTCTCTTAGATCACTGTATTGTCTCTTCAAACCGCCAGCCATCACGAGCACGGACTTCAATGATCTCAAACCAAAGTCGTAGTGGTACTGCTTCGACAGCTGTTCCTTCGACAGTTTATACAATACAGTCATCTTCCTCGCCAAAACCTTGGCGCCCTCGAAGCCCTCCGAAAAAAGCATAATCTCGCAGATCATCTGCAGGTCGGGTACGATCATCGTCACCGGTCTAAATAATGCTTTCAAGTTGTCGGGGAGTTCGGTTCTACCCGCATAGCCCGGGTTCATGGTAATGAAGAAGCCGCACGTCGCGAACCCCGCGACGCGCTTCACACGGATATCTCCGTTCCCGATGTCGCAGGTGGGATTGTCGTAAATCAAGGCGTTCTGGATCGACCGTAATTGGGCGGAAACGACAGATAACACCTCGATGTTGATGCGGTTGAACTCGTCGAAGCAGCCCCAGGCTCCGACTTGTACTAAGCCAGAGAATATACTCCCCATGGCTTTGTAATCTAGACCTTCTCCACAATTAATCACGAAACAAGGCAAAGCTAGTGACTTGGCCAAGTCTTTCACGGTCTCCGTCTTACCCGTACCCGCGGGACCGGCCGGCGATCCACCTAATTTGAAGGTTAAAGCCTGGGTGATGGTCATGTAGCATCTATCGGTCAAAGGCGTAATCACCAAGCGACCATTCAAACCCATGTATTCATACCCGTATCTAAAAAATCCGGTACACTGCTTGATCACGCAGTCGTCCACGTCCCGATCCCAGTAGAACCGCAACTGACTTTCCCAGGCGAACTCCTTCGCGTTTAGTATTGACTCTCTAATAAATGAATCTACAATATCACGAGAATGGACATCAATAATCAACAACGTGTTCACTTTCTTGCGGTTTATTTTATTCAAATCTTGGCGCACCATCGCGACGAGTTCATTGAGTTGTCTAGTTAAACGAGCTTCCAGCGTCTTCATGGCGTGCTTGTCGCCCTCCTTCACGGCCCGGAAGGCGTCTTCCACCTCCCAGGTCCACCACACTAGTGAACCAGCGAGCGTGACCATCCCGAGGACGTCCGGGTCCAAAATCCATTCTGATCTTGCGGAAGAAGCGTAGTTGAAGATGCCCGTCTTGGATATAACCTTCAACGAATCCTTCATGGCCTGCTCGACGAGCGTCATCCACTCCTCGACGGCGCCTTCGACGGGCGACGCGCCCTTCTCGGGCGGAGTTATGTCTTTGGTGCATAAGTCGAAACCTTCTTTTTCCGAGGAGATCATTCCTTGTATTTTAGCAGCACCAGAGCCGAACTTCAACTCCTTCACATTGTCGAACAACTTGAGCATGTGGACTTGTATGGAGGTAGGGTCCGAAGAACCGAGTACACTGAGTAACTCATCATCAGATATAAAATAAAAACGCGAAAAGGCGTTCCTTTTGGTATCTAAGTAGTCCGTGAGACTTTTCTGGCACTTGTCCAATCGATCGCCCATCTCCGTTAATGAATCGAACTCTTTCTCAGTGGCCGCTTTGACTACTACTGGATGTTCATGAGTGGTCTTCATTATTGTTTTAAACTCCTTGTTTATTTTGTCGAATTTTTTGGCTTCTTCTGGGAGTTGCATCCGGATATCTTCGCTACCGATAAAGATACTCTCGAGGTACATCCATTTCCTTTGTACATTATACCAGACATCTAACGTTTCTACCACCATGTTCAGGGTCTTCTCCCAGGTTCGTACTTTCTGGGCATACCTGCCCACGAACCTACTACCACTCATGGTCTGTAAGTTCAACAAATGATCTTCCAATTGCAAATTGATCTCCTCCGCGGCACCGAGCACATGTCCCCGAACTTGCCCGTCCTTCTTGTATTCACGAACATCCAACTCCGTAGTAGACCAACATTTTTCAATAGCGTAGATCTCCTTCTCGATCTTCAATTCGTTGATGGCACAGACGACAATTTCATCAACGTCCTCGCCGTACTGGCTGAGCTCCATGCTGAAGATCTTGCCGAGCGTGATCGTTTTCACATCTCCTATGGAGACACCCGTTAATTCCTCGAGCTGCTGCCAGTGGGCTTGTTTCACGGCGTCGTTTTTTAGGTTGACGATGACCGGCAAAGATTCCTTGAAGTTAACTACTACTAACTCGTAGGCCTTGTACTTCGACAACTCCTTCAGGTCCTTCGGTAGCTTCTTGATCTCCTTCTCGGCCTTGTCGACGCCCTCTTTGAGTAGTTCGACATCGAGTTCCCCCCACGCCGTCAAACTCATGTCTTCGCGGAACTTCTCGAACGCGCTATAGAGGTCGTAGATGATCTTCATCCTAGACATTTCCGACTGGACCTCCACAAGGACGGGGTACGACGTCATCTCCATGCCGAAGAGGTCTTCTGCATTTACGAGCTCGTCCTTCTTCGCGACACATTTACTTAGTGTTTCGGCGTAGTCGACCATGAGTAAAACGCCTTCTTCTAACGTAACCTTGCCGGCGATGGGGCCGTCGCTGTAGAACTGCGTTCTTAGCTCTTTCAATTCCTCCTGGAAGGCCTCGGACTGTTCGGTCGTCACGGCTCGGAAGTCCTCTTTTACTTTGGCTAGTCTTAGATCCTTTGTTCTTGCGAAAACATATAGGTCGCGCCACTTCTCTGCTAAGGAATGAGCTAGTTCCAACTCATTTGCTTCGATCTTTACCTGATGCCTCTCTAGGGTACGATACCTTTCACTAACATCCGCGTACTGCAGCTCCATGTCCATGCTTGCATCCACGACTTTGGCAATAGTGTTCAACACGAACATGAGCGTCTCAATGGAGTCGCACTGCGTCCCATCAATATCTCTACGCCACGCGTCCCAACTATCAACAAGTGCAGTCATCTTCTCGAAGGACACATCTCGTAATACTTTGCCGTACTGGTCCCGCCAACTCAAAGACTGCTTGGCGACGCCCTTCGAGACGTCGTCACAGTCTATCCTCAGGAAATCTACGTCTGTGTTCCTCGGGCGCGACAAGGCATCGTTAGCTAATCCAGCATACGTTTCGAGTTTCGCGTCGAAGTAGACCACGCCCGGAGGTTCACTACTCTCAGTAAGTTTATCTAGTTCTCTCCGAGCCTTCTCGTCCCACAGACCATGTTGAGTGTCATACACCTTCCACGACTCTTTATATTTTTGGATCGCGCCCTCCTCGTCCGTGAGTTGTTTCAAGTAGGATGTCAAGTCGTCCTTCAGCTTAATAATGTGCGGGTTCTTGGACACGTCCTGGTGGTAGGAAAAGACAAAAGGCTCCTCGTCCTCGCCCACGTCGATCGGGGGGCATTCTACACAAGTACCTCTTTTCCATCTTGGAAAGGTCTTGGCGGCTTCGCTTAAACCTCTTATGCACTTCGTGACGTATTTCGAAACGTCGGCGGCGGGTGGCGTTACTACCACATCTCTTCCTCCCAACAAACAAGCCGCTCGGCAGAACGGTGCACAATCCTCATGTGTCAACATTTCTCTGAAAGTCGCTAAAGACGTAGAAACCATCACAACAATAGCATTACAAAGCCGCTTCTCCCAGTACTGGTAGTAGTTCGCGAGCAGTGGTGAGGCTGAGGAAGCCGTCGACGCGACGACTTCCTCGACCTTCTTCAGTAGTGGCTCAATCGACTTGTACTGCTGCTGCAGATCGTTCAATCGAGCCGTCCTGGTAGCCTCGACGCACTCATGAAACGCACCGACGTCTATCAGGACCGGTCTTTTGGTCCGAGGGTCGCGCTTCAGATCCGCCGGCTGGAACAGTACCGTACCATGGATCGCGTCCACGACATTCGAAATCATCGCCGCGCTCTTCTGGATCTGACTGACAACCCCGCTAAATTCATTAAGAGCCTTTTGCACCGCGTCGATGAACGACGGGACCCGCTGCGAGTTCCAGTTTAGTGGAGTGAATCCTGATCGCAACGTTCTTTGCAAGATAGCTACTTGCCTCGTCAACAAGTCGCTTTCAACGGGCGCGATCTTCGATATCAAAGAATCGTACTGCGACAACTTGAGCGAGAGATCCCGAACGTACCCATGAAATTTATCTTCTTGTAGAGCGATCTGCAAGGCCGTTTCCGGTATCGTAAAACCCAATCGGTCCAAGTATTTTGCTTCTTTAATAATCAGAGCTAATTCCGGTACAAAATTAACTTTGTACGGCAGCGGGGGCATCCGGAACTTGCCCGGTGGACGTTTTTTACGTGTATCCTCCGGGACGGGGTTGACCGCAGCCAATATGGGTTGCTTGAGTAAATCCGTCGCTACCTCCAGCGTCTGCTTCTCCCATTGTTCATATAACGAGGTAATATACGCGTCGACGGCCCGAGCAAACACTAAGTATTTCTGCTTCGCCTCTAAGCCTTCCGGCGTCTCCAGCAACCCCTCGTGCTGCTTGAACTTCAAAATGGGCTTCTTGGCCCTATGGTACAAGTCGCGAGCCCAAGCTATCGCGCCAGCCACCGGCGGGTAGTTTTCATATATCAATGGTTTGGCTTTATGTTGATCAAATAAACCATGTATAGCAGCTAATTCCTTCATGTACTGCTCCATGACCTCGTCGTACAACGTCGTGAACTGCCTATTAATGACATCCCTCGATTGTACGTTCTGGAAATTCTCGACCAGCTCAAAGGCCCCTTCCGCACTTCGCAGCTTCTGAAACGCATCATCAATAAAATGTATCGACTGCTCTTCGATGGAGGCCACATTCGCGTTGAACTGGTCGATCAGCGACTGCCAGGACTCGTCGTACCGTCTATCGAACGCGTTGAACGTGATCGACGTGAGGGGTTCCTTCAACGCTTCTACTCGAGCCACGACTTTGTCGACTTGCGTCGTGTCGTCCGTCACGGCCCTTAGTTCCGGTCCTAAGAATTGATCAAATTGGTCGAGGACTTGAGCGACGTCATACAAGTGGCCTAGGACGTGCGCCATGTACCGCGTGCGCTCAAAGAGTCGCTTCCGGTCGAACTCCCACCTTACGTGTGTCCCGGACTCTTCTATTCGTTGTCTCGTACTCATATACGTCGCCTCCCAGGCGTGTAAGACCGCCCGTGCTTCCGTAATTGTTGTTTGGGCTGCTTTTGGAGGTAATGACAGTATAGATGACACATTCACTTCATCACTCACTTTCTCCGCGAGCTTGTGGGCTATTCTCTCGAGTAAGGGTACCATCCTACTATCCGAGTTGTAGTGCCGAGATATGATCCACACCATCCGAATCGCATTGAGCATCGTCGGCAAGGTATCCAGGATCGAAGCAAATGTACCGCTCGATAGGGTCTTGAAATGCCGCTCAAGAGTAGCCAGAAACTTCGTGTTGTCTTTGGCTTCGATGGCGAGCTTCTGGAGCTCGCCGTAGGACGTATTGTACCCGATCATCGCGTGGGCGTCGACCTTCTTTAGGGTGAGAAGGATGGCTTGCACTCTCGGGAGTTGGAGCTGCTCGTACAACGCCGATAGAGCTCTATTTCTTTCTCTCCAGAACTCGACCTCGGCGAGCGGGCCGGACGCGGACGGTCTCTTTGCTGCTTCTTGATCGACAACTTGCTGGATGGTAGTCGTCCATCCTTCCACGGCGTGTTCGAGTTCGCCTAGCGCCGTCTGATCTTCCAATATAGTAGGTTGAGAAACATCTACTTCAGGAATCTCGAGCGAGACATCGCCCCCGATCTGTCTAGCGGCGTGCTCCAGCACGCTTTTGAATGATGCTAAATTCCGCTGGTAGGCTATTTGGCCCGGCGTCAACTCATCGGTCCTTGTGGCTTCGAAGGCCGGTAGAAACAAGCCTCCCAGCAACCCCGCCATATCACTCAAAACATTCGCGGTACACGCGCCGAACTGCAACGCGTCCATGAGTTCGTTCTTCGAACCCTCCATGGGCACCTTTCCGAGTTTTAAGAAATGTACTGAGCGTCGGTTGTGGCCCTCCGGGGGCATCGTAGGTGCACAACAATGCAAGACATCTGCCGCTTCTGCGTCGCCGTGGTGCGGCGCCCAGAAGAAGAACAAGGCACCCGACGTCGTCGCATCATCGAAGATGTGTTTCAAAGCCGCGTCGCCGTATTTGAAATAACTTTCACTGGAGTCGACGCCCTCGTCCTCCTTCACTTCCACAGCATGGTCGAAGGCGGCGTCGTCGGCCCCCAGGTTGAGCTGGACGAGGGCATTGACGTAGGAGACGGCCATTTTTTCCGCCGCGGCCGCGCGCGGGCTGCCTCGCGCAGGTACTCCGGCGCCTGGCTGCCTCTGAGGCAATGGGCAGCCTCTGGCGGCGCGGTTTGCTGCTGTGGCGGCGTTGCGGCCCTAGTCTCGTCGAAGGGCACCCCTGCACTTCGAGTCGGCTGTGAGCTCGCACGCTAGGCCAGCGTTTTGGCTAGGCAGCAGGTGTTAATTTGCTAGAGCGGGGGTTTCATCTCGTTGCGAGCGATGCGCCGATCGTACTATTCCACCGCCTTGTGGAGTGCCCGATGGCCCATCCTTACTATTAGGACTCGTCTCCACTTTGTCCTAGTATGTCTGTACACGCTAGCTGGTGGTTTTGGTCGTGTGCGTTTGGCCAGCTGTGCTGCCACAGAAGGCGCAGAGGTGGTCTCGAGGATTGCCAGCGCTGGCCGGCGCGGCGCAGCAGCGGAGAAGCAATCGAAGCGCAGCAATGCGACGGCTCCTCTACGCTGCCCTCGCGACCGCAGCCGCAGTACAAACCGAGCGCGTCCTCGTGCGCTTTGATGGATACGCACCGAGCGCATGGCACCGCGCGACCGTTTCCAGAAAGCTGGGTCCCGAGGGCCGGCACTGGGTATCAGCTGACCGACGACGGCATTCAGTGAAGACGGACTTCCTGGCGCTGCACTTAACAAGGGGCGCGCGACGAGCACTGCAACACCTCAGAGTGGACCCCGACCGGAGCACTATGAAACCAAAATTCTGGCCCCGCCGCAACCTTACACAAGGAGCCACAGCGCGCTACAAGGTCATAGTCGCCCCGGGCAAGGAAGCTGTACAGACATGGCACCACGGCGAAAGAGGCCAGAACGCGACGGTCGCCATCTTCGATACTGGACTACGGTCAAACCACCCCCACTTCCCGAAGCAACCCGAGGAACGCGTTAATTGGACGTCCGAACGAACGTTATCCGACACCTTCGGCCACGGCACGTTCATCGCGTCCGTCGTTGCAGGTGTGAGTGAGGAATGCCCGGGCTTCGCGCCCCAAGCATCCTTGAGAATACATAAAGTGTTTACGAACCAACAGGTGTCCTATACGTCTTGGTTCCTGGACGCGTTCAATTATCTGTTGCATCAGAATGATGTGGATGTCATCAATCTGTCCGTGGGCGGTCCGGACTTCGCCGACAAACCCTTCGGCGACAAGGTCAAAGAAATAGTAGCGTCCGGAATTACTTTAGTAAGTGCCATGGGCAACGACGGGCCCGCCTGGGGCACGCTGAACGCGCCCGGGGATGCCGTGGAAGTTGTGGGAGTGGGTGCCTCCGAAGCCGATAGCGGTCGTGTCGCCGCGATATCATCAAGGGGCTTTCCGCTCGGCGATCGCGTCCCGCGCATGAAGCCTGATTATTTGGCGCCGGGCATGGGCGTGCTCGGGGCGGTTCCCGGCGGTGCAACGTGCTCGCCGAACCACGGCACTTCAGTAGCCTCTCCTTCTGTGGCTGGTGTCGCTGCTTTGGTGGCGAGTGCGGCGCGACGAGCAGGTACATCGATAAAAAACCCGGCCATGGTCCGCCAGTGTCTCAACGAGGCTTCTACGCATTCTACCGAATCGATGTGGGCGCAGGGCTTCGGTCGCATCGATTCGCTGAAAGCCGTTAAATGTGCCGAAACATATAAACCTCGTGTGACACTCATACCAGCATCGTTTGACCTGGTCAAGGACTGCCCCTACTTGTCGCCTCTCTGTGACCAGCCTCTCATAAAGGGTGGTTTACCTATCCGCTTCAACGTCACTGTCTTGAACGGGCTTGGCGTCCTGGGCCAAGTGACTGATCTGCAGTGGGCCGGCTCTCCCTCACTCGTAGTGGAGGCTCAATACCCTGTCACGCTGTGGCCCTTCGCCGGGGCTTTTGCTGTACAAATCAAAGCTTCTCCTGATGCGTCGATAGGCGTACACGAGGGTAACCTCTGGGTGCACGTTGATAGCAATGAGAAGACGTGCGACGCTTCTGACAGTAAAGGACAGTGGGTCGCGTGGCGTGTATCAGTAGAAATTGTTGAAAAACCAGACAAAAAAAAGCGATTACTGTGGGACGCCTCTCATTCGCTGACGTACCCGCCGTCGTTCTCGCCACGAGACAACCTCAACCAGAACGCCGATCTGTTGGACTGGAACGGGGATCTGCCTTTTACGAACTTCCGGGGACTTTTTAAGAGATTGAGGAGTAGGGGCTATGTTATCGATGTGTGGTATGACGACTTGACTTGTGTAGCACTGGAGGAATATGGTGCTTTATTAATAGTGGACGCCGAGGATATCTACTCAACGAGGGAACGAGACGCCATCCACGCCAGTGGCACGGGACTACTGATCGTGGCGGACTGGGCCGACCCGGACCTCCAGGACCAGACGCGTTTTTTCGATGACAACACTCAGGTCGCCTGGGAGCCCGTTGTGGGTGGTGCCAACGTCGTGGAGCTCAACAAACTACTCAAGCCCTTCTCTGTGCAATTAGGTGGAGGCGCCTGGGAGGGGCCTTTGCCCGCATCCTTTGGTAGCGGCGCTCGGTTCGAGAGCGGGTCGGTCATCGCGCGGGCTCCTGCTAATAGTTATGTGGTGAAGGCGCGCCTTGAGAAGCGCGTGTCGCTGAAGCGGGGCGGCACGGTCAAGGTCGACGAGGCCCGGGCGGTGCTTGCCGCGATAGATAACGATAAAGGTAGAGCAGTGGTATACGGCGACACGGGCTGTTTGGACGACTGGAAGCGGACGGGGCGAGCCTGCTGGGAGCTGCTCGAGGCTTCTGTTGCGTTCGCGGTTTCCGGTGTGCGGTCTAAAGCAGTGTTCCCCGACGGCGCGCGCCTGCAAGAGCCGTTGGTGATTGGTGAGGTGCCGGCCGACGTGCCGCCGTCGCCTCTCCTCAAGAAGTACTCGCGCCACTACGATAGCCATCAGCCCTATGTTCCGGACCCGCCTCCTCTCAAACAAACGTGCGGCAGGCGAGACATGCGTGTTGTCGAGACTCGTCCTGAGGGGTGGACCCCTGTGTAAGTGAACTGTGCCTTAGCGATGGGGAAGGGGACTACTAGGCCATGTCCACGTCCTCGTCGAACTCCGGTAAAGGCCCAAGCCAGTCGAGCACCAGCTTGTCCGCCGCTCCATCACTACCGCGGTCGACGCGAACACGATATAAATCGTCTCCACTAAGTTGGGGGCACTCCTTGGCGAGAGCGCTTTTCCGCGCATCCAGGTCCGCCACCGTCTCCGTCGCGTGCTCGGAACTAATGAGGGGCTTTAAAGTGTCGTCAGCGGCCAAAGAGCGCATCGCCTCGACCGCAGCACGGCACATCTTGTCCAACGCTCTCACTCGGAACGCCTCCGTGCCTACTAATAGTCTGCAAGCGTCGTCATAGGTCGATTTATTGACGTCGCCACAGAGCAGCATGGCCACCAACTCCAAAAATCCAGCGTAGCCTCTACTACGTAGCCGCGCCATCTCCCCGTCCGCCTCCAGGTCCTCCGAATCACTACGTACTTCCTCCTCGACCTCGCACTCCCCGTCGTCGTCGGCCCTGATAGCCTCCAACACTTGATGGGGCTCGGCAGCCAACTTATCTTGACGGTCCTTCTCGTCTTCGCAGAGCTTCTTCGCATCTAATAACCTAGAATAGACCATCTGGTGCAGGCGAGCAAAGACATAAACGCGTTCATTGGCCAAGGCGACACCGGTCCCGGAGACGCGCGAAGTTTCTCGAGGCGTAAACTTCACGTCTGGCAGCGGCTCCTCCTGACTGGTCTTCTTGCGCTTCTTGCTCCCTTTCTTCTTCGTCGGCTTCTCCTCCTCGACGCTCTCGACGAAGCCCATATCTAAGTCATCAAGGGCAAAAACGTCGGAGGGTCGCACGTACTTCGAGGGTCCACTTTCGCCTCGCACTTCATAGCATGCTGTGGGTCTCGCTTCCTCGGCTCGCGCTTCCGACGCTGCGGTCGCCGACGCGGCCGCCGCGGCGTTCGCCTCGGCGTCCGCGTTATCTTGTGAGGAGGCTATGGACGCCGCCCTGGATCGGCCATACGTATCTGCTTCATTCAACGGTGCGAACACGTCGGGCTCCATCTCCGTGTTGGGCGGCTGGACCGCGTGGAAAGCTAACACGACAGCTTCGCCTCGCATCGTTAACACGCGAGCACCCCTCGGTAAAGGTTGCCGATCGGCCGTGTCAGACGAGTGACCGCCCCTCGACAATGATTGGGGTAAGTGCCTCGCTAGCGCTTCCGCCGGTAAGCCATAGAGATCGTCCACAAAGTCCCTCCACACTTCTCGCGCGATTACTTTTTGTTCGGCTAGAGGTGTACTACTATGTTCAAGGGCCAACATCAGCAAAGAAACGACGTCGCGCTGCACACCCCTATCAGAAACATCATATGTGAGTTGAGCCGGCTGTACGGTGGCAGTAGGATCAGTACTCGCAAGATCGAGATCGGGACTATCCGCATGAGGCCTTTCCTTGATTTCTTGCACTAGCCACTTCGACGAGCACCGCTTCTTGTCCAACGCCCTCCAGAAGTGGGCCCGATGGTCCAGCGACTTCGCGAAGTGGGCCCGCACCTTCCGCCGCCACCGTCTAGCTAAACCTTTTCTCGCTAACCTCCACTCCACATCCTTTTCTCGCAGCCGTTTGGCCAACACTCCAGCGGCAATTTTAGGAGCTTTCCTCAACGCCGCCAACGCATCAACATCTCGATCGCCGTACACGCGACACAACGATGCCACATGAATCGGCGACAGCCACCTTCTCTGCAATGATTCACCACCAGGCTTCAACTCATCCAAGTCAGTCGCACCCTCGAGGAACCGCTCCTGCAAAG